>Ga0207841_1000137_pt1 | contig 72950 bp, 47 predicted proteins | sample HigsolmetaGSP18D_FD_184846 | JGI IMG/M metagenome (GOLD analysis project Ga0207841, IMG submission 184846) | High solid enriched microbial communities from the Joint BioEnergy Institute, USA - SP1-8-D (SPAdes) | ecosystem: Engineered > Bioreactor > SSF (Solid state fermentation) > Aerobic >... | reverse complement strand
ACGTCGGAAACAAGGCCATTGTTTGAAAACGTCTTTGTCTCTGCGTCCGGCATTGTCAGACAATCGAGTCGATCGACATCCTCTCCAAACGCAGCCCGTCTGATCAGTGATCTCGATCACTTACCCCCCCCCCCCCCCGCCCCCCCCGGCGCACACCCTAGACTCGAGAGTCTAGGTCACGAGCACCATCTATATCTCTCTTGAAGAAAAATCAAAAATCCAAGGGAGAAAAAGGAGAAAGGAAAAGAACGAGAATGGCCCTCTGCAACCTCCTCCCCCTCCTGATCCTCCTCATCCTCGTCGCCATCCTCGCCTTCATCGGCTTCGTTGTGTGGGACATCGTGCAGGGCGTCGGCGCCGCGACGCGCGAGCGGATGGAGAAGCGGCACGTCCTGCTCAGCAGGGAGGGGGTCACGGTCGGCGTGAGGGAGCTGACTGGCGAGGATTACATCGATCGGAGTCAGAGGTACTGTAACTTCCCATTCTTGCAAGTTTTTCTCTCCTCTATCAAGAATGTCTGTTGCTGACGTGACTGTTGCGGACAGCGTACTGGTCAGCATCTGGAACCATTCGTCGTTCCCGACGTACAAGCACCGGCTATTTGGGAGGAGGCATTCGCATTCGAGGAAGGAATCCCATGGGGGCGCGGAGAAGCGGAAATTGTGAGTACAGTCTATATGTATATATATATATATATATATACATCGATAAGGATATAACATTTCTGAATATGCTGACGATCTATCCGGCTGCAGGTTATCGAAATAAGACTTGGTTGCGACCTAGCGGAACATGACAAGGCCCGACGATCTACTGGGTAGATAGTGAAAATTACATCTAGAATTCCTTTCTGAGCTTGCTGCCTTCTCATCTACCGATCAGTGGCCAGTTAGATCCGATATGGCAGGCACTTTCTGACAGAAGCATACCATTGTTATGATGGATGGATAGGATAGACGAGACCAAGCATGTCTTGGGGACATTTACTTTCGAGTGTATCTTTTCACCTTTATCTGTGGCCTTTTCTATTGCCTGCCTATTCTTTTTTATTGCTACGCTTTGTGACTCACGATCATGATGTGATGTATATATGATACCCAACTATGAATTGCTACCTACTTACCTTACTTACTGCTGGGTACGGCGCAAAAGAATTGGATTGGATTGGATTCTCATGATCTTTTTTGGTTTGTGTACTTAGTAAACTTTTTTTCTACTTTTTTGATGCATGCATGCATGCAAAGGTAATTAGAACAAGGATTTTTGTTTAAAAAAAGCCTTTTTATTTGGGGAACAGAATCGAGATACAGTAAATAATACAAATAACTCTAGCCTGCAGGCAGGCAAGCAATTTACCTAATCTAAGAGACACTGTACCATCTAGACGACGTATGTTCATACGTAAGTACTGTACATACCTATGTAAATCTCTGGCCAGGTACCTACCTACCCATCTAACCTAACCTAGCCGCCAAGCACAAAAAAAATGCAATGTCCAGTTTAAGCAGCTGTCGCAATCTACACACGAATTCAAAAAAAGCAATCTGTAGGTACTGTACATAGGCGACCTAAGACAGCGTCATCTTCTTTTCCATTCGATGGACTGGTAAACTGCAAAACTATGCTATTTCAGAGGAGTTTCAGGATGGGTCCTCTCCGCATCTATCCATGAATCCATACATGACAGATTCATCCATCCATCCATTCCATTTACTAGTAGTAGTAGTAGGCACTAAAGAGGCACATCCATGGATTGATTCATGGATAACTGTCAGTTAAGACAACTGCACGAATACGGCATTGTCCATACGTACATACATACATACATAGAAACATTGACTACTACTACTAGTAGTACCGACTAGCATGTATGTACAGTACTGTACATGTACAGATAGATATATTACATCGATCATGATATGATCCTTCACTTTCAAAGTCAGGAAAACTGAGGTACTCGTGGGGATAGGGCACAGGCATATATATACCAAATGTCATGGTTAGGTTAGGTTGGGTACTAGGTACAGTACTGTCTTCAAGGGTTCGAAGAATCTCAATAAATGAAGGAATATTGCTGTTGTGAAATTCCTGATTGCTCGCACTAAACTGCTGTAATCCATGAAGCCTCTATGTAGGTGGCGAACGGGAGGATAAGGGCTTAGGAGATCAAGAACACAGTTTCTGTTAAGCCAGGACGACAGGAAAAAAGGAGTTCAACCATAGAATTCTTCATTCATAATCTCTAGAAGAAAAAAAAAGAAGCTGATACAAGGATACTTGGGCCTGGCGTATACCCAGCGAAATCCCCCTAGGATTCTCTATAGACACACTCCAAAGACTGACACACACGCACACACGAAGACTGATGACTCTTTTCATGGAAGAGAGAATAAATTTCCTTAATCACGGGAGGGGCTTGCCAAGAGCTTGTCCCCTTTCCCGAGATCGTTAGGAGTTCCCCGACGAAATACCCCAGTACAACACCAGGTTGCTAGATGCATTTGAAATGACTCTATAGCCTCAGTGTAGTAAAGCTGCAGAACTTCCTCCGAGTTATCTTTCAACACTGTTTGGGAATATGTTGGAGGTGACATTTGTGAAGTAGCAGTCGATACAGATTGCTCTTGATTCTGCAAAGTAGTAATTGACTCAGATTCCTCCTGATCATTCTGCATCTCTTCTTGTCTCTTCTCTTCAGCTGCTGTATTGATCAGCAGGACAGCTTCCCCACGGCTAATCTCATCCTCAGCATCGGTGCTGTATTGGTCCCTCCAGATAATGTATCCATAATATGCTGAGCAAGAGTGGTGGCATCCTGTCCATCATTAGTAGCAGCTGATGCTTGGAGGGAGTCACAAAGATTGGTAAACTAGTACTTCTTTGCAAGGCAAAGCCCGGTATGGACATCTTGATTCAGAAACTATCAGATGAGACAGACATCCAAGAACAGCAAAGTGCACTGCAGGCGTCAGGATTTAGCAAGAGACCTAGAGAATGATCGAAATGCAGAGAGAAGCTGGAGTAGAGATGGAGAGGAGTCAGAGAACTAAAGACAAAATTGTAGAAAGATATGATGCAGTGAGGGTCAACATAGACCGCATGTTAGAAAAATCCTAAGTACGCGTCAAAAAGGAGTTGTGTTAGCAAAACTCCTAAGTACACATCAACAAAGAGCTAAATAGCAATGCAGAGTGCTGTCTATCTAAAAATTGGGTATCTATAAAATTCTATTTACCACATTTAAATATATTACCATCGCAGCTAAACTAAACCCCGAATAGAAGAGGAAGTATAGGCATTTACTACCGCGACCCTCGGCGCCAATTTTTTGGTGGGGTGCAGTTGAGAGTGCGGAATGGAAGTGAGAGATGGCCTTTGAGACTCGAGATTCTGATGGCATCCCGAAAACGAAGCGAACGGGGTACATCACCAACAAAACCTGACGACAACGCTTCCCTACACATAAATGACTAAGTCCAGCTATCTACAGGCGTATTGATACTATGTGACTTAATATTAACTTTATGCCTCGTACTAGACTCAATTTGCGCAATCCAAGTGAGCTTCTTGGTGTTCGATGGCTGCAGTCACATATGTCCACCCGCGCTGTCCACCTTTCCTTCAAGTTCTCCTACCACCCACCTGTCTTGCCTGTTCTTTGGCGTCCTTGCCCATCCCGGCGCTCATACACATCCATGGTCCTGGATATCAGATACCTAATTCATTATATCCGGCATGTTTTGCGGGGATGCTGCGCCCGCTGGGAGCCAGATGTCTCTCCCGCCCTCGCTACATGATTTCCTATACTGAGCGATCCCAAATTGATCTGTGGAAAGAATAGTGTGGCACCTGTGATGATGTCGCGCCAAGGAAGCTGGTGTTCTTTTGAGGCGGCAGGTGCTGACCTGCAAACACCGACCATTGCAGCTTCCTCTTGTGGCTCTCTCACAGTCCCGAGTGTCACATTTCTCAGAACTAACCCCGGCGAAACGCCTCAGTACAGCAGTGCTGTCATCATTTTCCCCATTCTCACCATCTTCTTCGGTCTTCAGGAGAGCAGCTTCATGTAAACCAAGTAAGCTATTAAATATTTTTGGGCAGATTCTGTAGAGTTGTTGAATTTTCGCAGAGAGCTCAGAATGCTGTGTTTCAAATGCCTCTTCAAGATAAAGCAAAAGAGTAAGGTTAAAGCTTTCTTGAGCTAAGAGGATCCTCTCAATATCTACAGACCTCTTGTAAACCCTGTTATAAATTGGCATCTGAAGATCAAGTTTAGCAAAGCAGTGCAATATCTACCTGCTCTTGATCTAACCTGCTAACACATTGCAATTATCAGGTACAGCGTACTCTCTAGCCTGCGCAACATAGTGCAAGCTAATATGCATATTCAGCCTCTTTTTGATATCCAAGAAAGACTTGCTTTTCTTAGTTTCCACTGTGTCATTGTTGTGGGGTGGATAGATGAACTAATTATATTGACTGGCCAAGCATTTCACCTTCTATATACAAGTGATAAAATCCCTGTACAGGTGTATAGACTATAGCTTTTACTGATAAGTTGAACTCTTCCAATGTGCATCTTTGACTGGATATCACACTGGCAGGCAGAGTCATCACAAATATAATAGACAACATCAGATGGAAATATTGGTTGGCTGTATGGGTACAGTGCAAATTTCCCTGATGTAGAATATATAGATGAATTTCAGGATCAGAATTCTCACAGTTATCCTGGCTTATAAACAAAACAAGCCATTCCGCAATGCATCCTTTTCCGAAACTGTTTGGATTGTATGAAGCTTGTTACAAGTGCAACTGGACCTAGGAAGTGCATCCATCTTGCACTTATATCAGCTAGATGTCTCTCTGCAGCTGACAGAGTTGCTAGCTGTGTAGAAACTACTGGAATTCATATCCTTTGGAGTTTGTAGAAAACTGGCCTCTAAAATTTTTCTTCAAGGTAGAAAGACACAGTGAAAGTCTTTTCAATCCCATCCTCATTATGATACAAATGACTAAGGTAGTTGGCATATTAGTACTACCCAGATAGGTAGGTACATAGCTACGAACCTCCCTATATCGAATTCTGAATGCCCCATTCTGTATACTTGAGTAAGTAATCTTAACCTCAAATATGATTGAAAACATAATTGATTACATGATACCTTACCTACCTAGCTTCAAGTACTGTGCAGGCGCGGGGAAGGGGGGTTACTAATTAGGGAGTCAGTAAAGGACAAGCTTGCCAATTTGAATTGAATGCGGAAAATTATTATCATTATTAGTCGAGTTCTCCAGCCTTGGAGATGTACAGTACATATAAGTATGTACATACTGTACTTCCTAAGCGGGTGGGTGGGTGCGTCACGAATTTCCTGTACGAATACCACCGTGGTAGAAAATCTGGAGTAGAGTCCAAGTCGTTAGTACTGTGCATACGTAGTAGTTAACTCCGCATATAAGTGGTCTCCGTATGGGGTAAATGCTCCCAATATCCACTTACGCGATGATCGATCATCGCCCAGCTCAGCTCATCTGCCGACCCCTCACCCCAGTCGCGGAAGCCCCGCGGGGGGATCAACAACGACTAGAACGAGAAGGGCAGTTGGTTGACCTTGGAAGCCCGCTTACTAGTAGTAGCATTTTGCTTCACGGAGAAATTCATCATCAAGCATACATTAAGTATTGTCGGGGTTCTTCCGACATGTCGCTCCGTTGGATACTGTATAAATAATATATATAAGAAAGTGTCGTGCAACGCTCTCAAACATTAGATGTTTCATCTGCCCTTCTTCGACTTAGAGGTGTAGAACAGCAATTCCAGCCTAATTCCTAATGTATCGCATTCCACGTTCAATCCTTTCCCTCTTCCTCCACCTTCTTCTCCCCTGCTTCGGCAGCCCAGTGCCTTCCACTGGCACTGGCACCGAAACTGAAATGCCACTGCCCCTCAAAATTGTCAGAACGTCCCGAACTCCCAACGGCTTCACCTGCCCGCCTCGAGGCTGGAACTCGTTCGGCCTGCAAGCCAACCCGTCCATCAACCCCTCCTTCACATTCGACCAGGAGCATGTAATCCAGCAGGCCGACGCCCTCGTGGCCGCTCTCCCCAATTCGTCGGATCTTCTAAAGACAGGCGACTACTACATCTCTCTCGACTCCGGGTGGAGTATCGGCGACCACGGAGACGAGTACGGTCGCATCGTCTACGACCCGAGCAAGTTCGACATCCCCGCTCTGGCCGAGTATCTGCATTCGAAGGGGCTCAAGCTGGGAGTGTACGTCTTGCCGGGTGCGTTCTGCAAGGATGGGAACAAGACGATCCTTGGGACGGACATTCTGATCAAGGACACGTGGAGTGGCAATAACAATGGGTTCGCAAGGTGCGACTTTGACTTCGAGAAGGAGGGAGTGCAGGAGTGGCATGATTCTGTTGTAAACCTTTTTGCTGAATGGTAAGGAGCGCCATTTCTCATCTGACGAGAAGAGCTTAGTCTAAAGTTGAAACAAAAGGGGAGTGGACTTCATAAAGCTGGACTTCATAACACCCGGTTCGCCCGACAATGGAGGACATCTACCTCCTGACAATTCCGGGTCCGTCATCGCGTATCACAAGGCAATTCAAGCGTCTGGCCGGCAAATGCGCCTAGATATCTCCTGGAAACTCGAGCGCAATGCCACATATTTCAAGATATGGGAGACGAACGCCGATTCCATGCGCACCGATCAGGACATCAACAACAGCGGGAGCGCGACGTTCGTCGCGTGGGCTACCGTCCAGCGTGCGATCGACAATTACCGCGACTTCATCAGTAGAGTGGTTGCAGCTAGCGATGAACCCGTCCTGTCGATCTACCCGGACATGGATAATCTCTTCGTGGGGAACAGCGAGGCTATAACCGGCGTACCAGACGTCAAGCGGGAGACGATGGCCACCCACTGGATCGGCGCTGCTGCGAACCTCATCACCGGATCAGACATGACGAAACTCGATGCACTCGGTATAAGGTTGCTGAGTGACCCGGAAGCCTTGAGCGTTGCTCAGTTTACCGCCAAATTCCCCATGCAGGCACGCAATCCAGGCACAGGGCGCAACGAATCCCAGCAGCGCCAAGCCTGGATCGCTGGACCGGACGACGACGGTGTTGCTGTTGTGGTGCTGGCGAATTATGGACCAGACGAAGGCCAAGGTGGCTTCAAGACCCAATTGCAAGGACCGCAGGTGATCAACGTAACGTGGGAAGATCTCGGGATATCCGGTGGATATAGCATCCGTGATGTTTGGGCTCGTGCGGATTTGGGGACCTTCTACAACGGAATAAGCGCAACACTCAATGAAGGAGAAAGCCAACTGCTGATGTTGAGGCCTGTACATACCTAACCTCAAACCGGCGGAGCTAAATCGCGGTATGTAGATAATCAGTGAGCTATTCGGGCTTCTTCCCAGATATTGCTGCGCGAATATCCTCATTGCGGCCCTGTGTAATCATTTCATGCGCTTCATTTTCGTTCACCCCATATGTGAGTAACAGATGGCGAAGCATCGAGGTGTCTCCTTTCTTGACATCTGCTCCCTGTTTCAGTAGCTTTCGAGTGCAGTCGCGATTGTCCTTGGCTGCGTAGTAGAGAGCTGTCCGGCCTTTGTTATCCGTTATGTTTAGATCAGCACCGAACTTGAATAGAAGATCCACAATCTTCTCCCGGCCATACTGGACGGCTATATGTAGTGCCGTCCTTCCCTCGTCCTTATCCAGCAAGTTGGCATCGCAACAATGTTTATGATTTTCCAACAGCAGTTCAGCAATTTTTGTTCTGCCATACCTTGAACAAACATGAAGGGGCGTCCAGTTGCGAGCGGTATCTGCTATATTTGGGTCTGCTCCATTATTCAGCGGAAGTCTAGCCCCCTCCTCGCGCCCATATCGTGCGGTTTGTCAGTACTGTTCAGGTCAATAATGTTCGGGTCAGTACTGTTCGGGTCAGCACTTCTCGCAAGGACATCGACCGTGCCATCACTTCCAATCCGTACTGCTAGGTGCGAGGCTGTTCTCCCTTTTACCGCATCTCTCGCGTTGACATTTACACGTCTCTCGTTTACACGTATCTTCAGCAGCTCTGCCATAGTGCTCGGCTTCGCATAATAAGCTGCCCAGAGCAGTGGGGTCCACCCCTTGACATTATCCACCGCCTCAATTTCAGCACCTTTCCTGGCCAGCATCGGTATTATATCATCCTTTCCAAACTCTGAGCACACGTGTAATGAAGTCTTGTTTGCTGAATCTGGAATGTTTGGATCCGCACCTCTCTCCAGGAGCTTGGAAACGATGTTGATCTGGTCGAAATCGACAGCGACACGAAGTGCAGTATGCCCGTGGTCATCACGAAAGTTTATCGGGGCCTCTTCCTCGAGCAGGTTGGATGCATACATGAGGTCGCCCTTCTCTGCTCCCTCCAGCAACTGTTCACCTTTCCACTCCTCAGTTTCATTTGGCCATTGGCGATAGTCAAGGGTTATCCCTTTCCAGCCCACGTCAGGGTCGCAGAACCTAGCATGGTCGCAAGAACGACGTGGCGGGCGACCCCCGAACGGATGGTTCTGATATGCCCTCCGAACGCGAAGAATGACATATCTCCAAAAGACCTGCCCGTTGGGATCGAGCTTCTTGATGTTGCCAATCTCAGGTATGCCTGTGCCGATAGCGCATCGCTTCAGAACCGCACGTCTTCTCTTGGCGGCTTTTACGGTAAACATGCGGGATATCGCCTGGATCCAGCGGGACATTGCCCAGACTGTGGCAATGAGCTGAGCAGTTTGGCCCCATGTTTCCCACAGACCTGCGTCTTCACGGTTGTACACCTTGAGGGAGAGTTCGATGCTGATACACGAACACAGGAGCCCACCCATAGACTGAAGGTAGATAGTGGAGACTGTCGATGGGATAGAATCATAGACACTGGATGCTATGTTTCCCTTAACTTTCGAATCACTCGTGTCGACGCCGTCCCGAGACCGTCTGGCCTTGTCGTAGTATCCCGTATAGTGGAGTGCGAACCACGACTCGTGAAGACACAGATAGAGCCAGATGTTGGCCGAAATACTACCCTTGCAAGCATTGACAGAACCCCACCAGTTCGGTTCGAAACAGCCGCATGCTTGATCCTGGTCCTGGCCCTGGATCGATGAACCAGACATTCCTTCATGGCCAACGTCATCGAGAGCGCCGAAACATATGCATCGAGCATGACTGCCGCCAGCGTAATGTTCGCACTGCTAGTCCCTCCCACTCCCCCTGTCCTGCTGAAGCCCTTGAAGATGTTGACAAGATATACCGTGAGATAGATCCACAGCTGCACAACGAGCTCCCCCGCACCGGATGTCTCCTCGGCGTGGAAGTGTCCGAGAAGCGCAATACCGGCGGCGATGCCGCCCAATCCGTAGAGACCAGTGCGGACCCCGATGCCTGCAATGTCCGGATCGATCGACAGCTCGTCGCAGGTTCTCAGAGGATGTTGCGTCGCCGCAACAACCGTGAGCTTCCCAACGGCAAAGGCAAGCATCGCCATCCAGGGGACAGGAAGGGCGAGAAGCAGGGATTTTCGTTGCCGGGTGTTCGAAGGCGTTGCTATCGGTATAGGTAGATGCTTCCTTAGCCATCCCGCTCCTTCAAGAGTAAGAACGATCTCGTACAGACAGACCAAATGCAGGGGTAAGGTGATGACCTGGAGAGTAAGGAGTAACTTCCCGATTACGGAAGCGCCCGTGGAGGTTGACTGAGCAACAGGGCGGCCTTCAGCGCGTGATGACAGGAGACCCAGGAAGATGTGGGCGATTAGCAAGGCCGGAGCTTTCCTCATCACTGTAACAACTCATAGCAGTACCACTGAGAAGTATAAGGGTAGGTAGTAATCAGTATATGATCGCAACAAGCTGGATTAGATTCTAGGTACACACATAACACAATTGAATGATAAAAAACCAAACAATAATATCGCAATAAACGATAAATCCACGCGCTTTGACGGCAACTCATGATAATGAGGCTAGAAAACGGGAGCAATGGACGCCACAATACCTCACCACCACCCTATCCATATCACGTGTATGTTATACGGCTGCCCCGCGTCCATCCATAGTAGACATTGATATAACTGGCCTGTAGATGGCCTAACCCCGGGAAGGACTAGCCACTTGAGTTGCAGTTTCTTCTGCAGAGTGAGAGGCATAGAGTTGTACCAGTTTCTGTAGGAGGCCACCCTTTCAAAAATGGATGGTCTATATAAACTTGATTTTTTTTTCTGCATAACAGATACCAAATCATAAATGTTATCTCTCCTGCCGTTAAGACGTTGATAAATAATGATATGGAAGACTTCCTAGGAAGACTTGGCGGAGATTGATGAGGATACAGAGTACACCTAAGTACTATGCACATGTATGAACATGGACAAAAGGCCTGAGCCACTCAAAAAAAAAAAAGAAAAAAAAAGAAAGAAAGAAAGCCATTAACGCGCACAATATTGCAGATCTTCGTAGTACCCGGTCGAAGAAGAAGTCATGAATAGCAAGTGTACCACTTTCGTCCTCACCTCTATCACCAGAGATACATTTAGCACGTTGTAAGCCGAAGGGGAGCTTAGTAGTTGACAGCCGAATATTACCACTATGACCTATCGGTATGCCAAGAATTTTATCAGCCTAGTCAGCACCAGCCGATCCGGACTATCATAGGTCATAACCCCTGCCATATCATACTACCCCGGTCTATATTCGCTTATAATCGCACATTTTCCTTTGTTATGGCCCCCTAGTTCATGGGATAAATAGCTAGTCAGATAGGTAGATTAAGAAAATCAGAGCTTTCATCATCATACCTTCGGATTACGAGGTTCGAACAGTCCGACAGTAGTAGACTTCTTGGCACGGTACCCATAGTGATGCTTGATGCTATTATAATTAAGCTTCGTACTACTCCACAGGATCTGCACCAAGTGTGGGCCCAAAATGCTAATGCTAATGGAGGGCCCCATCTCAATTCAAAACTTAGAAATTCTCCTTATTGTTCCATCAGAAGCCGCCTGCAAATTGAAGAGGTCCCTGTTGGACTTGATCTCAGTCCTTTTTTTGCCCTCTTTTTTTTTTCTTAATCATGAATTTTCGCGCTCAAATTGTTTCCGTCCGATCCACTCCATTAAATTAAGCAATAGAAAGATTCGGAAACTGTTTGCTAATGCCCTCAAACCCATTGACCCACAAAGAAAAAGGACGGAACGATCCACTAATCTTCCCCCAGACCTGATACTAGTTTTCGATGTACACAATCGTAACGAGAGAATCCCGAAGCCGTTCGCATCCCCGATGGCTCACGAAGACATGTTGGATATCTGTACCCTGCGTCAGGAATTGCTTCCTATGGCGCGCCATGGTCTGGCCGATTGAAACGGGACCGATGACGACGTCGGCGGTCTTGTAGTCTCGTGGCAACGATACATCGTTCAACGGCAAGTCGAACCAGGTTGCTGTTAACTGGTTCCATTCGTCAATGTTCGGTCTCCACACATTCAGGCCCCGATAGTCAGGATCTTTGAAAATCATCACAGCACCATTCGAGCCTGCATAGGTTTTCCGCGTAGGCGAAATTCTCTGCGACGTATATTCCGGGTCCGAGATCATTGTCGTTGGATGCGGAGCGTGTCACGGGGACAAAAAATGACCTCTGGTTCTTCACACGGACGCATTTTACAGACTCAGGCCAACAATGGACTCGTGCATTGGGATAGAGATCGCCAATTCTGTAAGACCGAACGTCTCGGGTTATCTGCTGTGGGATCGTCCTCGTGGCCCAGACTTGGACTTCTGTGTTACTGATAGCGCCTGCACCAATATATCTGTCCGCCACGTCACATGGAATCTTCCGTTCCTGCACATAGCGTTCCACCAGGAAGGCACCAGGATGACAGCCCTCGGGAACCACTACGATTTCATCCTGGAGACAGTATGCAAGGTCGTCAATCACCCTGACAAGGTCATCGTACCTTCTTAGGTAGAAGATGCTGCGAGCGGAGCCGATCATTTGCACAAGCGCTATTTTTAAATCGAGTTAGTCATTTTCGGACAAGTTGCAGTTAGAAGAAACAGGAGGACATGTACAGTACATACTAGGATTGCCATCCAGATACTCCTGGATATCTTCCGGTATTTCTCCCTGGAATGGTTCGCCGTGTATCCACACGGGATCAAAGAGGGCAGGGTTCAGGTCTCCCGGGTCCCGTAAGAGTGTCTGCTCTGGTGCATTATCATCATCCTCATCCTCTTCGGTCGGTACTTCAACTTGCTCGTTGTCCATTGTCACTTAGACCCCAACGTCACGGACCGTGATCGCTGAAGAGCCGCGGCCATCCTCTTTACATTGCAGCTGTGGGAACTGTGATATCGGATTTTCGTCATGATCGCCGACGCAGTGTAGAATTTAGCGTCTGTACTCGTACTGAAGCTTCTATGGTTTGGGGGAGGTTGCCTAGTGGATTGACGGTCGTCTATCCTGGACGGCGTTCCAAGGTTGTCAGTGCGACACGTGATGTGGACATGTCCTGAATTGCAACGTTGAAAGAAAGAGAAAAAAAAAGTAGGATTGTATTAATAGATTCTCTACTATTGGAAAATGCTAGCACGTTCTACATACGAGGGAAGAGTGGTAGACCTCTTGGCACGTCGCGGAACGTCGGGGGGACTCCCTCGTCGATCTCCACGAAGAAGATACTTCGCTAGTGGACGAGGTCGTTATCCACAGGGATGCGAGGATTACATACGTCTTTGAAGAATGGGGGCGTCATTGTACAGTACATGAGTATCGCTGTGTGATACATAGATGTCTTAACCATAGTACAGTACATACATAAAGATACCCAAAACAATGTTGTACTCCATAGCCCGTATATAGTGTCTATGGTGCCCAGCGTAGGTAGGCTACAATATCAACTGGGGATGGATCTCCAACTCCAGGACAAGATATCAGGTTCCCACCATCGCGGTCACCAGCTACAGGTTCGCGTAGTAATCGTAGTTCTGGTTCAGCTTGTAGAACGGCTTGGGCTGCGGGCCGGTGCTGCCGCCGTACCATGTCGGCGTGGGCAGGGTCATGGGCGCGTCTTCGCGCTTCTTGTTTGTGAAGACGTACTCGAAGGTCTTGGCCCACTGGACACGGTTGTTGAGGCCCTCGAGTTCCCAGAGCTCCTGGAGGAAGTGCAGGAAGGAGCTGTGCGTGTAGGCGGAGTTCTCGGCGTACATGGTACCCTCGTCGTGGATGAGGGTGTTGGCGGGGACGTATGGGGAGATGATGAACGCCGGGACGCTATTGTATGTACAGTACATCAGCGAGTTGCTCGTCCTGCAACCAGGTAGAAATCTGCACGTACCGAACACCGAGACGGGTGAAGTCGTAGGTGACGTTGTGGCCCTCGGAGACTCCAGTGAACGTGATCTTGTCATCTGGCTGGGGAACGTTGACTGGAGGGGGGACGTGATCCGCGAAGCCTCCGTGTTCGTCGAAGTTGATGATGATCAAGCTGAAGCGAGACTCAGTGACTGTCTGCAGCAATTGCTATGGTTCAAGCTTACACATTGTCCCAGTACTTCGATTTCCGGACGGCATCGTACAGATGCTTGATCAGCTGCTCGCCGGCAGCCATGTTGCTGGTCGGGTGCATGGAGTCGATGGTGCAGCACTCCGGGTTGATGTACGAGAATTGCGGCAGGGTTCCCTGCTCGAGATCGCGGTAGAATTCGTCCGCATGGACAAGTCGATCCATGGCGTTATCCTGGACCCACTGGTAGAACGGTCAGTTCTAGCCTCGATTATTCTCTGGGTATCTTGCCATTGAGCCTTTTTTTCTTACCTTGTACATGTAGGCATCAATGATGTCGGTCTCATAGTACTTGAAGGAGTCAGCAACTCGCCACTCTCAACTCCAGCATGATCACTCACGTTCTTCCACGTGATGTTCTTCTTGCTCAGCGCCTCGAAGATAGAGACTGCACAGGTAGTTCCAGTCACGTTGTTAAACCACCCAGAAGCCTGGAAGTCATTCTCGAGCATTCCACAGGTCGAGCCGGAGGTCGCAAATTGACGGTTAGGGTTGGTTGGGCCGGGGTGTTCCGCGAACTAGACTGATAAGCATATTGCCGTCATTAAAGTCTAGGGCAGAAGAAGCGCACATAAGCATCGAAGAATGCAAAGTTCCTGGCCAGCTCAACGAGGGTTGCCGTCTTCTTCTGGTCGTATGCCTTGATGACGAAAGCCGCCTCGCCCGGCGTCTGGCTGTACTTCTCCGACTGGCGCTCAATGAAGCCGCCCATGTTCGGGACGTCGTCGTTCGTGGGGTTCCATTTCCGGTAGATCTCGTAGCTCGTCCCCGCAAACGCATGGTCCGGGTCTACCAGAGGAACCTCGCCCTCGTATGGGCTCGCGCAGATCTCGAGAGGCTCGCCCCAGACGGTCCAGTTGGGGTTGGTGTATTCGTTGCAGTAGGTGGTCTTGAGCAGGTTGTCGATGCCCGGGTGGAAGTCCCAGTAGCCTGCAATGTTGTCAAAGGAATGGTTCTCCAACATCAGATATATGACATGTTTAATCTGAACGGGTCATCACTCTTGTCAGCAGGGCCTCCGAGCAAGAGAAGTATGCAAGAACTCTTACGTTTCCTCTGATCTGAGCCCAGACATTGCTGTGCTTCTGGGGAAGAGCTGAGCCAACTGCGGCCAAGGCAGAAATGGCCGTCACAGTGAGAGTCGACTTCATTGTGCTTGCTGTTCACGCAGCCAGTGGTTGCTTGACGTTTTCAGGTGCGCTCCTGCTGTAGATCAGATGGCCAATTTATATACTGGCAGTCGGGTATGTCGGTGCTTTTGAGATGCATCTCGGCCAATCTCCGCTTGTCCACAAACAGAGAACTCCGCACGTCTGTTATCAAAGCCATCATCGTTCTCGAAGCCAAACGGCGGGGTGGAATCTGTCCCTCATCGACCACGCGCATGAAGCACGTGGGCCTTTTGCTGCCATTTGACCAGGAGAAAACGGAAATTAAACAGTGACTAGTAGAGTCAGCAGATGGGAGGCTAATTTAGCACTCTCTATGGAGGGACAGCATTTTCGACAGGGTTGTTGAAAGTAGCAGATACCGGAGAATTAGGGATGCATGTTATCTCCGTCGGGCCAGACCGTTTGCCCTAAGGCCGTGCCGTTCTAGGTAAGTGGAGCCACTCCGGGGTCGGCTCCAGCGCTTAGAAACGCGGCGGGCGCGATAGGCCTGCGGGCGGACAAGCAACATCCCCACCAGGCACGCCGGAAGCTTCGCCTGCGCCATCGATCGCGGCGTCTTCGAATCAGAGGCGCGGATCTCAGCAACGTGCCCGGTCGGTTGCATGCCGTCTGCTGCCCCTCGCGGAGAAGCTGGACGGGGCTCTGATGGCCCCGTGCCCACCGTGCTGCCTCCCACCCCACGTTGCTGGCTCGATAGGCTCACGTTCAGAGATGCCCTGAGATCCAGAAGATGGCCATGCGCTCTTCAGGTGCCGGATGACCCGACCGGTTATCCTCCTTCCATCTCGGGTCAAGTCTTGTGATCGCGTCCTTCTGCTCTCCTCCGGTCCCTTCATCTTCTTCCTGATGCAGAGCAAGTGGTCATGGATCCTCCTGGCCAGGACTGTTTCCCCAGATTTTTTTCGCTTCCCGGTGGAATTTCAGGATATAGACCCCGTTTGCAAAGCTAATAGATCTTGTCTGAGGGGCCTTCGTTTCGAAAGAAAACAACCATGTCACTAGCCTCTCTCAAGTCTCTCTTTTCCCGTTATTATATCCCTCTTTCAGAGACATATTCCTCTATCGATCCGGAGAAGGAGTCTCGACTCCCCTTCACACAGAGACCATGCGACGTCGAGTCGGCTGGGTCGGAGAGTTCTGGCGTGTGCAAGCAAAATGAGAAAAGCGGCCTCAAGATCGTCGACTCCAGGGTAATATCGGACGTCATCATCGGTCTCTCGGACGGCATGACCGTGCCGTTTGCCCTGACAGCGGGCTTGTCCGCGCTGGGAGACACCAAAGTTGTCGTCTTTGGCGGGCTGGCCGAGCTCATCGCGGGCGCCATCTCCATGGGGCTGGGAGGATACCTAGGCGCGAAGAGCGAAGAGTGAGAAACTTTCGTTTTCCCCTGGAAAACTCTGCTTAAGCCAGGGAGCTTACCTTACTCTACTTCAGAGAATCATATCGGGCAACTCTGAAAGAGACCCGCGAGAAGACACTGACAGACCCGTCGTCCATCGCGACCGCCATCTCGGACGTATTCGCCCCATACGACCTCCCTTCCAGCGTCGTCGCAGACCTCACGACGCACCTTTCCGAGTCTCCAAAACTCCCCGACTTCCTGATGAACTTCCACCACACGCTCCCAGAGCCCTCGGGGTCCCGCGCCTTCATCTGCGCCCTGACCATCGCCCTGGGGTACTTCGTCGGCGGCTTCGTCCCGCTGCTCCCATACTTCTTTGTCGGGCCGCACGAGGCGTTCCTCGCCCTGCGCTGGTCCATCGCCACGATGGTGGTGGCCCTGTTCGTGTTCGGGTACGTCAAGACGTGCTTCGTCGCCGGGTGGAAGGGGGCACGGTGCATCCGGCGGGGTGTCTCAGGCGGGGTGCAGATGGTCCTGGTGGGAGGGATAGCTGCCGGGTCAGCCATGGGGCTGGTCAAGGGGTTCCAATTACTCGCTTCTCAGTCTTCTGATGGAAAGGACGGTTGAACAGTTTATTCAGGATGAGTCGTTGACTTTTCTGTATTATGTCTGGAATATGGGATGCACATACTTTGATATGTACCGTACATGCATATGGTCCAGTGGATAAAGGCATGTTTGGTATATATGGTTAGAAAGACGCGTAGAATGTGAGAGCAGTACCTTTCTTGTATTGTTTCAAGCGATTAATATCCGTGCAGACCATTTAGAAAAACGTTTGTCTATCTATATCCAAAAAATGCCTACGAAAACTCCAGTAATAAAACTCACGCATTAATAACCGGAAGATTCCTCTCCAGATACCCGCGCCAGGTGGGCAACGACCGCCTGTACCTCGTCCCCGACCGGACCTGCAGGTCCTCAATCGCACTGGCGTACCGGATCAGCGCCGGCTCCGACCACGCCGTGTTCATGATCGCCAGCCCGAACGGCATCCCGGACTCGTCGTTGACGCCGGCCGGGACGGTGATCATCGGGTACCCGGCCTGCGCGGCGATCTGATACGTCTGGCCCACGTCCGGCGGGACGAGCAGCCCGTCCAGTAGTTTTTGCTCCCCGTTGTTGTGTCGTCGGAGTGCGGCGTCGATCCCGTCTTCACGGGTCGATCTCTGGCAGAATGAGAGCGCTTGGAAGTACGTCTCGCCCATGATGCCCTTTGTCGCCAGAGAGTCCAGGAAGCCGTCCTGTCCGGATCCAAAGGCCGGATGGACGCCCGGGAGGCCGCCTTCGGAGCCGTAGTTGTCAAGATTGTACTGGACCAGATCTTCCAACGAGCGAATGTTCGTGTTCTCGAGCTCCGAGAGATACCTCTTGATATCGTTGTAGAAATCAACCTTGACGACCGTGTACTCGGACTCGTTCGCGAACCCGCGCGTCGTCCCGTAGTCCCAGTCCCACCCATCGGGAGACACGATGGTCCTGTAGTTCGGCAGCTCCGTGCCGTTGATGATCGCCGCGCCGGCGCCCTCGATGAGTCTGACCAGGTCCACGAGCTGCGCGATCTGCGCCGCGTCGCCGAGCGCCCAGAAGGTCTTCCACGGGAGGCCAAAGACGGCGCCCTCGAGGGCGGATCGGTTGGATAGGAACTGGGAGTAGCCGCCTGGGGGCGTTTTGCCGATCTGAGCGAGGGTGTAGTTGTCACGGGGATCTGGGCCGTATATGGCGTCGAGAGCGTACACGGCATCGGCGACGGTGCGGCCAAAGGTCCCGACGGTGTCCTGATGGGACGATTCGGGGATCACGCCGGCGCGAGACGTCAATCCCACGGTGGGCTTTATGCCCACGATGCCGTTCCGTTCCGCGGGGTTGATTACTTTGGGTACATTAATCAGTTTTATAAGACCATGGATCATACAGTTCAATCCAATTTAGGTACACTTCTTACCACTCCCATCCGTCTCAGTCCCCAAAGCAAAGCTAACAAGGTTAGCAGCAACAGCAACCGCCGACCCGGAACTGCTACCCCCAGGATTAACAGTCAAGTTGTAGGCGCTTCTGCACTGCCCACCGCGCGCGGAGTAGCCCTCGGAATAGTTGCTACTGCGCATATCGGCCCACTCGCTCATGGCCGCCTTCCCGAGCAGCAACGCGCCCGCGGCCCTGAGACGCGAGACGACGTGTGCGTCCCGAGGCACGATGGACCCGAGCAACGCATAGCTGCCGGCGGTGGTCTCCATGCGGTCCTTGGTGGCGATGTTGTCCTTGACGATGAATGGGATGCCGTGTAGGGGGCCGCGGACGTGGCCCTGGATGCGCTCCCGGTCTAGGAGTTCTGCGATCTTGAACATTTCTGGGTTCAGTTGTAGGGTCGAACTGACAGGACGATCAGCATTACAGATCGTGGTACGGAGAAGAGAGCAAACGGGTCAGAAACCAAGTACAGTAATAACATTCCAACCGTACCTCAAATAGCCATCAACCTGATGGATCCTATCCAGATAACATCCCACCAGCTGGACACTCGTCAACCCTCCCGAGCTCAGAGCCGCCTGTATCTGATCTACGGTGGCCTCCTCCAGCTTGAACCCATGGCAATCAGGCATTGGGAACAATTTCGATCCATCTTCGCCCAGCAGCGGGAAACTGTATGGAAAGGGCTCCGTCAGGACCTGAGTGGTCAAATTATATCTTTCTTCAAATTCTTCAACAACAGGGCTGGAGCCGGCAGTGACCAGCCAGAGTCTGGGTCTGATGGAGGCGGAAAGCGCAGCGAGTGCTGCGGTCGCGTTCGCCCACGAGATCCCCCACATCTTGGCAGATCGATAAGCACCGACCGACTCACAACGCTGACGTCAGTATCAGACCAGGTCCATCATTTGATTGATAAGGAAGATGTGGTAACGTTCGAGTTTGTTGACCCTCCTGCGCAGGATTTAGAATGGCGATTTTTCAGACATGCATGATCTTCATTACCTATAGCCAATCAAAGTTGAAATTAATTATTTGTTGATACAGGTACGGAGCAGTATTTTGCATCTCTGGCAATCCCACGTGATCAGTGGCGTTCACAAGTCTGCCACTTCGGGGCGTTTACAACTTTCATTCTCATGTGCTGCAGGTATGCCGCGTGACATTGCACACTAGGTACATGTTAAGTTTTCATAGGTTGCACAGTATCTGTTGTGCAAGGACAAAAAAGTCATACAAGGACCAGTACTGTACATCTTCACCTGGATCACCGGAATAGCAACGATTCTCACTATCTTCCCTTCTGCTCATTGGATTCGAAATCTCCGTGCTTTTCCCTGAGATACTATGACACTTCGCAGGAAGATCCAATATCCAGGTTTTACAAGAATCTCAAAGGAATACTCTCCCTCGCCGATAATGCCACCGGGTCGGATGGCACAGGTGAGGAGATTGGAGGGCGCCTGACGGTTGGCTGCGAGGACGAGTTGTTCTGCTTCGATCTATGGAAAGAATGTGGTTAATAATTGGAGAAAAATCGTCAAGTCTAAATTCATATTTTTTGTCTGGGTTTAGTATTCCATCTGCAATTTGCCTGTAATGAGCGGCCATCGCTCGTCAGCATTGATGAGGTTGGAGACATCGCTCACAAGGCTTGCAGAACTGGTGTACACCAACACCTTGACGCTGTGCCGCTAGCAAGCCTCAATGATCGACTGTGTCCCCTCGATATTGGCCTTCTGGAACACCTCGTTGAGCGCTCGACTCTCCGAGCGCCCATATACCAGCGGGGATACCGTGTGTATCACAGCATCTGGTTTAGCCTCCTTGAAGATCCTGTCCAAAGCTTCTGGCTGGAGAATATCGGTGTCAAAGTAGCTACGCCATCGGAATCGGGCCGTTGATTTTGAGTAATTCGAACGTCAATTACCGTTATCTGGCAGCTGTAGGAGCTCACGAGAAGGCCGACGATGTGGTGGCCTAGAAACCCACAACCCCCCGTGACGACCACGCTCCCAAGCTCTGGCTTGTCGGATTGGGCTGCCTCCGTCATTTCAGCCTTCAGCTCCGACCGGTTTGCTGTCAAGGAGTCCGTTCTGCCTTCAGCACAAAGAACCCTGGCTCAGTCCAGTTTCTTGACTAACCGTACTCGGCCGGAGTTGATCAGAAGGCTGTGATGGTCCATCCTGTGAGATAATATATGGCTTGCCAGCTTCTTTTGCCAGTAAATAAACAATTGTGAATCCAGGAGCTCAGAGAAAGATACAATCGGCAGCTTTTAATTCTAAGCAAGCTGGTTCCAAGTAGGGCAGAGCCAGCTACCATGCTCGTCACATGACATCTATATCAACACAACACGCGTCAGGGAAACTCCCTCACGCGTCTCCTCACCACCAAGCAAAATGAAAAAGCTTCGAAGTTCAATCTCACCCCGGCCCACGTTTCGATGGGGGAGGGGTGCCACAAAAACCTAGCCTCGCTTTTTGACGGGCAAATTGTACTGTACCTCAGACAAAGAGAGGTCTGTTAGCAGGACATTGGTAAATGACCGCACCGCTTCAACCATTTATTCATCTAAAATAATAAAAAATCAGACCCAGAAACCTGGGTCGAACCCGGGAACTCGCGGCTATAGTGGCCTATCGAGCTGTGCAGATGGAACTGCTGTAGTCTTTACCAGCTGTGCTACGAGGCCCGGGTTCTGTTGCTGGGATACGGATCTTTGCGGATTAAGTAGCAAAAAGGAACCGGGAGGCACATGGTCAGGGATCTTTACCTGGTTTTTGTAAGGCATCTTTGCGGCGGCTGTCTAGTCTATTCCAGATATCAGAAGAGAGCTCGTGGATTGTGAGGTTCTGTCTGTTTGTCATTTACTATTTCTTAGATGGACATGGAACTGGAGACTAATATGGCTGATAAGATGCTATGCAGTGTGATGGACTTATCTTTCGCATTGATTGTTGAATTTAATAAGGTTTGTTCATATCTCAACAGTGATTTTGCCTATCATTGAAGCACTGCTCCTTCGCAAATTATTCCGTCAATCTGCTCCTCGAAGAGCTTGAATTGACATGGCCAGAGAGCACTCTTCTCTCTTGAATAGCAGTTTTGCTGTGGAGATATGTAGACGTTGACAATGATGACTCCGAGCGGGAGTACAGTACAAGCTTAGTACGAATTCATCACTGCGACAGGAGATAGCAAATTCAACCGGAATTGAGTAGAGGACGCAAAGAGCTAATAAAATCGTACTGAGCTATATACTTCAGACGGGTGCAAGGTATTTCTCGATCCCCCATCCCCATTCATCCTGATAACGCCGTATCCATCTTCATTTTTATATTCTTCTTATCAGACAGACCGTCAGTCCAACCCACCTGGAATATTATAAAAAAAGACATAGTTCTCTCACGAAAGTCAGTAATAACTTTCATATCGAGGAAATACACTTCGTCCGCAATCTCGTGATAACATATACCACTGTTCATGCCCTGCTGTGTCTCTCAAGGTGACCTGAGGTCCAAGAGAATCTCGAAAAGGGAAAAGGGGAAAAAAAATTCGCGTCCTTCAATGCGGTAGGTCCCACCGTTAGCTACCCTGCAGCATGCTAGGATGGACTCTCCCCACTTTCAGAATTTGTCATCCAGTTCCCCGACATTATGGAGTGCTACTCTGTACTTTATTAAAATTTTCATCTCTTTGATAAGGATTACCTTTAATCTTAGGGTCTTCTGCAGGCATGACACCGATTCATCTCACGGCGTCAGATAATCATGTGCTTAATCAATAAATTGATCACACACATGCGAGACGACTTCGGAGATTCACATATTACATTATTAGCCCAGAGTGGTGATGTCAGCGAGACAACCTTAATCTGCCAAGTAAACAACAAAGTGGGTTGTTTGAGAGAAAGTACCTGAGGAACCCTACTCCGTACCTTACTGCTGGAACTGGTCCGATATTCCTTTTGCAGAAAGACGTTCCATGGAAAAGACAGAGAAGATGGATGGATGGATCCCAGTTCAACTGTTGAGTTGTCCGGGATAACCTGGCTCTTTTATTTTTTCGGTTATTCCGCGAAAGGCAGGTAGATAATCGGCTGGAGGGCACCTAGACTTCAGACTTTCCCCCTGCCTGGGCAAATCGATACTATGCCTATTTTTGCCCATACTATTGTTGAGATCGGTTCTACCGCGACAAACCACGTGCTTATTATGTCAGATGGATGGAAAGTCTGAAAACAGACTATTGGGATTCCATCTACGTAATATTCCTGAAGGAGTATTAGTAGCTATCGTTAATTCTCAGACAGGTCAATACGATGAGTGAGTATTTGCGGATGTTCTGATCGAGACACCTGCTGGTAGAAATGAGACCGTTATCATAGGCGAGAGACACGGTGACGTCAAGCGGCGGGGGGATTTCAACAACCTCATTAGGCTTTATGCAGCTTGAGTTCACTCTAAGGACGTTTGTCAATCATATCCGGCGTAAATCTCCTGACCGCCATCCCACTCCGTAAACAACAGACCGCTCTGCAGTTGCAGTGTCCATGTCCATGTGAGCCTTGGTTGATAGCTAGTAATACAGATCTATGTCCATCATCCTAACAGCAAAACTACTCCTACCCCGCAGTCTCCTGTGTCCACAGGAAACGTGGTTGACAGCCAGTGCTGCATCAAGAAGACTGCGGGGCCTGCGTTGGATAATGCCAGTGTGACTTTTGCAGAGTGGAGTCACATGTGTCGAAAGAAAAGCTATCGGAAGTTCTTCTCATTCGACAGTTGGTCGGCGGGTATGTAGGAATAAAAACAGCTTATCTCGCCGCCTTCCCCTCCTTTCCAACTGACACACTGCAGCGTACGTTGCGCGATCTTAATCAGTAATAATAATAATAATAAAAGCAACAGATTGCTATATTATAGTATCCATAAAAAGTTCTCTCCAAATCCGACGTGATTCCTGCAGCTAACTATTTATTAATAGTGAGGAGGCTGGGAAGCAGCGCAGTCAGGTGACTGGTACATCGACCTGTGTACGAGGCTGAGCTTTCGGCATGCATATGCACCTAGCGGTGGTCGACACAGCACTAATTAATAAACGGTACTGCAGCACGGAGCATGTCAGATTATTTCCTTCCTCTCGCCTTCTGGAATGCGGCTCCTGAGAGCTGTGGATTCGTATCTTAATAATAATGATACTTGGGACGGAAACGGAGCAGGATACGAGCGTGGCGGTGAGATACGACCACGTAACTGCGTATATAAAAGCGAAACGCCTGACAGAGGCGGAGTCGAGTCAGCCTAGGATCGACATTGTGGACGAATCTTAAGAATGACCGGCGCCGCGGTCGGTTGGCCTAAGCTCCCTGAACGGACCCCAAAGCCAGCCCTGCAGCAGCTCGAAATGGGAAGGAGTGCGAGAACGATGGACGAAACAAGGAATTAATACGGCTAAAGAAACAAACAAAAAATCATTATTATCGGGAAGCGCCGCGACCGGCACCCGAAACGCCCATCACGCAGGATCCGTTTTGCATGCAAGGTGATAGCTGCAGCAAAACGCCGGGGAGCAGGCAATCTTGAAACAGTCGGGCCCCGGGGCCCTGCTCTCCTGGGCGGCTGGGAAAATAATAATGACAAGCGCTCGATTCGGATGTTTTCGGCTCGCGTGGCGCCCTGTCATCACGGCGCCAGGGCTTTGTCTGTATCACACGCCGCAGAGCTCGGATGATGGCGTTGCGGCCACCATGGTCAGGGCGTTGTGCTGTGCGACTTGAGCAGGATTTTATGAGCGTTCCGTTCAGGAAGGATGCGTCGTGGACTCGCGGTCTGTCGGTCGGCGCGAGCCATGGCTTGTTGATAGGGGCGGCGTGCGGAGTTGCCTGTTTGGGTGCGAGTCGTTAGGTACAGCAAATGGTATGGAACCTATGGATGTATTTTTCTCTCCGGTATCCGGCATAATGACCGCAGAACATGGAGTGCAGCAGCGGGCGCCTGATCGGTGCATCTGATACACTCATCCGGAGGATCATCCAAATCCCCCGCCTCATCACACGGCGCGCCTGAGCCCTCGTCGCCCGTGGCTTTGGATGTGCTCAGACTCGTTTCAGCCGCTGAAGGGGTGCTGCTCCTCCGGTGTAGGACGGACTTTGGCCCTGCCCTTTCGTTTCCGTCGATGCTGGACAACAGCTAGTCGGTCTCCCGCTTCATCTGGGCACGACTTGGCGTCGAGGCCGGGCCAGGTTTGGCACGCTGCGGGCCATCCGCATGGGGACAAGCGCCAAATAGGCGAGATTAGCTCTGGGAGCGGCGGGTGCTGGTTGGCCGAGCCGTGCGGGAGATGCACGGGTTGGGGCGCGCCGGCCAGGCTCCGGAGCTTGGCGCCATGGAACGAGCTCGTCGCGACGCGCTGGAAAAAGGACGCATGTCGGCGAACCGGCGTATCGAGGCCGGTATCGAGCCCGTCACGCCCAGCTCCTCAGGCCGTCGGAGGCAGGAAGCTCCGTGCCGCCCGGGCTTCCGCAGCATCCGCTCCCACCGTTGGGCCGGTGCCTGAGGCCGCCTGCGCGTGCGCCCCGAGTAAAGGCCGCCCGGTGAGACCGCGTCCGTGTCGTCTGTGACGAAATGATACGGCACACTGGTATTACGGATACCGCCTAGTCCGTACCCGCTGTCGCCCCCATTCATTCATACCCTTTCGGCGCTGAGCTGCGCTTCCTGCTGCCCAGCCAAACTTCTCATATCCCATCGTTCCCGGTCCCTCACCCTCGTCCTCCTTTTCTCTCTTTTTTTTTCCTTCCTCCGTGCTGTGCTGCTTCGTCCTCCTCGTCCCTCCCCTTCTCCCCGCGGTCCTCCGTCTCTGCTACGCTCTCCCTGCTCGCCCTTACCCTCCGTTGTGCATCAGTACGACCGTTCGAAGGGGTCCCGGGATACCGTTGCTGGCAGCCGGAGTCGCGTTGTACTTCACGCCCACAGCTCCCTTACGCCCGGCTGGGAATTCATCGGATTGAGGTTGCCAGCTGTCAAATTCCTCGTCTGCTCCCGCTGTCGGCGCCATTCCGCTTGGTCTAGGGAATTCCCGGGCTGTCTGATCTCAGGCCCGGTGCACGAGACAGTCGTCGCTTCGAGTCTCGACGACGAGACTCCCCGCAGAGATGAATGGCACACTTCCCTTGTGGAAGGATCGCGCGCAGAGTCAGCTTGGCAAGGTCCAGCTTCAGGTGCCATGGCGCTCCATCCAGCTGCTCGTCCCCCATCGCATGAGGCGCAAGTTGCGGTCCAAGTTGCGGAGCCGGGTCTCCCCCACGTCCTCGATATCAGCCCTGCAGACGTCGTTCTCGCCCTTGGATACTCTGAGATCGCTACAAGCGCATCGCTGGACGCTGTACGACTTCCAGTACCTGCTGCTCATGATCGTGGGCATTTTCTCGCTGAGCGTCATCGAGGTTCCGGGCCCCCTCGTTAAGACCGCCGTGTCGACTCTGCTACTCATCTCTTTGCTCCTCCCCATCACCCGCCAATTCTTCCTACCATTTCTCCCTATCGCCGCATGGCTTACCTTCTTCTATTCTTGCCAGTGAGTACACACTCTCGCTCTATCTCTTCTCCTACCAGTGTTCGCGTCATGCCAAGAGCTGCGCCTCTTAGGATGACAACTCCTTCCTCCAGGCGGCAGAGGAGAGAGTGGTAGCTAATCTTTCGCATCAAGGTTCATTCCTAGCGACTGGCGCCCTGCAATCTGGGTCCGCGTCCTTCCGGCGCTCGAGAACATTCTGTACGGCGCCAACATCAGTAACATTCTGTCTGCACACCAGAATGTCGTGCTGGACATCCTGGCATGGATACCCTATGGAATCTGCCACTACGGGGCGCCTTTCGTGGTTTCGATAATCCTGTTCGTGTTCGGACCTCCTGGAACGGTCCCCCAGTTTGCAAAGACCCTTGGGTATATCAGCATGACTGCCGTTGCAATCCAGCTGGCGTTCCCGTGCTCGCCCCCGTGGTACGAGAACCTCTACGGTCTGGCCCCGGCCGACTACTCCATTCCAGGAAATCCGGCCGGTCTCGCTCGTATCGACAAGCTCTTTGGCATTGATCTATATACGTCCGGTTTCAGGCAGTCCCCTTTGGTGTTTGGTGCGTTCCCTTCGCTCCACGCCGCCGATTCGACGCTGGCTGCGTTGTTCATGAGCCATGTCTTCCCGAAACTGAAGCCTCTGTTCGTCACCTACACCCTCTGGATGTGGTGGGCGACCATGTACCTCTCGCACCACTACGCTGTCGATCTTGTTGGCGGGGGCCTGCTGGCTGCCGTCGCCTTCTACTTCTCCAAGGCCAGATTCCTACCGCGCATCCAGAGCGACAAGATGTTCCGTTGGGAATACGATTACGTCGAAGTCGGTGACTCTCCAACAGAGTATGGCTATGATCTCGCCAGCCTCGATGGCGAGTTCAACGTGGACAGCGACGAGTGGGCCGTTGGCTCGTCATCGTCAGTGTCCTCCGCTTGCCTCAGTCCCGTGGATGAGCACCACATGTGGGAAGCTGCGAATGCCGATTCACCCTACCGTCATGACCTCGAGGCGGGTCGATGATCCCCACCCGCGATCCGCCCGATTCCTTCTTAACCCGACGTGCACATACCGTCGTCGGCACCGCCCCCTGCCGACTCCTTTGCATCTCTTTTTGACAGCGGCTTTTTCACGTTTAATGACATGTTCGGACTCTTTTTGCATTGCGCGGATTTCGACACATACATATTTAATAAACTTTCCAGCTGTTCTTTTACGACCTCGATTTTGTACGGCTTGGACCGGGTTACGTTAATTGTACATGCATACTATGACCGAACCGTGTCGCATTTGGTTCCCTGGACCAGGGTTCGGTGATACTCCGTCGATAATGTTAATTCCGGTGGCTTTCGGAATCAGACATCGTCCGCACCGTCTATCGTTCTGGCTTCACTGCGACTTGTCTGGGTGGCCCGGCTGCTGCCGTTGGAGACACTCGCTTGTACAGTCCACCTATTAATGCGTCCTGTCCCATGGACGGGATCCTTCGCTTCGGATCATGTCTTTCGTTCTTGGATTTTACCTGGTCGCGCGGTCTTTTGGTCTTTTTCTTTGCTCGATCGAACTATCTTTATGATTCGTGTCGATCGCTTACGCCTGGCGCCTGGGAATGGGATACGGAAATGGATGGAAAAAAAAAGGGTTTGGCGCCTTTCATGCACTTCACTCGCTGTGCATTGTTAGAAATTTTTGGTAGACTCGGGCGTGACTTCGTCATTGTTACCAACTGCCGCTTGCATGAGCACACATATAGACCTGGGAAGAGGAGGGACCATGTTGTTTCCAGTCGTCCTCTGAACATACCTTCGTTTGATGTCCTGCGTGAACAGAGCGGGCCCCACAGCCGGGCTGATTCGGCTACTTTCCCGAACAGCAGGCTTGTTTCGACATGAAAGTGGATTAAAAAAGGACATGGCTTGGTTGGAAACGATCGTGGAGGTCGAAGTGACTGGAGGATGTGTGACGGAGGCATCGCCTTCCAGCTCCGACCTTGATGTTTTTGGATTCTCATGACGGGACAGGCAGCCCGGCCAGCACCTCCTCGCGGCATCTCCGTTCTGTCACACACAGTCGTCGATACCTCAATCTCCCTACTCTATCCCTGTTCTATCCTAATTACCTTCAACCCTCCTCGGTGTTGACAGGGGGAATTTGCCGCGCGATTCACCTTACAGCAGAGGTGGAACGGGAGGTGGCTGTTTGTTGCTAGTATTATTAATTTTAGTATATTAATTAATAACCAGTCCGCGGTTGGCCCGGCGTGTATATATGGTTCGCTTCCTTACACTTTTTGTGTAATCGTAATAGTATGATGTATACTGTGCAGGATAATCTTATCATGGACTTTTGGATGACGAACGGGAAAGAAAATTCACTTGTGCCATGGCAAGACACGACTTGAATGTTCTAGCTTCGAGAACGTCTATTTATTAATTAATTAATCCATCAATACAAGGAATCGTCTATCATGAAGCTTTTTAGCACCGCATCATATACTCGTACAGCATATGCTTTTCAAACCAGATAAGATCAGCATAGAATTCGCCAAGATGTTCATGAGATCTGAACTGATTGCTGTCTACAGTAATCTGATCTAATATCGCACGTATCTAACCATCTACCTTTCTGCACTTCCACATTTAATTGTCCTAATCGGTCGATCAATCAATCAATACTGTACTGCTTGCTGTTGTTGAACTGGATTGAACATGGCGGTCCCGAAGTGGACCGTGAGAGAAAGACCCTTTCTTTCCTATCTTTCTGTCTCTGCTTAGGATAAGCATAGGATCGGATAATCCCAATGCAGCCGGGCCACATAACGTAAGTACTTAATCCAGGAGTGACCCGGGCCGGATCTCGATCACCTCCATCATCTACCCTATATTCCATATGGGAAAAGGGAGCAAGTACATGCGGCCATAGGGTGTGGAAAACAGGGCTTCCCGCCCGCTCAGCCGTACTTAAGCCACAGGCCGGCCGGTTAGCAGTTGAGTGGGTGACCACCAGCGAATCCCGTCTGTTGTAGATATCCGCCTTACCATTGGTGCTGAGCACAGTTTGAGAGTGACATGGCCTTTCGATCTCTCGGCTACACTTGCACCTTTTCTACCAGTGCGATTGCTGACGATGTCCATTGCGCCAGCCCATGTGCTGCTGAACGAAGGGATGGCCAGGTTCTGCTATCTTGGGCGTATCTCGCCATTCATGTCTAGCTAAACATGACTTTACACTTTCCCTGTATTCTCCGCGTCCTGATTTCTCGGCGGACCTACCTTGCCATTGTCGTCCGAGTCTAAGAATGACGTCATTCTACCTTAACGTATCCTCGTCCACGCAGTCTCCCAACGAAGGAATGGCTAGGCTTGTTGGCCTCAGCCTAGTCCTCCATTGAAGTACGGAGCTTACAGCACAGCATTATACCTATCTCCTTGAATATACAGAACATGTACCTGCAGTGGTCATTCTTAAACCCTGGATCTTACTGAAGGGCGAGGATCCTGTTTGCATGGAGCCTTGCCATGGAGATTCAGTGCTTGGGTAGCCCTGGCAGGTTCATGTTAGAGCTCTCAACCTATTCCCTACAACCTCAGATTGTCCGAACTTGAACATAGAACCACTTCACGTATCAGAACAAACTCCACATCTTCAACGTATCTTGAGCCCAAACGATACAGAAATTAGTCTTGAGAACCCCCTGGTTCTCAATCGTACTGCCGAAGACCCCACCAGAATCATGTAAGTATTCAATCTTGCGATACCAAAAGAGGGTTCATAAAGAAGGACAGCTTCCTAGGTAGAAATCGAGTCAGCGGACTGCAGACAATATTCGATGCTATGCTCAGGGTTCTGCCGACTTGATTCCTGTGTAGTTACTGTCAGGGCTGTCATTCCACTTCTGCTTAAGACAATTTCCCAATAATTGGTTCAATGGCAGTTAATGTGGAGGTTTTTCTCTTGGGTCTGTACTGCTCTATTCACATTCTGTGTCACCTGGGAGTTTGTGGATGCCAGACATAAAGTTTACTTTAGTGAATCCTCAAAACTAATCATAACAAGGCCTTTTGGGTTTCTTGTTCCAAAGTATGTTGCGCCATTCTGCATCCCCATGAGCCACTCCAAATGAATTTGATCGTCAACAGCAAGTTCTTGCGCTGCTGCAGATAATTAGAACTCATTTTCCTTTGTGATGATCTTCCGGACATGAACTCCCGCCTAGCTCAGGACTAACATATGTGTCATTGCTTTGTCATGGTGGTAGTAGTAGTAGTATAGAACTGATTGGGCAAAATCTCCAATGTAAATTGGTATATGGCTCCCTTAAGTAATGACAGGCCTGGATGACTAGACCAAAGGGATCGTTCGGTTTATCTTGAAGACAGAAAACAAGGGGGTGAGCAATATACTAGTAAGAACAAGCCTGTATTACTAGCAATGCCTATATGCCAGGTTGCTATGTGAGTCGACCACGAGGGTCGAAATCTGTCTAAAAGGAGCGTCATTATATACATGCTGCTTATCCTGGGTTCCTGGGGGATCATAGAATGGGATTATAGTCTTGGATCATGGGGTTGGATCGTAGAATTGGATCGTAGACGATCCATCACGTGACCTCATTCCTAGTCCGTAACACCTTAGAAAGCATGAAGATGGCAGTAAACCTTAATCTCATATTAAAGGTTGGGGAAATATTCACTTCAGGTGGCCTTGACAGCAGCAGTATACCTCTAGGAGGCTAATGTAGCTTCCAATAAAAATATGGTCCTGCTACAGATGTGTAATTGTTCAAAGTCTTGTTCTTGGTTTTTCAAAAGCCTGGCAGACAGACAACAAGTGAATTTCTGTCAGCAGAATATTACCACTATAACCTAGTGGTATGCCAAGAGACCTATGAGCCTAGTCAGCACACGCCGATTCGGATCTGGAAAGGGTCATAATCCCTGCAATAAAGGGATCATACTGTCTATACCCAAAACACCTATTTTCCTTTGTTATTTCACGAAAATGTCTCGGGATCATTAAACAAAGAAGTATTCGGAAGGTCTTAACCCCTAAGTCCATAAATAGTGGTCAGATAGTTAGGTAGATTGGAATGATCAGAGCTTTTCATCATGATATCTTCGGATTACTAGGTTCGCGCAGTCCGACAATTTCCATGGACTGAGCCAATGCCTGTGAGAGCCATCATCCTGAACATTTGGGCAAAGGCCAGATCTAGAGGCCCTCCCTCTACCAAAACATGAATGCATACATGGTATAAGTCGCTGTTCGCCTAGGCGTGATCTGCGTCACCATCTCGATCTTCCAGTATGTGACCGACAGCTTCGAGTCCCACACGGCCAGCGCGCAGGCGGCCGTCATTATGCTCCGATGCGTTTCTGCTGGAGCCATTGCTGAAGCGGCGGTTCCGTTAATACGCCAGACTCGGGGTGGGCTGGACGCTGACGATTTTCGGGACTCTGAGTGTCGTGATGATGCCGATTCCGTTGATCCTGTATAAACACGGTCATAGGGCCCGGAGACGCAGCACATGTACCCTTCCTCTTGCGGGCGCGAGCAATTGATCTTCTAGTTCCAGATTACTAACCGCCATCCTTCTTCTCTATGCCTAGTGTATGGTGGAATTTATAAAGCTATATAAACCATCTTTTTACCCGATTTTAACTAAATCCTGATATTAAACTAACTCATATAATCATTGTTCTCACTCTTGCCTCAACACTGCCTTACCAGGGTCTTCTCCTCTACTACATCCTGGCTCACCCCACCTCAGTCTGCCTTGCCCCTGCTGCACCAGGGGAGGGTGAGCAAAGGCGGCGTGCCTCCAGCCCTGGAACGGGAAGGGGATCGTCGACGACCTGCGTGTCTCCCCATTGTTTATCTGGGTATGCAGCCATGAGCAATAGGTAGAGAGGTTCTGCTACCTGATTTGAACTCCACTTTCCATCAAATTTCCTAATCCGGTATTCCACTAGTTCCAAAACGGAAGGCAGTCTCTGGCTAGTGCAAACTCCCATTCCTACTCCTGACCTACTTTCAAAAGTTGAAGCTCCACAGTAGACCTTTCAAAATGGGAAATGTAGAAAATGCGCAAATCCTTGGCTAGACCCCTTTTCGCGCTAAAATCGACAGCCCTATCAATTTAGTCGTTATTTTAGGGGGACGACGTAGGGCAGATTGCATTAGCCTTCACTCTTGAAGGAGCGGAACCGGACCGGGCGGCCAAGAAACTTGATACAGACTGACCCATCATAGTTGTCGGTGCTCTCAATGATTCTAGGTTCGGTCCAACATTGCTCTCGATCTCCGGCTTAAGGCTGTTGATAAACAATATTAGTTTAGCATCCTCGGCCGATCATTCTGCTATGCGTATTCCGTATACGAATGATATACACCAACATTGCTGCTTTAGTCTGGTGGTCCCTGCATTTTGTTTTCAACACTTTAGATAGCTCGCTAGTATTATCCTGGCTAGGTTAAATAACTTCAACCCAGCTTGGCTGTTTGTTCTGTGTGATAAGGGGTGCTAAAACGAAAATTCTGCGAAGGCAGTATGTACGAATAATAACGACAGACTGCAACTAACTGTATGATAGTTCATTTGTCGATCGAAGAAGCCCCAGATTCGTGCAGCGGATGAATGTACACCGCAAATTCGGACTCACTATGCACGACATTTCCATTTAGCATTCTCAATCGAGAAGAAAACAACAAAAAATAAGAATCACACTCTCCCGCCCTGTCGGGTAGGGTGATAGGAATGGACGAAAGAGACATCGCAGATGCCTTCGACACCAAACCATGGCCGGAGAGCCATGAGCTCCATCCCATCAGACAGTCAGCGACCGATTCCAGCCTGGCCAATCTGACAAACCCGACCCAATATTGACATGGACACGGCTATCGGAGTCCCCTCTCGGTTTTCCGCACCGACTACTGGTTCATCGAAATCCTCGGCTTCGTCGTCGCCGTCGCGTGCTTCGTCTCCATCGTCGTCATCTTGGCCGTCCATCAGAACAAGAGAGCCCCCGACTGGCCAGGAGGGGTCACGCTGAACAGTGGCCATTTCATGGATCTCGAACCTCCTCGAGGCCTGCCTCATGATCACCGTGGCTGCGTGTATCAGTCAGCTCTGCTGGGTGTGGTTCAATGGGAAGGCGCGTCCGCTTCAAGATGTCTGTTACTATGATGCGGCCAGTCGGGGCCCGCTGGGCAGCTTGTTGCTGCTGTACCGACTCAAGACCCGGTTCGAATGCTCTTCTTCCACCATACATTTCTTTAGTCTGACTAACCTGGACATTGGCTGCAGACATCTGGCATGCGTAGGCGCAGGAATCACCTTGGTCTCGATGGCCATCGGTCCCTCTTCCCAGCAAACTGTCCGATACGCACTGAAGGTAGTTCCAGATCCTCAGGCGACCGCTCAGGCGGTGGCGGCATATACTTACGACGGTCAATTTGGCTACACTCAAGGAGGGGAACTCAGTAATGCCCGTGAGTGCGCCTTTACCGTCTGACGATGAAAGCCAGCTTCCGAGCCCCAGGAGACGTCCTCATGCCGTGCAACATGAAGAGCGCGATCTACAGCGGTCTGATCTCATCTGCCTCCCTCTCCACTCCCAGTCCCCTGTTCTCCTGTCCCAGTGGGAATTGCACGTGGGACCCGTTCTCAACCCTGGTGGTGGGATCTCGGTGCACCGATGTGACCTCGTTGGTCAGCTTGATTGTACCAACGGCACTGCGGCTGATAGGACATGCTCTTTCTATGCCCCTGTCGACCAAGACCTGTCTGAGATGCTGCAGGGTGCCAACAGACAAACGTTTATGGTCATCGAAACCATGCCACCCGCGTTTCTGGAGGAGGCCGGATGGGATCTTTTCAACATCACAGGGGCCTTCGCAGCGGTCCAATGGGTCAAAGCACTGAAGAACATTGCGAATTATCCGCCCGCCAGGGATTCAGCAATTCCATTCCCATACGTTGCTCCACAGACAACGTTTGAAGCGGTACGATGCCTCTTCTACTTTGGCGTGAGAGAAGTGAGCGCCTCTGTCATGAATGGCATCTCAACGAATATTTGAACAACGGCCGCACATTGATCAGTCCATGGGACGGCCTGGACCTGGTCTACCAGCCACCCTTTGCCAAAGCGAACGAGAACAACAACGGGACATTCCGCATCTCGAACATGGCCAACGAGATCTTTTCAAGCGAATTCATGAATCTTCTGAGCGGCAACGTCAGTGTAATCAGCAGCTCTGGCTTTGTGGGGTCCGATATCATTCTGCTGCTATGGATGACTCAGAACATGACCCGGTCGATGGAGAGCGTGGCCATATACATGACGAACGCGCTCCGAGGCAACGACTCGGAACTTCTCGCCCAGGCGGAGAACAATCCCAGCGCCATTGCGCCCAATATATCTACCCAAAATAAGCATAATATCGCAAAAGTGGCGCGTGAATTTAACGTGTCTTATTTGCGTCTTTGAAAACAGGCTCAAGGCCATCAAAGCTGCAGCGATTGATCATCAGCAAATCACAAGCTTACTGAAGCTCAGGAGCTTGCTCTCTGTCTATAGTTGAATGCATTAGACCAATGTAGGTTTGAGTGCGCGGCTCCATATGATTCGAAACTGTGCAAATTCAATCCTTCGACAAGATCATGCTGACCCAACAACCCCCCCCTCTCCTGAAGTTGGTCATAACTGGGTGTCTTGATTCCTAGAGAGACATTCAGAATATCATATTAAAAGACAGAAGACACTGGATGTTCCACATGCATTGGCTCATCAGCCTGAGAACTTCAACAGTTCAAACAAGCGGTTGATGAATGTGGCATACAACCTGGAGATATCTATAACTTTGTTGAAACTGGATTCTGAATTGGTATGGGCAAACACCAATGGATAATAACTCGAGATATTACCCGGGAGTCATATCTTGCAAGCTCCAGTAGTCGCGAGCTACTAATTGTCACGGAGACGGTGACTGGAGATGGATCACACCTACCACCTATGCTCATAATTTCGGCCCAAGAGCATATTGAATCATGGTATCATGACCTACCAGATGACTGGCTAGTTGGGGTGTCAGAATCAGGCTATTCGAATGATCAATTAGCCCATGAATGGCTTAAGCATTTCAACTGATACAGCGCCCGCAGATCAAAGGGGAGTCATCAACTATTAATATTCAACGGTCACAATTCTCGCTGCACCTATGAATTCATTACCTATTGCAATGAAAAAGCAATCATTCGCTTCTGCCTACCACCCCATACTACTCATCTTCTTCAACCATAGGATGTGGTCCTTTTTCAACCCTACAAATATCACCATGCTCAGGCCATAGATAATGCCACCCGTACTGGCTGTTCAGAGTTCTCTAGGTCTGAATTCCTACACGCCCTAAAATCCATTTGTGAGAAGACCTTCAAATCATCTACTATTCGCAAGGGATTCCGTCAGACCGGTTTAACATCATATAACCCCCACGTTGTGTTGGAAAGGCTTCGCGAATACAGTCCGGAATCAGCCATTTCAGCCCCAGCTTCCTATGCCACTTCATCAACTCTAAGCACCCCCCAAGTCCCTTCGGACTATGGAGCGATACACAAGAAAGATTCGCGAAGATTCCCCATTTGAACCTAAATGGGAACGTCGCCTAGATCTAGTCCTACAAGGTGCTATAGCCATGGGACGCCTTGCGGAGCAAATCAAGGAGGATCTGAATAATAGTCGGGCGTCAGAGAAGGAAAGGGAATTGCGCCGTAGATTTCGATGAAGGAATCTACAGACCGGAGGTGTTTTATATGCCCATGAAGCTGCGAGCCGGACCGCTCGCTGTCCGCTTAGTTAGGTGGCCAGCTAGTCTAAGGTAGTCTTCCGCAGAAAGATGTGTACGGCCACTACTGCAGGTACCGAAGCCGGAGGTCACCGACCGACTCTTTGGGCCAGGATGGATCCATGTGATGACGACCCCTGGCGCGTCCGGCTTCGGACCAATGGGAGAGCAGTGCGAGACTATGACATCTCTCGCAGATGGCCACACAGACGCAGAACATACGGACGCAGGTGGCAGATGAGCGTTGCAGCCATTGGTAACCGGTGCAACGGCCCACAACAGTTTCGCCTGATCTTCGCCGCCCGTAAGATCAGCCTAGGAGAAAAACAGGAGATGACATGTCCGTCACTGACAACGTTGATCTCTGAATATTCGGCTTGGGCCTTTGATTTCCCGCTCATAGTCGATGGAACACCAGGCATCTCTGGCCGGCGAAACCGTGCCAATTTTAAGATTTTTACTATTACGGGACCACTTGTGATAATAGTACATGGGCTTGAACATAAATAGGGCTGTTTACCCAGACATGTATCTAGTCTACCGCGTCTTTTCTCAAAGTAGATCTTAGGATCCATAGGGAATCAATAAGTTCTTCTGTGGCTCCTACCTACTTCACTCACATTAAGAAGACTCCTATCAACTGTTGTCCAGTTGATACCCCTATAATTTGACATAATACTTGACCGATCGAACATATCTCAGAGATGGCACTGTCAGTCGAGGCCATCATCGCCATTGTCAGTCTACTCGTTAGCTGCCCCCCATCGTTACTCGTGATCTGGAGGATCTGGAGGAGCGCAAGGCGGGAAAAGCGACGTGGCCGAGCCGACTCTTGTGAGACTCCTTCCCCTTCCAACAGTACTTCCTTTTTCTTTTCTCCCGGGTAGGGATCATAGGTCCTCGAGAATGTACTGAACATGAAAACACGCTGTACAGGTCCACTCCAGGCCCAAACGCCGCAAGAATCGCCCATATCGATCTCGATGTCGATGTCGAATCGTCAGACGTTCGATGACAACACGCCCTGTTCCGGGTTCTCCCTCGAGGAGGGCCTGCCGTGTTGCAATCATATACGTTGTTAGTGCTTTCATCTCCGTGACTCAGAGTTTCCGGCGGGGAACAAAGTAAAGTGACCAACGAATACAGTGGGCGCAGACATCAGCACCCAAGTAGAGACCGAGACCCTCATCGACAGTAGCACGATACACATCTCTCAAACGAGACTCCTGTCACATCGGCGGCTCCATGTTTTGCCTCTGCCTTCCGTTCGTCGCGTCCAGAGGGGTGCGCTCTCAGCGTCTCCATATAGATGACTACCGTGTGTCTGTCTTTCTATGCGAGCTTCTTTTTCGTCCATTGACTGTATAATATGCAATGAAATGATAATCGAGGGTGTCCGTATGCCAGTTGGGACGGGGTTGGTATCTGGCGTTTGGTTTGGGAGTATATCAGAGGTGTCGTGTGTTGTCGTGGTAGAAGGATTTCTGGCTGTAAGCAACCGGTACGTACATCCTCTTTTCTTGTACTTTTGTTGGGACGAAAAGTTGAACTGACATGGGCAAATAGCACTGTGCATACTGTACCTGTAGTGTATACCTTGGTATCTGTCTACCTCTCCGTACAGTCTTTCTTACTTGATCAGTTCACAAGCTGTGCCTCACCTTCCACTACTAAAGAATACAATAAGAAATATATATATATATATACTTTGCACACATGTGTGCACATATATACATCCACTCCTATTGGTCTGTACTGTACATTCATATGCCTAAATCATATCGGTCTACAGCAGTACCCCGTAGGAACATTTACGGAGTGTTCGCCCTGGTTATCCCAGAGAGGAAGGACGGGGAGGCGCGGGGGTTCCGAGACCACTTGTCCACGGTGAGGCCCGCTTCGCAGAGCTCTCTCTCTCAAGGGGAATGATGTCCCCAACGCGCTGCGCCCTGCCGTGGCTGAATAGCTAACAAGTGGATCCTGGAGCGGGAGCAGCTTAAATATTTCAACAGTTCAACGTCCCTCCACCGACCAGCAATGACCGATTCAAGTATCCACATACGTCGCAGACGACTGCTGAGCGTACTGCATGTGTGCTCCGTATAGGCAGTGTGCCTGCGCCTGGCTAGTATGTAGCCACGAGACGGCGTTGGCCCTTGCCACCTCTGGCGTCCTGGGGTACGGTGTTACCTAAATCCCGACGGCCCGACCCCCGTTGATCCTCCGCCCCCGGATCCGCCTTGCCTGCTGGCTGCGGTCCGCTGTCTGATCCTCCTTCAAACAGGAACAGCGCGCTCCCCGGGCAGCCAGGTCACCCGCACGCCGTCCGTGCCGGGACACCTCAACCGTTGTCTGGAAGCCGAGGTCGACCACCCAGCGCGGGTTGACACACAGCTGCTGGTGCACCAGGTTGCCCGTCACCTGGCAGTATATTGGGCTGCGCCACCGGCCGGATGTCCAACCCGCGCATAGTGGTCGCTGTGGAAGTGGCTGAAGTAGGCCCGGCAGCTGTTGACCGCCCTGTAGCACATCGTCCACGTGGCTTGTGGCATCTCTTACCAGTGGAGGCAGCCCGTTGTCTATCACTCTCGGAACAGTAGCATCAATCTCCCTGAACACATTCAGGTCATCCTTGCTGTCTGACTTTGATGAAGGGGCCACTGCGGTGGATCGATCCATTGGCACTGCTGTGTTTCTTCTCCTCCTCCTTTGACTCTCCCTTCAAGAACAGGCACAACGACAAGACCTTCCTTCTCTTCACCGACCCTCCGTTCTCGTTGAACCGGTTCTCATCATCCTCATGGTCCGGAACAGGCTATCACCATCTCGATCGTCATGTCCATCTCCCCACAGAGACTCATCGTCGGGCCTCCCCTTCCCCCTTTAATGCTCGATGTTGTAGTACACGCGAATCAACTACTGTACCTAAAGCATAACTTTGCCTTGGTAATCACTCTCAACCTTCTCATCGCATCTCGTCCAATCCCCTCTCTTTCTTTCCTCGCAGGGACTAGATTCCATCCTCATGGTCCATCAGTCCGTCCGTCCGTCCGTCCCTCAATCCACTCCTTCGAAATTTAAAATTTCCTCCTCCGCAGACTCCACAGACAAAGAGATTTAAGACGGCGCGGCCCAAATCGCTCCCTCGCTCCCTCCCTCCCTCCCTCCCTGATCTATCTATCTCATCTATCTTACATCTCTATGTTATGCTATGCTATGAAAACAAAACATTAAAAGTCATTGATTATTGTCTTGGCCTGGCCTGGGATGATGGATAATGATAATGGAAGACGTAATACAGTGTAGGTAGGTAGGTATTTTCTTTAACGGCATTAAACATAGAACAAACAGACAAACAGGCCGATGGGAATCTGGACATTACTCATTCCATGAGGGTCTCTGCAAAACGACACGGGTCATAAAAATAGAATAAAATCTATAAAGCATTAAGGGTTGGGGGGGGGGGGGGGGGGGATTGTATATACAGCTGCGAAACGGCTCAGTTCATCATTACGTTAGGTAGGACGAATTCTTCATCATCATCGTCGTCATCAAAGATCTGGACGCGCTCCGCGTACTCCCGGATGTTGGAGACGTAGTTCTCCTCGATCATATCCCCCTTCCCGCCGGCGACGCGGAGAAGGAGGTCGTTGAGGGATGCGCGGCCCAGGATGTCGACGTGGTCGCCTAGATATACGTCTGTCAGCATAATCTGCAGATGGATTGAATGGATCTTGGAAAATGTAGGACGCACCTGTGTTCGGACCACCACGCGGCGAGAACCTGTCCGGCTCGTGCGGCATCTCGTACACCTTGACCTTGATGCCCGCCGGGTTGTACCGCTTCATGCGCCAGCCCTTGGCGCACATGTACCCCGCGCTCAGCAGGTTCACGGTGCCGTCGCCCTCACCCATGACGACGCCGTGGTCGACGCCGTCGCCGTTGGTCACGGTGGTGTCGATGCTGACGTTCAGCTTGGTCAGCGGGTCGCGCTCCTCCTGGTAGAAGTAGCTGCGCTCGGTCGGCTTCCCGACGCCGTAGAAGCAGTAGATCTTCATGTCCGGGGCCAGGGGCAGGCGGGTCTCGAGCGGGTTGAGCCACTTGCGCGGGTCGTTCTCGTTCTCCTCAACTTCTTTCCGCGTGTGGGCGACCCCGTGGGAGTAGCTGCTCAGCACCTGGTTGCGGTACCAGTCCTCGCTCTGGTCCAGGAGGTAGGCCAGGCTCTCGGTCGTCGTCAGGTTCTTCTGCGTCCACGACGAGTTGCTCTCGCGGAAGTTGAGCAGGGTGCCGAAGGTGAAGGGCTGGCCCGGCTGGTCGTCGGGCGCCCAGGTCGCGTTCCCCCACACGGCCTCGCCGCCCTTGGGCAGCATGCTGGAGATGCCCGGCATCGCGCGGAAGATCTCCGCCCGCTCCTCCTTGGACAGGAACTTCTCCAGGCCGTAGACGGCGAAGGAGTTCAGCTGCGCCGTGTCCTTCATCTCGCCCGACAGGACCGCGGAGAGGCCCTTGACCGCGCCCAGCATGCACCCGCTGATGTTGACCCACGAGTCGATGTGCCTGTTGACCCAGTCCTTTCCGCCGTTGCCGTAGTGCTCGTGCTCCACCCACTTGAAGAAATACAGGACGACCTGCGAGCCCATGCTGTGCGACGCCAACGTCACCTTCTCGTTCCCCACCTTGACGGCCGTCTCGATGTAGGACTTGAGGCGGCTGAAGTACTGGTCGCGGGCCTCGAGATTCTGGTAGGAGAGCCGCCAGTCGTAGGCCGCCGTGAAGGCGTTGGTCGGGTCGTACCCGATCGAGGCGAGGTTCTCGAGGATCTTGTTCCAGATCCAGTAGCCCGTGATGAAGAAGTCGGTGGCGTCGAACCCCTGCGCGGCGCGGAGCTTGATGCCCGGCGGGTCGAGCCCGGTCTCCTTGTCGAGCATGATGTGGTTCTTCCAGCCGGCCTTGTCGAGGACCAGGGCGCGCATCATGCTCCAGCTGCCCCAGAGCCGCTTGCGGAAGTACTGGCGTGAGTGGTCGTCGGTGCTCCAGCTTTCCAGGCCGGTGGAGATGACGCCGGGGATCATGACAATGGGGTGTTTGGCGCGGATGCCCTGGGACTGGAGGTGCAGGCCGACGGCGAAGGAGTCGTAGCTGACGGCGTCGCGTTCATGTTGCTGCCGGAGGGTCCAAAGGATCAGTCTTGCTGTTGCAGATGATTATAATACCCCAGTCGACAGTCAATGATGGAGACGCACCGAAAACTCCCGCGCATCCTTGAGAATGCCCTGCGGGATGACATCGATGAGCGACTCGAGGTTGAGGTCCATCAGCGCGTCGAGGCTGATGACCTGGTTCTGGTTGGCGAAGAAGAGGGCGATGAAGATGCCGAACAGGCCGCCCAGGACGAAGATGAGGCCATTGCGCCGCTTGCTGCGCGGCTTTGCGAATCCACTGAGCTTTTGCTGCTGCTGCTGCTCGCCGTCGGTGCTGGTGGCATTGGAGTTGACGCTGCCGCTGGTGCTGGGCCTGGACCCGGCAGCGGGATCCTCGCGCTGCGCGGCGTCCTTGCCCAGACGACGGCGCAGCAAGGACATGGCCTGGAGAAGAAAAAGAGAGAAAAGAAAAATCGTCCTTTGAACGGCAGCGCTGTCGTGTCTGTTTTTCTTTTTTTCTGGATCGAGGGTTGGAGGAAGCTCGGCGTGTTTCCGCGGGTCTGGCCGGATCACATGCAAGCGACGTCATGAGAAGAGTCTGGACCTCGAAAAAGAAACAAAAGAAACACCACGTCGCCAGATCTCGAGACTCCGGCCGCCGCGTGCCGCGTCCACGACCGTCCTCGACCTGCAGCGGCTAGCAGGCTCGTCTTTCTCACATCTTCCCGCGGCGTGCTCAGACCGTTGTCCACGACCGCCGCGAGCTCTCTCTCTCTTCGACGGCCCCTGCACCTGTCCCCGTAGCGTCCCCATCTCCATACCATCTCAGCCGGCCAAACCATCCCATGAAGCAGCCACCGTCGTGATGAGCAAAGATGCCTCTTCCACCACGGAACCCGCTACTGCGCCAGCAACAGCGACAGCGGACTCCCTCCGCTACGTCCGCTACGACCCCGCCCGCGAGACCGAGTACGTCGCTGCCATGCGCCAGCTGATCTCCAAGGACCTGTCCGAGCCGTACAGCATCTACGTCTACCGCTACTTCCTGTACCAATGGGGGGAGCTGTGCTTCATGGCCATGGACGAGCAGCGGCCAGATGACAACAAGCTGGTCGGGGTCGTGGTGTCGAAGCTGGAGCCGCACCGGGGCGGGCCGCTACGGGGGTACATCGCCATGCTGGCGGTGCGCGAGGAGTACCGCGGGCGGGGGATCGCGACGAGGCTGGTGCGCATGGCGATCGACGCGATGATCGAGAGGGGTGCGGATGAGGTATGCTCCTCCTTCCTTTACACAAACTGGTTGGAATTTGTTGCTGACGAGATGCTAACAGGTCGCCCTCGAGACCGAAACCTCCAACACGGCCGCCATCAAGCTGTACCAGCGCCTGGGCTTTCTCCGCAGCAAGCGCCTGCACCGCTACTACCTCAACGGCAACTCGGCCTTCCGCCTCGTCCTGTATCTCAAGGAGGGCGTCGGGTCCATCCCCACGTCCTTCGACCCGCCTCCGCCGCCTGGCGCTGAGTCCGGCGGCGAGCATAGGTCTGCTTCGGAGCCGCTGCTGCGGGAGAATGGCGGTAGATAGAGGAAGAAGAAGAAGAAGAAGAAACAGCTTTTTATGGTTGTGCTTTATGTAGATGCTGGATTTTCGGTTTTATTGATGGGAATGTATTACTGCGGCATTTTGGATTGGAAGCCTATGTATGGTGAATGATATGAATATGATGATGCCCGCCTTTTTTTCAGTGTCTACCCGTCGAATCGATAGAACGAATATGATGGAAATGCACAGATGAAACTGTGTTAGACAGTTCTCCTTTCAGCTGGCAGCCATAAATAAGAAGACAGGACATATTATGGGTTGGGACAGGCAATTGAACTGTTGGCGGAGCAATATTATGAATATGGACGGTCAAGAGCTCTACCGAAGTAATACTTACTGTGTCATGATTCTCCAGTCGTGCGAGGGCTGTGTATCCTTGTAAAACTTCCCTGGAAAAAGATTGGGCCGGGAAAAAAAAATCTGATGCATTCAATCATGACACCAAAATGATAGACATATGCCCCCGGTCATTGTAAACGTCAACTCCCTCTGTTTCCAACATCAATGCCATGATAGGAAGCCGTAATATAGTACAGAATCTAAGATACAGACATGCTCGCTGTCTATGACGTAAGGACATATATACAGCACATACACATAACACGCTAACCAGAAACTATACGATGGTATATATAGACCTCATCCCAAGGAAGAAAAGCATCCGTCGCAGGTGTGACATCATCCAAGGCATCGTCCACACATGGCAAGACCAACTCAGCCTACAGCAACGACTTCTTCTCGACAGGAACGTGGATCGCGTTCTGGATCATCCAGTGCGTGGGCCGCGGCGTGTTCTTCCACTCCAGGTCCAACACGGACGCCGCCTCCAGCATCAGCTCCAGCGGCTCCGAAGGCGCGAACCGGGGGCCTTCCTCGACGTCCCGGCGGACCAGCGCACTGGCCACGGCCAACTGCTTCGTGCGTCCCTTGTCGGAGGGCTTGTATCCGACCAGATAAGCGACAGGATTGTCGTGGAAGGCTCTGGGCACGAGCTCCGCGATAGCTGGTGGAAGCGGAATCCCCGCCTGATGCAGCTCGAGACCGACAATCACCTTGCCAGCGCTCACTCTCCAAAGGTCGTCGATGGGATTTCTTTTCCTCGATAGAGTGTTTCCTGTGAGGGAAAGTGTGACAGCCCTCCTCATCTTCCAGCTCACAGCCCCATTCATGCAGGCATATCTCCAGAGCACCCGGCAGATGTTGTAGCTTCTGTTCTTGAACGCGGTCAGGAACAGCCTCTCGTAGGTGTCGGCGTCAAAAGGATAGCGCGCGCGATCCGTGTAGCGGAACATAAACCACAGCGCTTTATAGATGTCTTTGCGGAAAAAATAGAGAATCTGGTTGAGGGTCGAGCTGCCGACGGCGAGTCGATGGTGGTTGCAGTATTGGACAATGTGCTCCATGGCCGAGAAGTTCTTGCTCCTAACAGCCACGGAGAGCATCAGGTTCATCGACGGTGTCGACAGCCACCTGGACCCATACTTGGCGTTCATCAACTCGATAAACTCCCCAACGCTTCCGCCGCTGCTCAGATGAGCGGAGAACATGTCAGTGACTGTTAACTGAACCACAGCTCGAAGGATGTTCACGTCGTCCAAATACCCCTGGTCCAGCATACTTTGCAGGATCTTTGCCTTGACGGACGGCGAGACGATGCACTCGAGCAAAGCGATCCACGTTTTCCCGTTCGGCCGCACGTTGAACATGGACATGGAAAACAAGATGTACTGGAAGGCGTGGAGATCCTGCCGTTTGGCGGCGTGCCGCAGGAGGATGTTGAATGTTTCCGCCGTGACCACCGATTCGCTCTTGGAGAAAACCAGACGGGCCGAGTCGAGAAACTCGTGCCGGCAAAGATAAGAAAGGGCCATGTTCACTGCACTGGAGGAAATAAACTGCTGATTGGACTCCTTCTGAAAGAGCCTCACGAGAATGTCTCGTATCATCGTCCTCTGCGTCGTCTCCGCAGCGCCGTAGAGCTGTTTCTGCAGGTGTCGAGGAATATTCGAATTGACAAGGTCCTCAACATACTCTGCGAATGCCTTGACGGATAACACCGCAGGCTCTGGGATGTCGTTAGCGGCCAGTGGTTCAAGCATCAAGTGCCGCTCTACCAGCGTGTGCTCGTTCCAGACGCCCCGGACAAGCGGGACCGGTAGATTTCTGCGCTGCAATGCCGCGACGGAGGGTATGATCGGAACGGGCGGCTTGCCGAGCTCGACGAGAGGGTCGCCCTTGGCCTGACGCTCCTGCGCTCGCAGTATGCTCTCCTCGGCCAGCTCGATCGCTCGCTCGGACCCCATCAGGACAACCTTCCGATATGGACCTTCGCTCTCCGCCGGATCCAACACGCGGACCTGGCAGCCGTTGTGGACCGACACATACCAGACGTTCTCCTCCATGTCACACGCGCCCGCGAGAAGCGCGACGGTCTCCTCCGGGATGTGGATGACCTTCTGCTTCGCCTCGGGCACCCGGGTCTGCTGCTGCAGGTCCTCGAGCAGCTTGACGATGTCGGTCCAATGGACGGGTCTCCGCTTGATCCCGACGCGCCGGCTCATCTGCTGTATGTAGTTGCGGTATCTCAGCTTTTTGAGACCCGCGGGAGACAGCGTCTTCATCAGACTCAACGTGAACTCGCGGAATCGTTCTTTGGAGCTCACTGCGTGCTCTGCGCGGCTTGGGGACCGTCGTTTCGGCTCAATCTTCCGGATCGGCGGGTTGCTGCTCGACGGCTGGGCCTCAGAACGAGAACCACCGTTTAGGGAGCTGTCGTCTAGCTGCGAGGCGGTTGCAGCATCATATCCCACGCCGCTCTCCAAACCCATTGACCCATTGTTCCCCCGCGAGACGGCCGATCCGGGATCCGTCAGAGCAGCCTCAGTTACCGCAACGCCGTAGTTCGGACCGGGGGCGGCTGACGACGCAAGCCACCGTTTCGAAGCACCGCCAACGGACGGTCGGCGGGGAGGGCAGCATCTTCGCGGGAGCAACCGGCCGGACCGGTCCTGAACATCCCCAGTAGTTGTACGTGTATTCACCGGAGCGGAAGAAGAAGACGAAGAAGAAGAAGAAGAAGAAGAAGCCACCTGCCGTACGGCGGACGTGAACCAGCGGGGGTAGAGGAAGAGGAGGGGAGGCTCATCGGGGCGAGCAGCGACACTGTCCAAGACGGCGGAGAGGTTGCGGCTTCTCAGGCAGGGACGGCCGCGCGAGAACATAAGGAAGGACGCGACGGGAGCATGCGAGGCATGGACGACATTCAATGGCGTCGATTCGGAAAGACGGGGGCTGGTGTTGCCATGCCAGTAACGGGCTTCCCACCGACGCTGTTGAGAAAATTGTTCGAGGTTGCGGATACTGCACGTTTGGTCGGCCGCGTCGGTCGGACCGGCGAACGGTCGGCCCAGGGCTCCGAGGCCAAGACTGTACATCCGTTGCTTGTGTACATCTACATCAAAATAGATAACTCAGTCGTGCTGCTTTGGACATGAGTGAGGTTTAGAAGTCAATGCGCCAGACATCTGTCTCATTGGCAGCAATAACCCCGATAATACTCAGAGCATACTATCTCCAACACAACCGTCAGTCATAACAGTCCCTGACAAACTCCTACGATGACCTTCGTAAGAAGAAACAGGACTAGTAGATGTGACCAACAGCCCCAACCCCAGCCTCCTCCGGGATGCCCTTGATCTCGCCGAGGCTGCCCCTCGAGACGATCTCCTCCCGCTTCGGCAGTCGGGTTTTGGCCGACAGCCACGCCTCGTGGCTCGCAGGCGTCAGGTCCATCTTGTCGCCGAGTGGGATCCCCTGCGCATCGCTGAAGACGTCCGGTCCCACGATATGGCGTCTTGCCGTCTCCGCGGCCCGGACCAGGTACTCGACGCGTCGTCTCAGCTCGTCGGGATCCACCGCGGATGGAGCGCTTTCGTTCCGGAGGTCATCGATGACCTCCTGGAGGTGTATCAGGAACTGCCATCTCGAGTTCTGGAAGACGAAGAGGGGCATGATCTCTGGGATCTGATAAATGTCAGCAACGCTGCAACAAGTTCAGCAGAATTGCTGCCGGATAGTACCCTCTCCTCCAGGTAGTACAGCTCCTCCCCGCCCTGCTCCACGAACCTCTTGAGAAACTCAATCTTCTCCCGATCCACGATGGCCAGCTTAAGCGCGTTCATCAGGGTCGGGATATTCCTGATCTCCTCCAACTGTACCTCCTCCTCCTCGCCCGTATTGAGGCGACTGACGTACGTCGACGCCGCGGCACCGTCCGTCAACCGGCCGGTGCTCGACTCGATATCCCTACCCGCCAACGTAGGATGGATGGTGAAGTACTCGTCGTTCAGCATGTGCGCCATCTCGAACCCCGTCCTGCCATCCCTGATGGCCCCAGCTCCTCCTCCTCCTCCTCTCTTCGCCTGCTTCTTCTTCACCCGCAGTCGGAGCCAGCGGCGCCGGCGCACAAAGGAGTGGAACCACGGGTGCGTGCCGTGCCAGCCGGACTTGGAGGCGAAGGAGAAGGAGTACTGCCACCCTTCCTCGTCGACGTCGCCGGACATGTCGACGTACCAGGTCTTCCAGGCCCATTCCCAGCTCGGGTCGGGCACCTGGGCGTTGGTGATGTCGACGGGGCTGTCCTTGAAGTCGCGGTTGACCCAGGCGGGCGGGTCGATCTGCAGGAGGGATTGATGCGAGTAGAGCGGGATGCCGAAGAAGAACCAGCCCCGCTGGTTCTCGTAGAGCACGTCGAGCTGAGCTGACGGTTGCTGCGCAGTAGTGTCGCCGTTGGCGGGACCCTCCCTATCCTCCGTCTGAGGCCGAGTGTGAGTGGGAGCAAAGTCCGAGGTGTCGACGTCACCATCCTCTTGATCCTGCTGCTTTACGCCCAACGCACTCCTGGCTCCAGTCCTGTCCCTATCCTCATCGGAGGAGGAGGCGCCTTCGGGCCGCGAAACCGCTCTGCTGGGGGCATAAGTGTCATCCGCGATCCCCAGCTTGTCCGGCTGCCATTTCCGGTATTTCCTCCGCCTGAGCCCTTCCCTGAGCGAAGTCCTGGTGCGCCGTTTCGAGAGGTCCGACGGGCCCGCCAACAGCGACAGTGACTGAGAAGGGAAAGCTTCGTCGTCCGACGAGGGCTGCAACGGGCGCGTGTTGTCGATCAGGGCGATGCTGGACTCGTTCTGCTGCATGGTGATTCAGGGCATCGAGCTGCGTAGAGAGCGAGTAGACGTGCAGAAGCCCAGGATGTTCCAATTACATTCTGAGAAAGCATACCAGCCGACGATAAGCCGTATACTTATCGATCACCCATGCATGCAACGCGGCGGAGAGCTGGAATCTCCCGCCCTGGAATACGCCATGTCAACGGCAGCGAACATTCTGACGACCAGAGGAGGGAGAAGAAGAGAGAACACGTTGCTCAGCCGCCGAACCCGGGATCGAAGACCCCGCGGAGGGTAACCATGACGATGTCATCCTCTGCGTCGACCTGGACGCTTGCGTCATCTCCCTAGGGCTTAGGGCTGAGGATCGTTTCCGCCTCAGGCAGCAACACAAGGTAACCATCTCCGCCGCTCCGCGACGACCCACCGCGCCCACGCGCGCTCCGACTCCAACCCGATGATATACGATAACTATCCAGTCGACCTCTTGACAGCCAATTGACACAACAAAAGGGGGCGGAGCCCGACACAACCACACATACCCCAGACAAGAAAAAAAAGACAAGAGAGAGAATGCAAGCCCCCCACTACCGCAAAATCGAGCTGCAGTCCCCCGCGGACTTTTCCTACCTGTACGCCAACGCCGTCGCGCTCGCGCGGCGCAAGCTGGACCTGCATTTACCCCCTTCCGCAAATAACAACGGCAATGAACCGGACCCCTTGCGGGAGCGGGTGAGGGAGCTTGTTGATGAGGTACGTAGCTGTACCTGTACCTGTACCTGTACCTATCCTATCCGTCGTCAATGCAATTGACCCCGATCCCGACGTGATCCCCCTCCCTAAACAAAACAAGTCGCTAACAGAAGGGAAATATATACATATGGATGAGATGAACAGTTCCTAACCCGCACCTTCTCCGCTGCCGCCTACAGCATCAGCATCAACGGCATGGATCCCACCACCTCGACATCCACCACCACCTCCTCAAACAGATCCTCAGAAAAAACCCCCTTCTCCCTCCTCACCCAACCGCAAGAAACGATCGAGTACGAGCCCTACGACACGGCGCTCGCGGCGCGCGTGACCGCGCTGTATGCGCAGCTCGAGTCGCTCACGACGACGGTGGCGCAGCTGCGGCGGGAGGCGCCGAAGAAGGCGGCGAGGATGTACGCGGACGCGCTGCGGAAGGCTATGGAGGAGGATGAGGAGGCGTTCGCGGATCCGGAGCTAGATCTAGATCCAGATGAGGAAGATGGGGATGGGAAGGAGGAAGAGGATGTCGAGATGGCCGATGCAGACAAACGACAATCTCAACCCAAGACAGAAGACGGGACCGGCACAGAGTCCACAACAACCCGTCAACGACAACGAAGGGGAAGAGGAAGAAGAAGACAACGTCAGATTAAACCCGCCTGGAAACTCGACATCCCGCTCGGCTCCTCCTCATCCCCGCACGAAGCCGAGCGCTGGCGCAGCGGCGAGATGGGCGAGGTCTACTCGGACGCGCTGCGCACGCTCCTTCGCCTGCAGGGTCTTTCAGCAGACGGAGACAAGTCCGACGCCTCGAAGGGCACACAAGAAGCAGAAGGCGAAGAGGGAGAGACCAAAGCGCTCGCGACGACGGTGGGCAAGGCCGAGCGGGCGGGCAGGGCGGCGGAGGTTGTGGAGAAGATGTGAGAAGAAAAAAGTTTCCGTCTTCGTTTATCTGTTTGCTTGGGCTTTTCTTTCTCTTTCTTTGGGATACATCTCTGTTGGGTACTATTGTATTGCATTGCGATGGGTCGTTGTAACGTGTTTGTTGATTTGTGTTATTGGTAAGGGACGGTGTGTGTATATCATCTGGTGTTATTGTTGGGTCTGGATTCTATATTTATTATAGTGATACCATACCATACCAATGGAGTTTTGTTTGAAAAAGAATTTCCTTTATAAAGAGAAAGGAAAGGGGGAAAGAAGCATATAGAAGTTCTTTTTTTTATTATTATTTACCCCATGACAACTGCATTGCATTTGTTTTTCTTTCTTTCTTTCGATTGATCCTAACTCGATTAATTTTGTTAAACTAAACAGTGACCGCTAAAACGCTTCAGTCTGTCTGGCTTGCACGTATAGTGTTGCGATGTGTGTTGTATACCTCAGGTATCCATCCATCCATCCATCCCTTTTGTTATACAGGACGCAGGTTTGTTTCCCCGTGTCCCTTGATTGACCAAACCTTGCCTTGATGACAACCAATCCGATCGATGCTTTTCTTTTCAATGTCACCCCTTTCCAAACACCATCTAAAAAAAAGCCAAGGAATCCTGCACTCCTCGATCCAAAAGTGTTCCCTGTATCTAAAAAATCCAGTAATTGACATTTTGACATTTGGTTTCGGAGACGGCGAGCGGCACCAGCCCCCCTCGCCAACCGGGACTCTCTCTTTCTCTCTCTATGCAGCAGCGGTGGTAAAGAGCCAGAACTATTATTTAGGGTAGACAGATGGTCCAAACCCGGAGGAAAAAAAAAAGGAAAAAACGAAAAAAAATTAGACTAAAGGAATACGCTTGTGGGTGTTTCCTAAGTGACTCGCCACGTGGACAAGATGGTGCTGAAAAGAAAAGTGTGATTAAATCCAGAGGGCAAATGTAAAAGAGAAGAAGGCAAAAAGAAGAAATGGTTATGCAAGTCTATGCGGCGTTTTTCGCCCCCTCGGGTCCCTGCTCGTCTTTCTTCTCGATGCCCACGTCCTCGTTCTTAATGACATTCGCATCATCACCCTCCTTGGCCGCAGCCCCTTCCTCCTTGGGAGCGGCCCACTTGGGCGGCCGAGCCCACTCGGCCTCTTTCCAGGGGCCCGCGTCGCTGAGGGCGCATCCGCCGGGGCACTGGCAGGTGCCGCCAAACTCGACGGGGAGGTTCTCCGCGGGCACCTGCTCGAGGAGCTCCTTCTTGTAGTTGCTGCCCAGAACGTGGATCTTCTGGACGGTGATGGGGTCGAGGAAGCTCTTGACGAAGTTGAAGACGCTGTTGAAGCCCCAGGGCGCGTTGATCAGGTACAGCTTGCCCAGCCGCTCCGGGTAGTAGTTCTGCGAGATGGCGGAGGCCTGCTTGACGTAGCCATACACGGAGGGGACGTTGGTGATGCCCACGCCCTTCAGGTCCATGATGGTGCAGCAGGTCTCCAGCAGCTTACCGGCCTTGCGCGAGCACGCCGGCAGCCGGGGGTCGGCCAGCTTCTCGTACTCGCAGACCAGGTTCTGCAGCATCCGCTCGGCGGTGGTGATCTTGTACATGGCGTTGAGGTCGATCTTGCCCAGCTTTTCAATGTAGACGGGTCTCCCATCCTGATCATGCAGTGTTAGCGCCGTGAAGCAGGGCCAGCGATCTGGCAAGATCGGGAAGCTCACCTTGTCCGTCTTGTGGTAGTACTGAGGATAGTACTCGAACACCTGCGGCTTCTCGGTGTACTCGAAATTGCGGACCAGGTCGTCCGTTCCAAACTCCTTCCGCCATTTCTCGCATTCGACGAACCTGTACAAAACGGGGAGCGACAAATCAGCCCATTGGACATCCTTCAGATGGGGACGCATGCAGCCAGTATCCAGCCACGGTGTCCTCTTATCTACACCATTTTCTACTATCGCTTCTTCGAAGCGGACGGCCAACACTGGATGGGGGGATAAGAGAACAAAATCAGACATACATGGTCTTTGCGGCCTCGACGTTGAACTTCCTCGCTCTCAGGAAGCGCAGCAGGGTCAGCGTATCCAGGCGGTCCTTGTAGCCCAGCTGCTCGAGCTGGCTGCGGAGTTGGACGACGGCCGCATCCTGCTCGGGGGTCGTGTGGCCCGGATGTCCCGACTGCGCCTCCGGGGCAGTCGTTGGGAAGTCATAGTCGTCGTACTTGGGGTCGAGAGGGACCGGCTTGGTAGTTGCCTCAGCCATTGTTGCCAGGTGTTCACAGAGACGGGTCGACAGATATTACGAACGGTCGAGTGGATGTCGGTGTAGCAGGTCGGTGTGAGGGAGGGCTGAGCCGGGGAGGACAGAGGGCGAGAACGGCCGTCCAAAAGGGGGGTTTCCAGGGCAGGAGGGAAGAGGAGGGACGGGAGACGGGCGGAGAGAAGAGAGCAGGGAGGACAGAGAGCGGGAGGAATGGAAGAGGAAGAAGAAAGGAGGTCGGGGCGCGGAGTGCGGTGAGATGCTGTCTCTGAGCACGCTGCCTTGCTCGATCAGGGAAACGGAGGAGGTGGAGATTGGGGGAGCGTGCTGGCGCCTCTGGGAAGGGTGCGAGCGAGACGGCGTCCGCGGACGGGCCAAGCGCAGCGGCGACGGGCGGCCAGGCAGGCAGGCAGCGCGAGCCTCGAGCAGACAGCGACGCAACGATGGTGATATGGTGGAGAGAAGTTGATGTTGGATGGTCGCGCTCTCGACGAAGCAGCGTCTGGCATCGGCCGTCGTGCTGGCCCCTGGAGCGCTGGCAGGCCCTCGACAGCCCTGGACAGCCGGCCCCTGACGTTATGCCACCGCCCGGCCCGCCCTGCCTCTCGGCACACACTACGTCCGTTTCTGGTGATCCCGCTTGCAGAGCAAGATGGCATTCGTGTATATATAGAGAGAGACAGATACCAACACACAATCTCCTGCAGCGCCCCGGACCCAGACACGGCACCGCAACTAATATTACACACAAGGGCGCGGCAGAACATTCCAAACTATGGACCAAAGACAAGAAGAGAATCCGCAAAACACAGAAGAAAAAGAAAACAAACCAGATGCTCAACGCACATCCCCCCTCCCACCTAAAAAATGACACCACCTGCCCAAAGACCGAATTGCTGCCGCCCCCGGACCAGCGGGGTAGGGCCAGCGCCCACCACGGAACCCATGTCTTGTCTTCTCGTCTCCCCACACACATGATTAGTCAGTTCCCTTCGCCCTGCCGCGGCGAAGGGGCGTAGCAGACATCAAAGGCCGTAAAGAGAGAAGAAGTCGATCCAACAGTGACGCGAATATTTATAGGGAAACAAGTATCCATACTCCAGGTCGTAACGTAACGCAAATCCAGACGGAGAGCACATCCAAGGCGTCGTGGGTGGACAGCTGGCATGCCGAAGCCAGGGGATCGCCCCCTCAGACGTTAAAAGCCTCAAGCCCAGCCTCAAACATGCGTTGACCGCCTGCGGTGTCCGTTTCGGTCGTAACATGTATCTTTCCAATGCATTATCTCCATCGAGAAGCCTGTTTCTTTTTACCAACCCTTCTTTCGTGCGAATCGTCTGTTCAAGAGTGCCAGCACCTTCGAGACGTTGAAGGTGACATACTCGAGGTCGAGGTCCTCCTGGCCGTCCTTCTGCATCTCCAGCAGATCGTCCAGCTTCAGGTCCAGCTCCAGAAGCCCTCGGGCACGTCCTGTCGAAGCGTCAGCAACAGCCCGCGAAAAAAAAAAAAAAAAAAAAAAAAAAAAGAATCAATCAATCAAGTTGCGGAAACCCACCTTTGTAATGGAGACTGATGACAAAAGTGCCCGGATGAGGACTCTTGAACATGAAGTAAATGTTGGCGCGACGATTCTCCGGGACGTTGCTCTTGCGAATAACGCCCTCCTTTTCAAGCTGCTGGTGGGTAAACTTGTACGGCCCGAGTTCTTGATGCTTCTGCTGTTTCCGCTGCTTGCCTTCGGCCTGGCTCCGGACGTTGTGCAGATACGACTTGTACGTCTCCAGCTGGCCAACCAGGTAGGCGTTGTGGTCGCGGATGGTCTTGTACACCTCCTCCAGTTTCTTCGTCTCCTCGAGCACTTTCTCCTTCAGCGAACCGAGATGCGCCAGCTCCTGCTCCACCTCGTCCCGGAGGAGACTGAAGTCGTCGGAACGGTCGATGACGCCCATCTCCTGCAGTTGGCTGAGCAGCTCCATGGTGCGGATCCCCTTCCTGACCATGACTGCATCGTTCTTCAGGGTGGCCGCCGCCTCGGCAATCCTGTCAAGCCGCAGCGGTCGACGCAGGACGGACGAGTTCGGTGGAAGGGCACGCAGGATCTGGACGAAGGTCGACTTGGCCTCCATGAAATACACCTCCTCCTGGGTGATGTCCAGCGCGGAAGTGAGATCGTCGACCGAGGTCTCCCATTTACTGAACAGTGGCAGCGTGATGGTCCGGTTCTCCTTGCGAGGGACGAGCGGAGGGGCGGGTCCCAGTTCCTGTAGGAGTATGTGGAGGTGCGAGTTTTGGTCCGAAGCCAGCTCCGCAGCGTGCTTCTCCAACAGGGCGTGGGTGGAGTACACTTCATTCAGCGTGATCTGCAATTCGAGATCCCGCTTCGTCAACGCGATATAGTTGTCCATCTCCAAGCTTTCGTAGAAATCCTGGACCTCGCAGAGATCGAGCATGAACTTGTTCACCCGCTCCTTGTTCTCCTGGATGAAGGGCTGCAGTTTGGCCATGTACGGTTCCTTGGAGTAGGAGGGTTTGTTGGCCAGATTCTGCAGCATCTTCGCGATCAGGGTCAGGGTGCGACGCGGCTTTTCGGACGGGTTCCCCTCGATCAGCATGTACGAGCGGGGCGTGACGATGGCAGGGTTGATGAAACGCAGGAAGAAGAATCCTCCGATCAAGGTACAGATGGTCTGGTCCTGCGCATCGGGATACTTGCGTCGGGAGAGACTCCGAATCTGTTTGCAGATCCACCTGATGCCGTACGGTGTCTCCTCCAGGCCGTTGATGATCGTCGTCAGGAAGTTGTTGGCGATTTCGGTCAGCTTCTTCAGCCGGGGCTCAATGATGGCCTGCACCTGCTCATTGGCCGCCGCAACCTCCGCCGTGACCGACTTGGGGAGATCGTCGGGGAGCGACCCGTTCTCCTCTTCGATCTGCTTCACCATGTTCTCGTAGACCTTCAGCGGGTTAATCTCAAGGTCCAAGTCATCCATTTCTATCAGCGCATTAATTTGGTCGGCCAGGACCTGCTTCAGATAACTCTGCCCGGGTCCACGCCGGGTGTATGTAGTCATCATGCGCGAGACAGGGGTATTCTGACGCAGCAGGGAGGAATACTCAGGGGTGTTATCGAACTGATAGGTCAAGACAGACTGGAACATGGTCAGCAGCAGATGCTCCTCACGGCTCTCGTATTGGTTTCCGTAGATCGTGAACATCACGGTCTGAAGGAGAGAGTCAATTTCGGACATGGAGACGAGCCTGCACAGATGTGCAATATGTCGAGGTTCGGACTGGAGAAGGAACAGCAGGTTGCCGTATTTCTGGGTCTTCTCATCGTTGGGGAAAACGCCCTCTTGGGGATCGGCCGTATCATCGAGATGGCTGGCAACTTCATTTTGCTGCACGCTGTGAGCGACCAACGCCGTAGACTCGGCCGAAAATGGTTTCTTACTTCCTCAAGCGCCATACGATTCTGGATCAGCAACGCTATTCGCGAATCGAGATAACGGACATCCTTCTCGAGAACGAAGTTCTTCTTGGATTGCGCCGAAATCTTCGCCTTCAATTCGCGGAGGTACTTTTGTGCTGCAGAGGAATCAGTCCATCGTCACCACGGCGGTGCGGGCGAGGCCTACCCTTGGCCAGGTCATCGGAGATCTCCAGGTCCTTATCCTTCTGCGACATGGACAGATACAGCGCAGTGACCGACATGCGCTTCGACTGGCGGACGGACCGGGCATCGTGGGACGACAGTGTATTCTGCCGCGAGACCGGCTGGAAGGATCCCGAGGAAGACGTCGAGGCCCGCGAGGCTCTCGACGCGGGTTGGAGCATCGTTGCAACAGACATTGGATATCAAACAAGCGTGGAATGGGGTATCTTCAAAGGTTCGATTGAGAGAAACGAAAAGAAAAGAAAATCAGGACGTCGACGCGAGATGGCACGAGCGAGAAGCAGAGTATCTCAATGCGTACTGTTCACCCGCAACCTCCACCTGCGGGTTCGAGAAGGCAGGACCGCAGACGGGCGGTCAGACACGGCGAAGGGCGACCTGGTTTCTGAGCATCAGAGACCCGAGCAGAGAGAATCGTGCACGGAGACGACGCAATGCAGCCGACGAGTCGGAGCTACCTCCCCATCGCACGCGCACGGAGCGTCCACCACACTTACCAGCCCACGGCGCAAGGAGGAGCAGCAAACCCGTTATAATAACCAATGGTGCGTGAGAGAGACAAGGAAAAACCAGCGTGTGCGTCTGAAGCTGGGACGGGGAACGACTGGGAGAACGAAGCGGCTATCGGTTCCGTTGTCGCCGGAAACAATGCGTGCTGGTGGAAGAAAGGGCCGATCGCATCCAGGCGAACCGCAGACCAAGGAGGGTATCGAAAGCGCTGCGACGCGACGTGCAGGCAGGAGACGGGAGGGGGAGCCGTCGCGTGGAGGACCGAGTCGACGGGGACCTGGGAGAAGAGCTGCAAGAGCAAAAAAAAAGGACGCAGACGGGAAGAGAGAAAAGGAACAGAAAGACGGAATAATGGATTGGACTGCGGGAGAAGGGGAGGAGATGCAGCCGGACGGAGGGGGGTAGAGGGGGGTTGGACGGGCGGGAGGGCGGTACGGAGCAGAAGATTTGGGGGAGTATTGTTTAAGGCCTCGGGGGCGCTGCCGGTCGCGAGCTGGCGGTTTCGCGGCGATGGGGAGTGTGGAGTTTGCCGGCGGTGCAGTGACGGGCTAGCCCAGGGACGGAGGAGCCAAGAGGGCCGCGATCAGGGGTCCTACACCAGTGACCAGCTCGATCTTTTTTTGTGCCGCCGTACCACCGTTTCGCATGACAACGGGACTCGGATCGAGATTAGAAACAAAAGCGGCCTGCTACTTGTCTCTGTGGCCGCCGGAGGAGCATGTCGCCGGCACCCGATATCATGCGGACGATACCTCCCGGTTGGGCCAGCCCTTCTCCTGAGGGAGGCAGCCTGTGCCCGAGGAGGGGCGCTGGCAGCCCCTCCCCAACCTGTCCGCCCGTGATGCCAGCAGTTTCGAAAGGCCCTCCCGTCTCTGCCCCTGGCCCTGGCGTCGCGGCCTCGCCACCTGCTGGGCGACAGGGGTCAGCCCGCGATAGGCTCGGCGCTAGCCCAAGAGACGAGCGGAGCGTTCGCGATCGCAGCGCCCTCCTTCTGCGCACGGCTCTTCCAGAGGCAGCAGGAAAGAACAGCGAAGAAGCGAGACACCGTCCAGCGCAGCGATCGGGGACCCGGCCGGCCTGGTCCCTGGGCATGCCGCTGCAGACAGCTGACCCTCCTTCCCGCGGATGCAGCTGCCGCTCTGCCGCACTCGCAGCGGTCCCTGGCTAACGCCCATCAAAAGTCTCTTCTTCTCCCCCGCCGTACAGACACGATCTACACGGTGTACCTCTCTACCGCAATATGTTTCTTTTTTCTGTACAGTACTCCATAAGGCTGCAATGCTCAGTGACCCTACAGACAACCCCTCCAGGGAGTTCCTGCCATGCAAGCGGTCTGCTGCCGGCCTGGGCCCTATCGCGGATTTCGTCATGGGCACCGCCGACCGCCTTTGTCACGGGGAGCCCTGTAGCTCCACCTCGAGGGCGTACCTGCGCACGCCGCATCACCCGCATGCTCCAAGTGGGGATGGCGAGGACCTTCGACGCACATGATGCCTTTGTTCCAACGGTTTTCAACTCTGATAACCCGTGTTGGACTTCCCCCAGGAACAACTTATTGACTTGCAGTCCGAAGCTTGCGTCTCCTGTGGCTGCGGCAGAGCGTCTCCAATTTTAGGGCTGGTCCAGCAGTGGACAGGGACCATGGTCGTCCATCATTATCCAAAGGCCTTGGTGTGCAATCCCCTTGTTCATGCATGGTGCCGCCTCTCGACTGTCATCGGAAAGATCTCCATGATCCTGAATCTCTGTTGAGTCCCTGACGAAGCGCAGCTGCGGCGTATGACGGGCGACAACGGCCATACTGACAATAGCCCGGCCGTAAGCCCAAAGAATTAAGATACTGGAAGGACAGACTATCTAACAAGTTGGCTCTTGTTCTGTGCTCCATGCAGAAGGTCATGACTCGTATTCAACAACTTGATCATGCTGATCCAATTCCAGCAACAACGGCCATCGGGAGACTTGTTTCGAAGCCACGTTTATCAGGGAGGATTGGGCGAAGCCGCTCAGATGCCCGCAAAACGCCTCGCTAGTTGACAGCATGCATCTAAGAAGGTGGATCTGATGACTGACTCTAATCACACTTGTACCGAACAGGTACAGCTCCCATTACTGGCAGCATGGCCATGCATGCTGCAGTCACGGGTCAATGCTCTTAAACCCAGATAGGAGAACGGTCCAACCACTACCACCACATGCTATTATTGCTGGGTCATAATCCTAAACAGTACTCCGCAGCTCAGTCAAGGGGGTCAAGGGCAAGCCTGCATTTTCCTTTGTTGAGCCTGTTTCAAAATATGCTCCCCCAGCACCCGCTCCCGCAGCGTCAAGAACCACGATTCGCTCATCTGCCGCTGAACAACGTTTTCCGAAGTTGACTGGAGCTGCTGTTCGGCGGGCAGGCCCGTGACTTTTCACCGTCGCGGAGTTCAGTTCGGCTAATTCTGACAATCTCGGGGTCATAGCGTCGAACCAGGCTGGATGTCATGCAATCTCGTCTCTCAACCGGGAATAACTCGACGGAGAAACCGGTAGGAAGATAATAAGGGCTCGAACGGTCGCGCAGCCTCCTGCGCAGGGGCCATGCGAGGTACGCGTGATCTTCGCTATTGACAGGTGATAGCGTCTGCCAAGCGACATCGCCCCTCTCATCAAGGTGAATCGCGGAGGCATGTCTTGATCTGTCACTATGTTTGATTTTTTTTGAACGGTCTCCTTCTGGCGAAACCCATCTCATCTCCCAAATCCCTGTAGCCAACCTTGTGCTACCATCAGAATCAGGGCAAGCGAGATCTACTGCGCAGCAAGCTTGGATGGGATAGGGAGGTACTACTCAAATTGCTCCGGACCATCGCTAAGAAGCCACGGCCGCTCAGTTTGAAAGGACACTGCCGCCTGCAGGGATCGCCAACGTTCCTACATCACACACTAGACATCTCTTCCCCCAAGCGAAGATGTGCAGACAGATCATCCACACCGTGTCGCCTCCATCTGCTGCCCTCTAGCCGTAATCGTACGGAGTCATGTCATGAGGGGATCTGGGTGCCTCCGTCCTCCGTGCATCCGTCCGAGCACCAGCACACGCCCGGCGATCAAAGCGCCGGCCTGTGGGGGTGGATCGGCATGCTCAATTTAAATCCTGCCTCGGCCGGGCGACCTGTCAATCTTCGGCCCTTCACCGCCTAGTGTTTTAGCCTTCGACCATGTCAGACATGTCAGACTTACCTCAGTCTTAGCCTTAAGCCAGGCCCTGCCAGGGGACGTGCACGGGATGGATTCGTACCTGGCATCCTGTTGCCAACTTACCGTGACTAGTAGGAGTCGTAGTAGCTGCGTGCGAAGAGAATGGAGTAGCGGTATGGGGTGCAAACTCCGATCATAGGAGATCACGTCACCCTCGACTGTCGGACACGATGATCCGCAGCATGACATACATAAGCTGCTGCAGATCGCTGCTTTTATCCTCCTGCCCCGTACGGGGTACTCCAGACGATGTGGTGCGGGTTGGTTGAGCAAAAACCTTCCCAGCTGATTAGATACCTGGCCAGCTGCCTTGGATCGATTGTCACAACCCGGAGTTATGCAAGGGTACATAAAGCTCACAAGAGGCGCATCTTATTAATATATTCTATTCCTCTCCATTCAACCGAGCCCCGTTCTGACCGTTGACAGCCCACATACTACTTGCTGTACGGCGTACATAGATATCGATCCAACAATAAATAGTCGCCTGAACTCACCATGCAGCGATGCAGCGATCAGCCACCAAGATTGGAGCCGCCAGATGTTAACGAGGACTCAAGCAGAGCCCTCTGACCAACAAATGCTCCTCCAACCAACCACCCAATCGCAATCAGCTGTGCCTCATTTCCTTCCATTCTATGCAACGCATGCTGAGTATAGATAGTACTGCCCATATATGGTATGCAAATCTTCCGAGTGGTCTTCAAAGGGCAAAAAAAGAAATATGTGCTAGTCGAATCATTAAAAGAAAAAAATAATCATGATAACCAATTCTGCCTACGCTCTATATATATATACTCTGTACTCAAAACGCCCCAGACTTTGTTGTTATGTATGTACAGTACCGTAAAGCACAGTGCTCAGAAGCGGATCTCCCCGCCACAATCTCAAGTAGCGTATATACACGGGTTCGTAGCAGCACAAGGGGCGTGGACTATTCATCATGGAATGTTAGGCGTCACAACACTGGCTGGAGGATAGACAAGAATCAGAAAGGCATGTGATTTCATCTCACTCTGTAGAGGAAGGGGAAGGTCGGTAAAGTGTATGAACCATCAGGACCGTCACTGCTGCTGCTTAAGGTACAAACAGATGTATTGCTCAGAAACGCGGAGCAGGCAAGATATGACTATATATATACACTTCCTCCCGCACACAAGAAGAAGAAATCACAAAGAGAACCCTCTTCTGAGAAACTTGCTTGCATATTATGAACGAATGAATGAATGAATGAATGAGGAAGATCAGATAGATAGATGGTGGATGGACTGGGGAGGTTTATTCTTCTTTTTTTTTTCATCCTATATGTCCATATATCCAGTTCAACCAGCGGCACCCCGCCTTTTCACATAGGTTCTCATTCTCATTCTCGAGAAAAGGAACTAGATAAATAAAGGAACTGAATCATCAGCGAATAAAGTATCATAATATACAGTTATTCGCTTTTTATTTATTTATTTACTCAAGGAAAAAGGCACTGTAGAGTACCGTATATATGTACATGTCGTACTACCTACCCATAGGTACAGTACAGAAGTAGCAACACAGATTACTGGCTGCAGTGCACTGTACTCGACTGCACGGCATCAAGCTGATTTCTCCCTGAACTTTCTCTACCTAGGTATGTACATGTACACATACCAGGCCTGCATCGCGGGCCCTATCAACCCCATACCTCGGTCCTCTCCTCAGGTAGGGTGCTTGTACAGTACTGTTCTGTACTGCACTCAGGTAGTGTGCAGTACCAAAAGCGGCATGGGAATCCGAAACAGTGTCCTGAGTCAGACAGATATGGATCCCATGCATGGAAATGGAAGATCACCCCTCTTACCTACCTATCTAGGTACCCCATCTCTACCCAAGTACAGTAGTGCAGTGCTTGATCTGCAGCCGCACTGACCCAGCCAACCTCTTTCCCGACAGGACCTGACAGGCTGACACTTGACATGTTTGACAGCCGGCACTACAATCCAAGTGCCGTAGTCGGTACGTAAATTTAGTACTTTGCCTAGGTACTGTACCTGGGTCGGCAGGCAGGTACCCGCCCTCGGCACGGCAGTTGGGTTGGGTCGGTCAGGTACCGAGGCCAGGTTGATTTTGAACTTACCTGCCTACCCACCCACCCAGAGTCTGAGATCTTAGGTGTCATGTCCACGGAGAGACTCCAGCATGAGTGAGGAAGCTAGCGTTTCACAATCACGTTGTTGCAACATATTATTGCCACCTACCACTATCAGGAAGGTTCCAAGGAATCAACTGTTAGCAAGCCTATCTACATAACCTACCTACCTACCTACCTACCCCTAAGGTTCAGGGCTCCCGTCAGCTTGGACATCCTCCCGTTTAAGTTTTTATCAAGGTAAACATAACATATGTCCCGCCATGGATGATGATGATGATGATGATGGTAAATTACGGAAGGCCAACTGCCACGAGACCCAAAAAAAGCCGAAACCAGCATCCCGACTTTCAAGTTGAAGTTTCAAAGTTGAAGCTGAAGCTGAGTGGGTACCAATCTGCTACCTGACCAGTTACCCTCGTGCAGGCCGTGCAGCGGTAATCCATGCTCGCGTGCTCCAATCTAATCATCACTCAATAATAATAATAATCAACGATAAAATAGAACTAGGTACCTACCTGGGTAGATAGATAAGCTCCCGGGACCAGTTTATGTATGTACCGTACATAGATCCCGCCTTCTAAACGTATGTTTTCACTTGCATGCGGTGGAATAATAATTATTGAGCCGGGGTACAGTACTGTGAACTCCGTACACTTGATTTGATAATTGACGCAGTATCCGTCCGGACTCGGGTGGTACATATGCCGAAGGGAAGTTAGGGGACTCGAAAACTGCCTGCAGTGGCAAGAGGCACGGGCACAGGACGCGACGTTCAGAGTTTTGATGTCGCATGATTGGTTTCATGATTGTGGTCCTTATATACCGAAATTACTTCTTGCGCCTACAGATCGGCGGCCTACGATATACAATTGCTGGCAAGCAGAAACGGAGACAACAAAACTTTTATTGGTGGAAACAAGCTCGTCATGGCCAATCGCAAACTCATCAAAACCAAACCTCAGGTCTATGGCACTTTTTTTCCAGAAAGAAAAAAAACACACCGGGTATCGCTATGCCATGCCTAGGTGCCTCAATGCTATGCTCATGATCATCCTCATAGCCGCCCACGAACCGTAGAACTGAGAAAGTACAAAGAAAAAAAAGGACATGCTGCAACATGGTATAATCAAACAGCTACTTTCTGAATGTGAAGGTCTTCCCAGACGTCTCCTTCTTCGGCTTGCGCAGGGCCTGCGGCGCATCGAGCGCCTTGGCGTACGGGTTGAATGGCATCGAGGTCTTTGACGGCGGACCTCCGGCAGTCTCGCTGGGCTGGGCGTGAAGCACCGACTCCGCAGTGGTGTAGTCGAACGGTGTCGTGTCCTGATCCCGGCCTTTGCCTTGGGATTTGGGCCTCTCCTGGGTCGACGACGTGTCCTTCTTCTTCTGGCGCTGCTTCTTGGACGGCTGCTCCTCAGGGTCAGAATCTGGGCTCTCGTCACCGTCGCTTCCGGCTGACTGGCTGGTTTCGCCTTTATCAGCCTGGGCGATCTTTCGCTTCCGTGCGCCGCCTATTTCCTTCACGGTGAAGATGTCATTGTTATCTTTGTCTTTAGGCGTTTCAACGGGCGCGGCAGGTGTCGGGGTCGGGGCAGGTTTGGTAGTGGTGGAACCGCCCAGTTTATCGCGGGCCTCAGAAACCGTCATCGGCATAGGCGGCAGCGGCAGAGACAGCCGGAGAGCTTCGGCGCAAGCGACGGCGGAATATTCAGGAGGGGTAGGCGGCTCACGCTGGTCCAGGACAGCGCCCCAAAACTGGGACACTTCGCATCGAGAGGCCGTAGGAAAGCCTTCTTTCGGCCCAGGAGGCGTCAATAGACCCTGCTCGATGTGAACTCCATCGGGAGTAGGCGGTGCTTGTTTCGTCGGCTTCGGCCTGACAACGTCGCGCCATTCCGGACCGTTGGCTCCGGCGATCTTTGCAGCCTTGATAACTTCTAGCAGGTCAGAGGCCCTAGCTTTGACTATCGGCGTCACGGGAGAGAGAGTTCTGAAGAGAGTTCCGAGGTCAAGCGGCATGACTTGGGCGATCTTGAAAAGAACATGCTTGGGGAGGACGCATTGCACGCCCTCATCTTCTTGCCGCGCCACTTGGTCGCGCCACTGGTGGACGGCCTTGAATACGGCGAATTGCTCCCTGCTCAGCACTGCTGGGTTTCGAGAGAGGTAGTCGTACCAGCCGCCAGGGCCTTGTCCTGTTTCTGCATCGTAGACTGGGCGCTCATATCGTTGGAGAGCCTCTGCCTTCGACTGCTCAAGGACGTAGTCGATAAGATTGTTTTCGGGGGTTGAATTCTGGATGAGCTCGTTGCGCAAGTGATCGTAGATGTAGAGGAGGTAGTGGGTATCAGACCGGGCGTAGTCAAACATGCTAGACGGCAAGGGCCGTACTCTCCAGTCGGCCATTTGATACCTCTTGTCCACTTGCAGGTTGACGAATTTCTCCAAGAGGAACTTTAGACTCTTCTTGCGATAATTCAATGCCGAAGAAGCATGGTACGTGTCGAACATGCCTACAACATAGAGTCCCAGGTCGCGCTGCAGCCAGATAATGTCCATCGATGACCCGTGCAGTACTTTCAGTATGTTAGGATCGGCAAACACCTCGTTCAACACTTGAAGCTCCTCCCTCCACGGCTTGAGCGTATCAACCACCCAGTCCTTTTCACGTGTGCTTATCTGCATCAAGGAGACAAGACCGTGGTAGGAATGTACGTCGTGATGTTCCAAGTCGACTGCTATCTCTTTTGCGGACTTGAGTTCGGCTAGCATATCGCTCAGTCCTTCAAGGGTGTCCACAAATGTGGCGGTGGTGGATTCAAACGGTTGGTAGTCAATCGGGGGAGATACGGTGTAAACAGACGGGGGATATTTTGAAGCTCGGATCTCGACCTCATAAGGGTTTTTGTAACTGTAGAGAGCGAGTCATTAGCTTTCGCACCATTCTCTCAGCAGAAAAACTGAGTACGTACAACGGCGGCTGCGTTCCGGAATCGACCAGCTGCAAAGATTCTTCCAATGGAACAATGGCATGCGGCTTGGTCTTGAGAAGCGGCCGAAATGGGGATTCATCGGTGTTATCGGGAGCGCGATTGAACTGCAGCTGCGGTTTCGGGATCTTGGACGACATATAGTCGTAGACGCTCGGAAACTTGCTCTCGGCTTGTTTCTTCTCTAGTGCCAAATTCTGCTCCTGCTGCGAAGGGCTCAACCTTTTGATCACGCCGGTAAATTCATCTAAACAGGCGTCCGCCTTCTCTAGGAGAGAATCAATCACGTCCACCACGGCGCGCCAATTATCCTCGACAGACTCCTCATCGCGCAGGGTAGGCGCTCGTACGTCAGTGCCGGCAGTAGCGATTTTCAGGAGAGAATTTGCAAGAGACAGGAGTCGCGCGCTCTGTTCGTCAAGAGAACTGGCGATCTCCGCACTCGAGGTTCTGTGAAAGTTGAGATCTTCCGAGGCGAGTTGGCCGACGGTACGAGTCGTCTGTACGAGTTTGGAAGTTACCCGTTCTTGGAACGGGACGAACTCTGCTGCGAGGTCCATACTGGACGGCGCACAGGGACCGCACAACGGAGGACCCAGGGAAGGAGGGAGGATAGTGGAAGGAGAAGAGAAAGGAGAGATCCCAACCTGGGGAATGGTTATTGTCCGACGCGGTGCACTTGAGGGCGGCCGTCTTCAACTTACCGTGCAGCAAAAAGTCGCGAATCTTGACAAAGCGGGCGAGATCGACGGCGGCACCGGAGAAACTAGAGGCCGGTGGAGAGACGCGCCTAACGGCAAGCGGTTAGCCCAGGCACACGTTCAGACTGCACATGCCGCCAAGCCAGCGATCAGCTTCCGATTCATCGTTCTTTTCGGCATTATTGTCCGCAGCACTTGTGTTCGCAGATATCCGTCCACATCTCTTTTGTTCCGCTTGTTGTCAAGCGAACAACGTGAATTCTTGCTCAGTCGAGTGGCCTGTGCTGCAGTCCTCCCAGGAAGGCATACTAAAGACAGTGCTCCTACCTTCGACCTGCTGTCCTTCCCAATGTCAGCCTCTCTCGCCCCAGAGTGCAACGAAGTCAAAGAGTAAAGATCCCTCAAGTGATATAGATATTGGAGAGGTGCTAACGTATCGAAGGAAATATGACACTTGCTTTCTAAAGTGGTACAGTGAGAGTAGGGATCCCAATCTTCCCTCTAATCACAACCAAAGGAGGCCCAGCTGATCGGAGCAGAGTACCTGCGTGGTAACTCCTCCCCCGACCCGGAATGTGAGCAGCTCTTCAGCCAGTACAAGACATGCCTCTCGGTGTGTTGCCCGTGTACCCCTTTCCTTTTTGTGCGTCGACTGACAGGACATGCAGAAAGCTCTCAAAGAGAGAGGCATTGACACCATGCTGGAAGAGGCACGCAAGAGCAGCAAGGAGAACGATGCGGAGCACCTGAGGAGGGCGTAGCATGTGTTCTTCCTCGTTTCTTCCTCCATCGGGCTCTGTTGTTCTGATCCCGGTTCCGGGTGTGGATGTCATGTAGGACAGGACCCTATGTTGTGCAGAAACACCACCAACTCTCCACTATGAATTGCAATGAATGAAACAGAAATCAAGTGCACAAACCGAGCAACTCGCAGAACTGATGTCGCCAAGTCAAGGATTCAAAGCACACGTCACTTACCACGATGCTAGAACACACGCTCTGCGGCCGGGTAGTCAGCCAGCAGCTTGATGATCCTCGCAATGTTGAAGGCGTGGGGGCTGTCAGTGTCGACGACACCACTGTGACGGAAGTCGTCGACTGCCTTGGCAAGCTCTCCGTCCTTCAGATTTTTGTTCCACCGGGACTCGACGTCCTTCGGGGTGGTGGTTGTTTGAAACTTGGTCCGGAAGTCTTGGGCAATCCGGTTCCAGTCGAAGTTTGTGCCCATGCGTAGGGCAATCACAAAGACATTGTGCTCGGCGGTCCACTTGCCATGCATGATTGCGGCAGTCGAGGTGAGGAATGGTGGGTAGGGAACAAAGATGTAGGGCACGGGTGCTGCCCTCCTTGTATATATTACAATACTGCCGCATTGGTGTCTACGCTCGACAGCGGCGTGAAGGGTCTCCCCTCGGCGCTGCCCTGTGAATCAGGGCACATCGCCGCTTTGGTCTCTGCGGCGTCCTGCGCAGTGAAGATATATCTCACCCTGTTTTGCTCCTTTTATATATATTTCTCTTCTTTCTATGTGGTCTCCACAAAGCAAAGTCTCAAGCGCCGACACAACCTTTTTTTTCTTATTTTGAAAACAAAGGCGCTCCTATATACCAGCAAGATGGGGTTTGGGCGCAATATATCGCCCCGGAACAAGCTCTTTCTGGTGGCCCTCAAGCTCCTCACGGACTTGGGATGGAGAGAAATCGCGGACGCGTACGCCCGCGAATTTCCAGGGCCGAATCGTCCCTGCGATAGGGACTGCAGCACCCAGTGGGCGAGACAACTGAGGAATGACCCGAATAAGGTCCTTCTGGAATCAGGTCAGCGTCTTGGGGCCGCTGAACATCAAGATGTGGTGAGGTTCCTGAACCTATACGCTCAAAACCACCTGAACCAGCGTGGTCTTGCGTTTATGGTGACGGGCCTGGCCACCCAGCCGGCCCCAGCACCTGTTCCGCCGTCCGTCCCCGCTCCCGCTCCTCCATCTGCTCCCGCCACTGCGACTGCTCCTTCTACCACCCCTGCTGCACCGCCGACCCCTTCTGCGCAGCCGATTTCCACTACCGTCGTTCCTCCTCCACCGATATCCGTCCCTAACCCGGCGCCGAATCCACAGCAGCTGCAACAGCAGCTGTCGACAAGCAATATCGCCTTCCCTCAATCACACGGGCTGGGTTTTGGTGACAATGTGGGCGTTGCTCCAGGAGGCGCCCCTTCCATGGGAAGCAACCAAGCAGACGATGAGAACGCCCAGGAAAGAGGCTTCGTCTCTTTCTTGGAGGCCCTGGACAGCGACGACATAGATATGCTCCTGAGGTTCGCTGAGGAGGAACAGGCACCATATAACTAAGTCCTCGTATATATCTTGTCAACATTCGTGGGTCCTCAGATACCACACATGGGTCGACGATGGCAACTGTCATGCCCCGCCGACTTGTTAATTTCAGCACCGCCGTGAGCCACATACAATATAGCAAGCACTATCGAGCACCTTAACTCTTGCTATGTGTGGCGGTAGCAACTGTGCAGCACAAGCTCGGTCCATGTTGAAAAGCCATGACGGCGAGGAGACCCATGTTCGACACGAGGACGGTTTATGATGATAAGAGGGACTTGGCTGCGGGCTGAAGCATGAATATCTGGATGATAAATTATTGGAATGGACATTTTGGTGCTGGGTGTGTTTTTTCTTCCTGTATTTCGCCTTTCCCCCCTTCCCTCGACGAGTTCTCTTTGAGCTTTGCCAAGTAAGAATTGAATCGTAGGTCGGTTGGGAGCTGGCTCTGTATTCTCTTATTATATGATTCTGGAGTTCTGGCAAGGCAGAAAAAAGGATACGGATGAAGCGCGGCTCGGAGTTAGTCGAAAACAAAGTGATCTTTGCCGTTCCCAATCTGCATTGGCAGCTTCTCAGCCCAGATAGGTGCATGGCCTATGTAACCTTTATGAAAGGAGTAGTAGACCAGTGGACCATCACAACCTATATCCACCACGCCTGTTGGATAATACCCGCCGGACGATGCGTGACCCGTCTTCTCCGACTGCGTCCTCAATAGTACCTCCTAAATGAGGCTTTCGGATAATAAAATAATTTAAATTTTATAGATCCTGCTGCGTCCCTTACATCTGTATCTGTAGACCTTTTCATTTCAACTGTATTATGTTGAATTGCATCTGGCTTCCAAGAACGGGGAACGATGGAGCGGCGCAAGGGTTTCGTTTTTTCGAAATATCGTATCAAGGATCGTTGATGCGGAGCTTTCCGCAGGTTCACTCGAAGATTCTGCTTCGTTGAGCTTGAGTTCTAGAAAATAAGTCGGATGTGATTAGTTTTTTTTGTTTGTTTGTTTAAACCGCACTTGAGATTGAAAATGCTCGCACTGACTGTTTTTGTTGATCTTGTTTATTATCCAGCCAGACTTGAGGTTGCAGACAGAGAATGGTCTGCTTTGTTGCAGAAACATATATGAGTGTCGCCTTTTCGAGCTATCCAAAGAAAGATGTGCACGCCTAATCCTCATCCCAGTCTGAAGGTCGAGTCCCTACTGACTGGCAGTAAATGAATGGTATGATTCATAAAGATCCACAGACACAGACAGACAGACACATGAGAGCGGGATCGATCAGGCTGTGTGACAAAGAGAAGAAAAGTGACATTTATAGGCATAGACGCCGCTTTATGTTTTTAATATATTTTTGCTGTTCTTAGTCCCTGGTCCATTGTGCTGCTGATCAAACAGATGATCTATAGTGTAAGGAAATGCCGCATGTCCATGTCAGCTAGAGGCGCTGGAAGCCGCATTCTGTATATAGTTCTTCTTATCCTAACGGGAGGCCCTGGCGAGTTCTGTATCACGGGAACTATGTTTAACCTCCAACGGAGAAGTCCGCAGCGGTTTCGGGGAACAGTATCGAGAGGTGCTATCAGATTCTCAAGGGGGTAATTGCAAGTGCGATAGCACATCCAGAATCATATTCTGATGAGGCACCGAGCATGTGGAAAGCCCTTCAGGTTAAAAGCGCTGTATATATATGGAGATATCGAGGTTCAAAGGACAAGATGCAGCCCGCAGGTTTAACTTCCTCGTGGAGACGCATATCCTTGTTTGCTCAGCAATCGCCAGGGTGGCACTATGAGAGGTACCCATAAACCGGTCCCGATAATGTTCCTCAATGTCGTTCTTTAGTCTGTAAAAACTAAATATCCGTTGATTTGTATATTCAAGCACTGCACCGCTCCCGGAACACCCATTCTTGGGAGGCATGGACTATCAACCTCTGTGCGGCCAACAGTGTGACTGAGAGGTCTGGCCGGCAGCTGAAGAAGAGCAAAGATTATTTCTAAAAACCGTAAGATTCTCTGCAGATAGAGCCTCTCCTTTTAGTCTGCGAAACTTTCATTGATGCATCGGTTCTATTGTCCAATAATGCCTCAGTCAATATATAACCAATCCATTGGGGATTTTCGAAACTTGTCCCGTAAGTTTTATTGACCTGGGCCCCAAGCTCTGACGTGACTGAGAGATCGATTAAAACATTTGGGTAGTAAGTAGCTTTAGCTAAAATGCCTTCATCCGCGTTTCCTTGGGTGTTGAGGCTAGTCTTATGGACAATAGAAGAAACGACAAGACGACAGAATACAAAAATAGCAAAAATCCCAGAAACAACCACGTCCTTCATCCGGTCATGATTGGGATCGGCTCCGCCGGGCCTGCCCGATCTCCGGGCAAGGGCACAGCCCTGGGCTGGGGAGCAGCGGGCGACGGGGATACATGCATAGGCTGTCTGCTATAAAGTAGGTTGTTATTGGTAGCGGTTCCGTCGCGTTGATGATGGACGATATAGTCATATCCCACCAGTCTCGTCTCCTAATTGCTGATTTGCCGTTCCATTCAGTCATCCTTACCGACATCTTCAGATCAGTAGTATATATCATAACCGCATATTTGTTTCTGATATAAGTAGCCATATAACTCAGTTTAGACACGAACTTCATAGTGGAAGTGTGGTTAGCAGAGCGTCTAGGTCTAGTTCCTTGCACAGCTATTTTCCTCTGATGCAGGGCAAGAGAGGGGTGTTCTGCTAAATCGTGTTCAAGACGCTGAGCAGTTCGTATGTATATAAAATGACCAATGGTGTGTCTCACTTCTGTGGTTGAAATAGAACGGTTTCAGTGGCTCAATTGGATGCCTCAATTCCCTCAGTATTAACTCGCTGAGAGGCATATCCATGAGAGGCGCCAGAGTTTCGTTGGCTAAGCTGATTTCCATATCCTGATTCCGGTGTACTGAGTATATGGCAGTATTAGCTCCATTGTAGCACTCGGTTCTCATGTATGAAGTTGAAAGGGCATTTATATCTCAGTTGCTCAAGGGAGTCCGAGAAAGATAGATATATATAAAATGAGCGCTGGGAGTAAAAAGAAATGAACGTATTTCACACTCGCCCACATTCTGCTCAAGGTTTGACTGCATCCAAGTCATCGTTCCCCAGAGCCTTGATGAAAGACAGCATGACCCGACCTTCGAAAAGTCGCACGGTATATATATAAAACACGCATGGGCAGCGGGCGGGGTGGCCGGCCCGACGGTATGGAGCTGTTGCTCCCGAAAATGCTGACGACGTCTCAGGGTGTCGACTTGCTTCTTTCTCTGTTTCTAGATGGCGAAAGACCTCGTGGTCAAGGAGGATCGCGTTGAAAGTCGAAGGATACCAGATGATCCCCTTAAGAAGCCTTGCAAGCGCAGAGTTTTCTGCAGATAACAGTGAGGACATCAAGATCCACTGTGAGCATCTACCTCATCTCATCTGATGGCCCGTTATGAAGAAGCTCGTCCTAGCTAGGAAGATATTCCCGCAAACCTCTGGAACCGATACGTCCGCCATGAAGGAAGTATGTCTCACCTTGAGAGATACTTGTGGAAATTGGAAATACGGAGCTTACGCTCCCGAAGACGCTCACAACGTTTGAGGCATCGTCATGTCTCCTACTTCGTTCCCAGAGCTTCTCCATCATGCCCGCTACGAACCGCTTGCGCGGCCCAAGTATGCCCGCCAATAGTTCTTGGTCTTAACCTTGACGTTCAGGTCGATCATCGCATTGTCATCGTAAGGCTCTTTTGGAAAGTTAGGTTTCCACGCCTGTTGCTTTTCGGGCTCAAAGGGCCGGGCGGATTCCTGGCTCGTTGACTTGCTCTTTCTGGCTCTTGCCTTTGTCTAATTTCACATCGACTGGCAATATGTTCTCCAGTGAACATGTTAGTCCTCTGCATATATAAGTGCCAATTGGATGTCGTCGCTTCTGAGAATCCATGTTGAAAATTTTCTGGTGGCGCTGATGCGCCCAAATCGTTGCTCGCCGAGGCTACAAGAGCAAGTATATCCTTAGCGGCCTCGCCAACAACATCTATCTCAACTCGTTCCTGCTCCGAGGAGGCGATGGATCAGCTCCACTGCTTTCATGCCTTGTGTTTCTCCTTGTTCCACCGGCTCGGGAGGATACCAGACCCCTTGGCTCCACTGCCTTCTTTGATCTTGAACCTCCTCCATCTGCTCCTCCGCAAGCTTCAGACAGATCCTGAAATCTCTCAGTGGGATATCATGCGTGTAGAGGCCGTGGATAATGTCTTGGAACTTGTAAGCGTCCGGGACGAGCAGCCGCGAACAAGGCGAATTGGAGCTGTCTCAAGAAGGCGACAAAGAAGAAAAACAAGAGCATTATAAGAACTCCTTCATGACCATAGCCCTTGGTGAAACACAGTATGTCCCCTTCCTGAATTCTGCTTGTTTGGGTTTCAAGCAGCAGCAGCATAGGTCTTCCAGGACAATGCCAAGGACTCTAACACCAAACCCATCATCTGATTCCTATCGCGAAACAGCACATATTGCTTGTTGGCAGCTGCAGTCAGCAGATGTGGCGTCCAGGTTAGAGATTTTAGTATAATATATATATCGGTTGATGAAGAAACGACGACAGTGAAAGTCGGCTGCGCAGGAATGGCCAGTGGTGCAGCATCAAGGCCGGCATTTTTTGCCTAGACCTCTATATCTTCTGTTCCCTATATGCAGGTTCTGGATATAGGCCATGTCCTTTGTATCCTAGATGTCAGAACTATCCGCTGACATGTGCCCCCGACGAAATATGCAGACGTCCTCGTCTGCAAAATCGGTGATAAAACCCGCATTCTTACGGTATGTTGGAAACCCATGTTGAAGAGGGAAGTGGCTTGTCGAAAATAATCAATAAAGGGATAGATATATACCTAAGGTGATGTTGCTCAGGAGTCCAAGAAAGAGATGCATGCTAACACTCATAGAGATCCTCCTCAGCCCACCTCATGAGTGCATCCATATCATTGCTCTCTAGGACCTTCCTCTATATTATTAGGGCCTCCGGAGGTCCACTGAAAGACAATATGTCCCCTTTTTTCTGGTAAAGATGCATAGATGAAGGTCAACTGAGTGGCATGTGACTCCAAGGTCACGTGGAACTGAGGTGATGTTGAAAGTGAAATGAGAGTCACATGGAAGTAAACATCACGTGAGGCCAAGCTAACATGGAGAGGAGAGAAGGTCATGTGAGATGGAAGTGAGAGTCACATGATGGGGCAGTGAGAGAGAAGTCACGTCAGAAGTTAATGTGCAACAGAAACATGAAAGCTGAGAAGGCTGCTCTGATTAATTGACTAACTGCTGAAAAGGTTGATTTCTGTCTCTATTTTACATCATCTTCACCAGGATATAGATGTTTGGGATCTTATATATTACCTTATTCTATGAAACCCTGAAGTGAGTTCCCCTAATGCAGTAGGAGACACTTTTACTCTGGATCACTGGTCTCCGGAGTCCAACAAAAAAACAAACAAGCATTCTGTTTAAGAAAAAAACACGCAATCTATGTCGCTGCTCTCCAGGGCCTCCATGAAACAGAGGATTGCACCTGCTTGACTTCTGTTATCCTTTTCTACTTGCCTGATCCCTGGGACTCGGGTTCTTCTATAGGTATCTAGGCACCTGTCTGCCCGTTCAGAGCCCTCGGACTTCGAGGCCTGCCTGCCCCAGCGCGGATGCGCGCCGGACCGCATATAGCGACTTATATAAAGCTCGACCTCGGGGCTGGATCACAAAAGGGTGTAAAAAAGACGGCAGAGCTTGTAACGTAACCCACAAGCGAGCCGCTCACCCAACCGAACCGCTCACCCGCCCACCCGCGCGAATACTATATAGAATCCGAAGCTTTATTATTGACCCAAAACAGCAATTATTTACAAAATCAAGAATT
>Ga0207841_1000136_pt1 | contig 73879 bp, 64 predicted proteins | sample HigsolmetaGSP18D_FD_184846 | JGI IMG/M metagenome (GOLD analysis project Ga0207841, IMG submission 184846) | High solid enriched microbial communities from the Joint BioEnergy Institute, USA - SP1-8-D (SPAdes) | ecosystem: Engineered > Bioreactor > SSF (Solid state fermentation) > Aerobic >... | reverse complement strand
GTGGATCTCGGTCGTGACGGCCTTGAGGGTAGAGGGGGAGCCCTGGGCCCAGATGAGGCGCTCCGCGCCGGTCTGGAGTCATCAACAATCAATCAGTATATATATATATATATATATATATATATATACATAAGGAATTGCGAATGTATAGGGGGAATGTACCGGCATCACCTTCCGCCTCTTCCCCAACACCCCCCGCTTCGGATCGACGTAGACGACCGCGCAGTACAGACTCCCCCCCGCCCGCTCGACGACCCCGACGGCGATGAACACGCCCGTCTCGCGCGCAACCCGCTCCAGGAACTCGCGCGTGCCGTCGCCGCGGCACTCGCGCCCCCGGGCGACGGGCAGCCGGCGCTCGACCCAGTCGTCCCCCGCCCCCGCGGGCGTGTCGCCCAGGTCGACGGCGGAGCGGAAGTACTGCAGGAACTGCTCGCGGCCGCGGGCGGAGCGGGCGCCCACGGACACGCCGAAGTCGCACGTCCGCGGGTACCCGCCCAGGTAGGCCTCCGGGAAGAGCAGGACGTGGACGCCGCGCGCGGCGGCGTGGCGTGTGGTGCGCTCGAGGGCGGCCAGCGTCTCGGCGAGCGTGGCGCGCGTGCGCGACTGCGCGACGGCGACGGTGAGCTTCTGCGGCATGGTTAAGCGATTGATCGATCGCGGGTGGGAATGGAGCGTACAGGACGTACGGGAGGATGGAGGAGATGGGAGAAACGAGGTCGATGAGCGGGCAGATCCCGTCAGACGCCGATGAGGTCAGACTGCGGGGAGGAGACGGGGCCAGACCGGCATCTGATGGCCTGTGGGGGGGAACAGATCCGGGGACAAGATCTACAGGTCCACAGGGCAAAGAACACGGCTCAATGGCTACAGCACAGGATCAATCAATGCCAGTCAAATTCTGCATACTACTCCCTAGGACAGACTATCCAAGACTGGCACAGTCCTGCATGCGCATCGAGAGTTACCGTACTACCACGGCAGAACATGACTTCATGTCCCGACAGATTAATTACGATTCGATATCCGTGGCGCAGTCGGATAAAACCGTACTCAAAGATCGTCGGGGACCTTGCTCTCGTCTCGTGCAGCCGGCCCTCAACAGGACCGGTGCATCCAGCTCAAGGCCAGCCGACGGGAACGGACAGACCGAGCGAGGCAGGAGACACCGGTGGTCGCTCTTCACAGTCTAGCACCTACGTCGTCTGGACAGTATAAGGGAGGACAACGCTTCCGTAAAGCTGCAATTAGTAACACTGAGCCTAGATTACGCTCGTGACCGCCAAAAGCCATATGCAAGGTGGACTCATGCCCCAAGGATATCCGCGGTTCCTGCCATAAAGAGCACAAAACGCCTTCCCGGACGCCAGAACGCATGCCGCAACCCTGTTCAGTACGCCACCCTCGTCCGCATATCCTGCCATCCGTTAGCCTCTATATGTCACGGGAAGACATCGCATCGGCACAGGCTCTTACCGCTATCTTTCGCTCGATCTCCCGGACCGACCGGTCCAGCTCGCTTGCAATCATCGCCTTCTTGTCATTAGGCAGCAAAAAGTACGTCTCGCACAGATCGCCGTCGATGACACCCTTGACGGGAACGTAGTAGCTCCGGTAGATCAGATGGTCTCGTCCCGCCAGCGGCGGGTTCTGGGCCGCCAGCTGCATCTCCAGGCTCTGGAAGAAATCCACGTCCTCCCGGCTGACAAACGGGATGAGCATGCCGATCGTCCCCTGGAACCCGGTCCACACCAGGATGTCCCGGCCACCCGGCACCAGCTGCGCCTTCTGCAGGCTGGTCGGGATGTCCTGGGAATAGAAGTGGATCATCAGGTCCAACCGGTTGGGGGTGCCGTTGAGGTACGGACGCTCGTGGAGGAGGTGCGCCCCCGATCCGTCCTCATCCGACTCCTCCGACACCTTGGCCGGACAGCGCAGGAGCCAGAGGTTGCCGAATTTGTCGCCGCCAGCAACCGTCTCGTAGTCCACCATGGTCGTGGTGGTCGTCCAGCGAGCAATGATATCATCCACGAATGGTATGAGACGGTTTTCCTGGTACTTGTAGACCACATACGTGACGCTTTCCTGGACGTCACTGACGACAATCCGGCTGCCCTGGGTCTGCAGGCCGACAATCAGCCTTGGGACGGCCTGCACCTCACACTTTCGGAGCATCTGCTTCATTCCCAGATCGTAGATCCGGAGATACGGGCCTATGCCCGCAAGCAGACGGCCCTGGAAGCCGAGGAGAGCCAGAGGCGGTTCCTCAACCTTCGTTTTGTGAATAAACTCCAGCTCCTTGCCGTCTTCCTGGAATCGATAGACATGGATGAATCCAGCAGAGCATGATCGCGGGCTGACAACCATGTCTTTTCCAGTCCCCACAATCAAGAAGGTCTCGTCATCCTGGCTGGCGAAGGAAACTGCAGCGATGCTGACAGCCGCTTCGTTGTCTTCCAGCTCGATGCGCGACACCACTGCCTTTGCCGTGACTGGGTCCACGACTTGGATGCATGAAGCCCAGTGGCCAGTGCCACGAGGATATCCGAACTCTTCCGGTGGAGGGATCACGGCATCGCCGTTTTGCATCTTGGACTCCTCCAGTAATTTAGCCTGGGTAGCAGGGGAGAGAATGTTGTTATCCGCCTCGATGACGTAGAAAAGTGGTTGTTCAGGATGCTTGATGAAGCGACGCGGAGTGTATGCGAGGGGAATAGACTCTTGAAGCATGTTGTTATCCAGTTTTTCGATGGAGAAGATCCTGGCATTTGTCAGCAGAATTCCTGGCCGTGCGTGTGTGTGTGTGTGTGTGTGTGTGCGAAGAACGGGTGTAAGGTTAATTCGATCTCAGTAGGAACAATTGGAATATTTATTTTTTGTCTCCACATATTGGTTCGGAGTACAAAATTGTCATCATATGATCGAGGAAGGGATAAGAGAAAGAAGGGGATTATAACCACGTACCGAAGATTCTGAGCCTGGATACCGACCATACCCTCCACACACTGCTCACTCGAGAAGTTCCAGCCCCATTCGAGTGGCACATAGTCCAGTGGCGTGAGCATGAAACCTTTCGTCTGAACATCTGAGTATCCGAGCCAGGGGCGCGAGCTGAGAGCAAGGACTGCAGTCTGGCCCTTGACAGTAACGCGGAACAGTTTGACAGGCTTGACTCCCAGGAAACGCGTTCTGGTGTCGGAGAGCTCGCCGGTAACTTCATCAAGAACGGTCCGAAGGTAGACACCGGAATAGAGTCCGATATGAAGGTACAAAGTCGAGCCCCCTGAGGTCGAATCTGCCATGGACATGATATTAAGAGCGGAGGGGGCGGACGTGAGTGCCTGGACAGATTTACTCTCGAGGGTCGACTCTGGATCGAGGCTGAGGATGCGAACAGTGGAATCGTCACAGCCGACAGCCAGGAAGGAACTCCTCACGCGACCTTCTGGGACCTCACCAAGGCTGAGGCAGGTGACGGTGCCCGACATCTGTCGTTTCTCCTCATATTCGGCGAGAGAGCCATCCACGTCCATTTCGAAGTAGACAATCTCTCCCGAGCTCAGAGCGACGGCGACCTGGCGCTCGTTGGTTGCAGCGGCGACGATCGTCCTATGCTGAGGCGCAGGCCACTCGTTCACCCGACGGTCAGCAAGAATATGCCGAATGCCCCTCGGGTGAACTTGGATCAGAGAATCCTCTCCCAGCTGTTGCACTGCCAGAGTGGGGGCGGTCGAAAGGAACCCGGTGTCTGTAACTTCTTCGACAGTCTCACCGATGCTGAGGACCAAAGTCCCGTTGGAGAAGGAAAGAATGATGTAGGCATCGTATTGATCATCTCGCCTCAGCTTCGTTGTCCAGACCGCGGACGGCACGCTGGGAAGCTCAGACTCGACGATCTCAGACACCTCCAAGCCGTGTTTCAGAGTCCTAAAGCTGCTTCGCGCGCCGGTTCCGCAGATGGTGTAGATCTGCGGGGCATCTTCCTCTGTGAGATTTGCAATCTTGCAATCCATCAGAGGGTTTAGCGAGTTGATGCTCTCGACAAGATTCACGTTCTCATTCCCCCTTGGCCGGAAATAGACAGGTGGGAGAGGCTCTGAGGGATCGGCGGAGAACGAATCGCTGGTGAACTCTGTCTCATCATCGTCGTCACCCAGCTTTTCGAACTGGTAGAAATGATGGTTTCCAGTCTCGCTGGCCACGAAGAGGAACCCGCTCTTCAAGATGAGGAGACTGGTCGCGACGGGGACGGTGTCAAAGTACTTGATCTTCAATCTCTTCACCTCACCCGTCAACTGTCCGTTCTCATTCTCCACCATATCGATGGTGACCTTGAAGAGGTCGCCATCCTCTGTCTGCAGGAGGAAGAAGAACGCGCCTCGCATTTTGTGCATCACGCCAGCAGTGATATAGCGTTTTCGCTCCGGATTCTCTGTCGGACCGCTGCGACGGGGAATCGGCACCCTGAACGCATCCTGGTTCAAGTGACGATAGGTGATATTACCCTCCGCGCAAACCAAGACGCCACTGGGACCATCTGCGCCTCCCGGAACCTGGAACAACAGCGTCGCAGTACGATCCACGGGGTCGGACCATTTGCGGACGACGTGGTTCAGACCTAGGTCGAGCTCGTAGTAGACGAGATGTTTCTCAGCCTCTTCGTATGCCTTCCCAGTTGGGTCCTGATCGCACTCGGAATAGTCAACCTCGAGGGCCGCAAAAATCGGGTTCTCATACCCCACGTCAAGGGCGGCCAGGGAAAAGACGAGAGCCCCCGGTTTGTGGGCCTCGAGGGGGGAAGAGATGGTCAACTCGGCCTGTGCGTTCCGATTCAGAACGTACACAAGCTTGTTCTTCTCGACCGAAGCGATCAGGCACGCTCTGCCCTTGGGGTCGACGGCCAAGTACTGGCCCGGGATGACGCGCCGGATGCCAGACTTGCCAAACGTCTCGAGGTGGATGCGGTTGAACCGGTTCTGCGAAGGCACATACTCGATGATGGTGATGCGGCCTGAATCCGATCCGATGATAATGTAATCTGGATGCACGTTCAGCACAGCTCAAGGAAAACCAACGGCCACCGTCAACGTTCGCCGACCGGGGCGAGTCCCGGCCAAAGAGCCGGTTCGCCAGATCGAGATCGCGCTGCCCCGGGTGCTTCAAGAATCACTAAGGTGGTCTTGTAATTCGGGAGGAGGTCAGAGCATACCTTTGCTGCTTCCTGCCAGCCTGAAGGCGGCCAGGGTGCGGATGATACCGAAGACATCCTGGGAGAAGATGGGGCTGATCTTGCCCTGAGTCGGGTCAGGACGGTGGATGGTGAGCTTGGAGCCCGAAGCAGTGACAATCTGCTGCTCCTTTGTTCCAGCAAACTGCCCGAGAATCGCTTGGGTGATGGCAGTGGGAGGCTGGATGGTGAGGGAGTACATGAACATGTTCGAGGTGGTCGCCATGGTGGGCAGCAAGCTCTCTGGCCGCGCAGGCCAGACACTCTGCGACGCGGATGCAGTCCAGCTGGCGTTACAGAACAGTCAATCCCATTGCTGCAGGGCCCAGATGCGTGGAATGGGCCCTCTGCAGCGGTCGTCCCCAGAGGTGAAGGGTGGTGGTGGGAGGAGAGAGTGCGAGAGGCGTGGAGCGCAAAATTTGGCAGAGAAGACGCGGCGCTAGTCGGCGCTGCTTTACCGCCTGGCCGCTCCCGGCAGGTCTCGCCGCCCGCACGGCAGGCGGACGATGCGTTTCTGCCGGCTTCCTTCCTCACGCCGCCGCAGCGTCGCAACAAGTGAGTCTCAGTCCCTCGTCTGCTCCCTGGCGCTCCCATCCGCATCGTCCCCCTCGTCTCCTCTCCTGTGTATCGCTGATCCTCCCTGTCCAGGACGACATCGTCGTTCGCATATCGTCTCTTCTCTCCTCTTCCTGCCCCTCCTTTCCTCCCTCCCGCCCGCATATCATGGCTGATGACACCGCCACAGAGGACACGCCTATCACCTTCACCATCAAGGCGTCCAACGATGCCAAGTTCACCCTGACCCTCCCCGCCTCCACAACGGTCTCCGAGCTCAAGAACAAGCTTGCTGGCGCAGAGTATGCGGATACGCCAGCAGACCGGCAGCGCCTGATCTACTCGGGGCGGGTACTGAAGGACAATGAGACCCTCGCAACCTACAAGATCAAGGACGGCCACACCGTCCATCTGGTGAAGAGCGCTGCCAGCAATCAGCGACAGACCCCAGCTGCGCAGAGCACGTCTGCGACGCCTGGTGCTGCTGCTGGCCAGGGGATACCTGGTGTCCCGACCAACTTCGCCGCTGGAACCGGCAACAACCCGCTGGCCGGCTTGACGGGGGCGAGATATGCCGGGTTTGCGCAGCTTCCAGGTGCCGGTCTATTTGGTCCAGACGGGGGTGTAAGTCCATCCAAGTCTTCACGCAGATCTAATGGGTAATTGGATGATTGCTCACTAGAATTCAGATGGGACCTCCTCCCGACCCGGAAACCATGCTGAGCATGCTGGAGAATCCCCAATTTCAGGCGACCATGAACGAAGCCCTACAGAATCCAGCAATCATTGACATGATGATCCAACAAAATCCCATACTCCGCGAGATGGGCCCCGGAGTGCGACAGATGATGCAGAGCCCGGAATTCCGGCGATTGCTCACCGACCCCAGTACAATTCGCCAGATGGCGCAGATGCAACGAGCCATGGGTGGGCTGGGTGCATTCGGCCAAGGAGCAGGCAACACCGCTTTCCCAGCTCCAGGCGTGACGAATACCACCCCAGAGGAGAACAGGAATGAGCAACAGCAGGCGAATCAGGGCGCAAATGCCACTCAGCAGCCGGTCAACCCGTTTCTCGCCGGCAACCCGTTCGCAGCTCTGTTCGGTGCCAATCCTCCTTCAACCTCCGCGGCCCCGGGCAGTGGCCAGACTGCGGCAGGGCAAGGAGCTGCGGGCGGTGCAGCAGCTGGGGGTGCGCAGAACCAGCCAAATCCATTTGCCATCCTGTTCAACCCCGCTCTCTTCGGGGTACCGCCTGCTCAGCCTGGCGCGGGCAATGCGACCACCGGAGCGCAGCAGCAGGGTGCCCAGGCCGCCTTCAACCCCTTTGACCCTCAGCACAACCCCTTCCTTCGAGATCCAGCGTTGCTTTCCCAGATGCTGCAGGCGCTGAGTGGTCAGCAGGGCGGGGCCTCCAGCAATCCCTTCGCGGCGCTGTTTGGAGGCGGCTTTGGAGCGCCCCAACAGGACAACCGGCCGCCAGAGGAGAGATATGCGGAACAGCTGCGGCAGTTGAACGATATGGGGTTCTACGAGTTCGAGAGGAACATTGAGGCTCTGCGGAGAGCGGGCGGCAGCGTGCAAGGGGCCGTCGAGTACCTGCTAAGCCACCCGTCGTGAAAGGTTCATCTGGCGATGTGTTGGACCGGGCGCTAGCACGTTCTTTTTCCCTGCTGTGGCTAGCTTGTACGGTGCGTCTTACGGGTTTGCCTGCTTTGCGAACACGATGGATCCGTTTTGGTCTGTGTTCTTTTTTTTTTTCTTTGGCTTTTCTTTGCGCGTTCTCTTGGCGAGATATCTTCTCCTGTACCCTTCCTCTATGACCCTTCCACGGCATACGAGTGGATATGTAAATCCCGTGGCCAAACTAAAAGACTCTGCTTAATATTGAATGCTTCCGCGCTCCGTGTGTCGATTGCTAAGTGTGGATTCAGGCTTCATAATGTTACTGACGCCAAGTCCGTGAGGGGACCCCTGTTGGCGTGTTTGATCTCGTCATCGTTGTATAAAGGGAGAACGTAGAGATTCGTAGAGATCCATGTACTGCTGGTGCAGCCACCGTAGGACCCCCAAGCAAGCTGCACGGATAAACGAGGCCAGGACCATGTAGGGACCTATAATAAACGGAGCATCTACTCTGTTCCTTGACTGTATACCTACCTCGTAGATACTCGATAGGCCGGGCTGGACCGGGACGAGGCTAAACCCAACCGGGCGGCTCGCACCCAGATTAGAAACGGGCGTGGGACGGGGCGTCTCAGGCCCCGATCCTCTCCTTTCCTCTGGTTTTACTGTTGTCTCGCCCGCTCTCTAGACAGACAAACCACCAGCCCTCGCTCCCAGCCTGCGACGGACCTCGATCGTTCGCTGCCAGGCACTTCGGTGCCTATTCCGCTCGTTACGACCCTGACCTGCGCGCCCCATCCCCTGCTCCAGCACGAACCACGCCCGATCCGCCCCGGCCCCTACACTAGCATACAGCTGTCTGCTGACAAGATCCACTCCCTGGTCCGGATCGTCTCCCCTCAACGATCGCCGCACAGCCGCGCCCGTTGCTCAGTCTTTTGTGTATCCTTGGATCTGAGAGGAGCAGGCAAGAGGGATCGAAGACCGAGAGGGGGCTTCGGGGCCTCGATTCTTTGTCTCCTGTCTGCTTCTGCGCCCCGCGCAAGAAAAGTCGCGTTCGCTGTCTATGTCTAGCCGATAGCCGTCTCCTCGCCGGTGGCCAGTGTGGGCTGAGTTCCCCCCCCTTTCGTTCGAAGATGGCGTCGGGTGTTCGCATGCCGACGTGGTCGTTGATACTATGGCTACTCTTCGCGTGCTGCTGTCGAGCGTTCTACATACCAGGTAGGCAATTCACACGTGCATGTAGATGCCGCCCTCTGTGGACTTCGAGCTGATCCCATCCCTCCCCGCCTCCAGGCTACTCGATAAAAAGCTATCGGGATGACGAACCCATCCCTCTGCTCGTGAACAAGATCTTCTCCGACCACACCCAGCTGCAGTATGCCTACTTTGACCTCCCTTTCGTCTGTCCCCCAACGGGCAAAAAACATGGCGGATCGCCTTTTGGCTCCGGTCAGAGCATCTCCCTTAACTTGGGCGAGGTGCTGCGGGGCGACCGTATCATGACGTCGGATTTTGAGCTTGTCATGGGAAAGGACGTCGAGTGCCAGGCCCTCTGTACGCGGGAGGTCGACCGGAAGGGCGTCAAACGGGGTCGCGAATTGATCAAGGATGCATATGTCGCTGAATGGATCGTGGACAATTTACCCGGAGCGACGAGCTTCGTCACCGTCGACCGCAGCCGCAAGTACTACGCGGCAGGCTTCAAACTGGGCACCCTGGACTTCTCTCCGTCCAGCCGCAAGCCCCGGTACCTCATCTACAACCACTTTACCCTCGTGATCCGCTGGCGCAAGGCTCCGGGCAAAGCTGGCGAGCAAGGAGGCAAAGTCATTGTCGGCTTCGAAGTGTATCCGAAAAGCATCAGCGCCGACAATCGTGAAGAAAGCGGTTGCCCGAAGGAGGTGTTTGGCGACCACGAGCCGCTGGAGTTGTATATCGCGCCGAACACCTCGAGGCTTGCGGAGAAGTACCCGGAGTCGTCGTACCTCCCTGAGGAGGACGATGAAGTGGATGATGGCGCGACGCTCAAGATCCCGTACACGTACTCGGTTTACTTCCGAGAGGACGACAAGATTGAGTGGTCGAACCGGTGGGATCTCTATTTCAACAACCAATCTGAGGGCTCGATGACCCACTGGCTCGCGATCGTCAACTCCTTGATCATCTCCGGCGTTCTGGGCGTGACTGTGCTCGTCATCTGGGGAAGAACGGTGCAGGGAGACCTGAAGGGTCGCGGGGACGGTGTCATGGAAGACGGCAAGATCAAGATCCGGACGAGGAAGTCCAAGTCGCCCAAGAAGTCCATCGAAAAGACGTCCGGAGGCCTCTTGGACCAGTCCAGTGATGTCGAGCGGGATGGAGATCTGTCCTCCGACGATGAATCAGTGGAGGAGATCACAGGATGGAAACTCCTTCACGGTGATGTGTTCCGTGTGCCTGCGTACAGCGGTCTCCTTGCGCCGCTCGTCGGTTCGGGCATGCAGCTGCTGTTTGTGGCTGCCGCTCTTTTGATTCTCAGCTGCTTGGGCATTCTCAACCCGAGTTGGCGTGGTGGCTTCGTCAGCGTTGGCATGGGACTGTTTGTATTTGCCGGCCTGTTCTCCGGGTACTTCTCCGGCAGGCTGTACAAGACCTTTGGAGGGACGAACTGGCGGAAGAACACTGTGATTGTAGGTATCCAGCCTTGTTTCGATGTTGTAGCTGCTAACCCGTGCAGACTGCCGTCCTGTTCCCCGGGTTGACGTTCTGCCTGGTGTTCATCCTGAATCTGTTTGTCTGGGCCCAGGCGTCCAGCACCGCGATCCCATTTGGCACGCTGGTCGGGCTGGTCGCCCTCTGGCTGTTGATCCAAGTCCCGCTGGTATACGTCGGCAGCTGGTTCGGCTACGTGCGTGCTGCGCCGTGGGAGCACCCGACCAAGACGAACTCGATCCCCCGCCAGCTTCCGCCCCAGCCGTGGTACCTACGCAGCTTCCACGGTACGCTGTTGACGGGTCTGATCCCCTTTGCGGTGTTATTCATCGAACTCTTGTTCGTGTTCAAGAACCTGTGGCAGGACAAGAGCAGCTACTATTACGTTTTCGGGTTCCTGAGCGTCGTCTGTACGATCCTGATCGTCACCGTCAGCGAGGTGACCATCATCACGACGTACAGTCAGCTCTGCGCAGAGGTGAGCACATCCACACCACTGCCAGTAGTCGTTTTTACTAATTACATCTCTTGTGTAGAACTACCACTGGTGGTGGCAGAGCTTTTTCACCGGCGGCAGCAGCGCATTCTGGATTTTTGGTTACTGCATCTGGTTCTACTTCTTCAAGCTCCACGTGTCGGGATTTGTCTCGAGTCTGCTCTTCTTCAGCTACAGCTTCCTCGCCTGCGTCGTGTATGGTCTGTTGACTGGGACGGTTGGATTCCTGACTGCCTACGCGTTTGTCCGGCGGATCTACAGGTGAGCATAATCTGAAGTTAAATAGGTTTTATTACACTGCTAACGCGTACTCCAGCGCCATCAAAGTTGATTGACACCTGCAATACATACACGCCATCAGCGACGACGTTTTCTACATAACGGAGTATTAAACGTACGCCCATCACGGGAGAGTAAGAATGAAGCGGATCTTTTTAATGACTGTCCGGGACTATTGCGTAATTCTTGTATTCAGTGGAGATGCATTCGGCGGCGTTGTAGCTTGAAGCGGTCTATATTATATATTGTAGCCTGGTTTCTGTTATTCTATATATCGAATATGTTTGATTTTCCTGATCTCTTTTTCTAAGTTTGCTTTAGTCACCACTGGAATCTGCCCTGATGTACTGTATGTACATATGTACTCCGTACATTACGTACATACTGTGCCCTGTGCGGGGATCTCTCGCCCACGGCCTCGATCAACCCGACCGTGGACGCCTGTATCCGGCCGATCCTGTGAGGTTATATTGGAGGGCCTTCTCCGTTCGTTCTTCTTTTTCCTTTCTTCCTTTTTTTTACCGGTCCGGTATTATACCACCCGCCACTAAGTCTGCGCTGGCTCTCACCCTCTCAGCCTTTTCATTTCGTGAGTTTCCATCCCATGTTTTGCGGATCCCATCTTATCCTAGCCTATCCCGTCCTGTCCGACCTTATACCACGGAGCATATTATCCTATTCTATCGAGAATAAATGATTCGGGAAATCTCACTTCCAAGGTCGGCTCTTGCTCCACGAGTTACTCCAATTAGCTGCTGTCCACGTAGTAGCCCCCGGGTTCTAGTTCTAGTTCTAGTCGTGTTTCGAGGACTCTAATTATTATTATTATTATTATTAGCCCTTGCTGGTCTAGACTGCTATGGCCCCTGTGGGTTTTAATATTAAATTTAACGGTTGGGATTAACATTGGCATTATTTATGTTTTAGTTATTATTAAATCGGTATTGGGATTGGTATTTGGAATTCTGTCTTGGCAGTCAGTGATTGTCGTTTCGTCTACTTTCTTGGATGGGAATCAAATCGAATCGAATCGTCTTTCTTGTTTGATTGATTGGAACTTTGATGATGAAGAAGCAAGCAAGCAAGCTGGATCCAGACAGCCTGGCTGGCTAGTTGAGAGGTTTGTTTGGGTCTGGAGAACCGAGGAGTGAGTGAGAGTCAGCCACCATCAATCAGACTTTAGCAGTAAGAGTAATAATAATAATAATAATCATAATCATAATATAGTATAGCTATAGGTTTGGGGGTTAAATGCGAGCGGTGTTATATACATTGTATTATATTATGTTATTCTTGACTTTGGTACTATCGTTGGTTGGTACTGGAAATATCCTGAAGCGGAGTGAAGGATGTGATTGTTTTCTTCTTTTCTTTTCTTTTCTTTTCTTTCTTTCATGCTGGTTTTGCTGTGGTCTGGTCTGGATAACCGAGTATGTATACAGTATATCGTCGGTGATCAAGTGGGGGAAGGTAGAGAGCAGTAGGTTAGATACCTAGGTAGGGTCCGTAGGTGCAGTACTAACTACTAGGTAGGTGCTGACTGTACTCGGTAGACAACCTACCCGGGTACCGTGGATACACCTTGTTGAACGGGGAATGGACCCGTGGAGTCCGTTAGTCTGGCTCTCTGATCCATAGATCAGAAAGTATATGGAGTATATATATAGATCTATTAATTTGACCTGCACCAGGGACTCGGGAGCACAGCGTGCGCAGTGCTGGTTCTGCAAGCATGATGATCCTGCTCCTGCTGTTCCTTTTTCTCCACAGAGTTCACTGCTTGCCCTTTTTTGTCCACATCAGCACGAGCAGTACAGCAGTGACCCATCCGTCTGTCCATTCAAGCGTACCGTACGCCATCGGTACTAAGTACGAGTGAGTAGAAAATATGATAAACCGAGATAAGTCGATACGGTAAGCAGATATACGGTCAGAGAAGGATGATGAATGTTGACCGAGGTACTCCACGTATAAGAACTAGGGTTGTATCCGAACCGAAATCTCAGTCTGGATCCCACGTTCATGTGGATATTATGGTGTAGAGGGTCAGAATAATTCTTATGATTCGACGTCGCAGTCACAATTGTCGAGGGACTGTTGGAGTAGACATCAAGTTGTACCTCGGTACCTAAGTATCTATCCGGTACCTTGAGTCGCCAGTAATTGCCAATTGATAATTGAGAACCAGATCCAAATGCCCTTGCATCTCTTCTGGAGACTGATGATCACAAAAGGACAGACAGACATCTGGTACTGTAGTCCGTACCCGATGACCAGTCCGGCTGAGACCAAAAAAGGCCAGGCATCACCGCACCTCTTGCAGCAGCATCATTGGTGGTAATGACAATGACATCAAATCACAATGTGATCTCGCAAGGATAGGTAGATGTGATGTGGCAGATCCCAAACAGACACCGTCTGGGATTCAGCTGGAAAAAAGGACGCGCAATGTTTTTGTCTGTTACCAAGGCAGGCATTGGAGGAAACTGACGTGCGACGGAGGCTTCCTGAGGTGATGAGAATGTACTGTATCTATGTACATACTACGACTGTACTGTACAGATGTATGGAAATTGAGGGGGATCCAGTGTGTGACCCAGGTATACTCGTATCCACAGTGACATATCTAACATGGTTTATGTGCCAAGTCGGGCAGAGGATGTTCTCTAGGTATTTTCTACAGGACATTGGATGGTATTGCTTTGATGAATTCAGGCAAAGCAAGCTATCTATCTAAATAATGGAGTACGAATAAAAGTATCCAGAGAACACTAGGTTGAGGCTGTTACAGAGATCACAGAGGGAAACACGGTGAAGAGGCAGGACGATCACTGGCCAATATACAGAGGAGATCTGCACACAGCATCGCAGACGGCCACTCAGCTGACGCGTGTTCCGTCAGGGGACGTATGTGAGCCTGTATATGTGGAATTCTCTCATACATCAGTTGCACACAAAGTATATCGCGGCGTGCTGGTCTACAGAGAGATGACACTTCCAGACTTTACTGCCTTTGTGGTTAGACAGTGCTTAGAAATGGGAGAATCCGGGGTGGTCACAGGACCTGGAGAAGAAAAAAAAAGACCTCCAGAAAAGACCTCTTCGGCGGGCCTGGCCAGAGGGGAAACGAGATGGCAGTGGGGAAATTACCCAGCCGGGAAAGAAAAAGGCGTGGACACGTGGGGCCGTGGACCGTCCTGCTCGTCCGGGAAGGCCGATCCCGCGGCGGGGTGTTGGCAGTCATGGCCTGCTAAGAGTATACGAGGGGGAAGAAAAGGGGGAAAATAACAGAACAAAGAAGGAAAAGAGAGAGAGAGAGAAGGAGACAGAAAAAGAAACAGGAGGAAGGGGAAAAGAAGACCAGATCTCCCGTGGCGATCGCGCTGCGCACGCCTTGCGCCCCCGCGATCACACCATCGGCGCGCTCCCGTACGTCAGGATGAGCCCGGGCCTCGGGTCGAGTCCATCCATCGCGATCGAGCCTCCACTGTTGCGCCGTACAAAAGGCGCCGGGTCGCCTTTTTGTGCGTCGTCTGCCCGTGTCCTCCGTCTCTCCATCCTCCTCTTCTTGGACATAGTTTCGATAGCCCTCCTCCACTGCTATACTTCTCTCCAGGCGACGACAGCAGCCATGGCCGCCAAAAAGCCCAACATCCTCTACATCATGGCGGACCAGATGGCCGCCCCGCTGCTGTCCTTCTACGACAAGGACTCCCCCATCAAGACCCCCAACCTCGACCGCCTGGCCCGCGAGGGCGTCGTCTTCGAAAATGCCTACTGCAACTCGCCGCTGTGCGCCCCCTCGCGCTTCGTCATGGTCACCGGCCAGCTGCCCTCCAAGATCGGCGCCTACGACAACGCCAGCGACCTGCCCGCCGACATCCCCACCTACGCCCACTATCTGCGCCGCGAGGGCTACCACACCGCGCTCGCCGGCAAGATGCACTTCTGCGGGCCCGACCAGCTGCACGGCTACGAGCAGCGCCTGACCAGCGACATCTACCCGGGCGACTATGGCTGGACCGTCAACTGGGACGAGCCGGTATGTCTGTCTCAATCCCACGCGAAAGCCACGGACAAAAAAAAAACTGATCCAAGGCCAATTGGCAGGACATCCGCCCGGACTGGTACCACAACATGTCGTCCGTCATGGACGCCGGCCCCGTCGTCCGCACCAACCAGCTCGACTTCGACGAGGAGGTCATCTACAAGTCCACCCAGTACCTCTACGACCACGTCCGCCACCGCACCGACCAGCCCTTCTGCCTGACCGTGTCCATGACCCACCCCCACGACCCCTACGCCATGACCAAGGAGTTCTGGGACCTGTACGAGGGCGTCGACATCCCGCTGCCCAAGGTCCCCGCCATCCCCCAGGACCAGCAGGACCCCCACTCGCAGCGCGTGCTCAAGTGCATCGACCTCTGGGGCAAGGAGATCCCCGAGGAGCGCATCAAGGCCGCCCGACGCGCCTACTACGCCGCCTGCACCTACGTCGACTCCAACGTGGGCAAGCTGCTGTGCGTGCTGGACGAGTGCGGCCTGAGCGAGAACACCATCGTCGTCTTCACCGGCGACCATGGAGACATGCTCGGCGAGCGCGGCCTCTGGTACAAGATGGTGTGGTACGAGAACTCGGCGCGCGTGCCCATGATCGTGCACGCCCCGGGCCGCTTCGCCCCCAAGCGCGTCAAGGTGAACGTCTCGACCATGGATATCCTGCCCACGTTCGTGTCGATGGTCGGCGCCAAGGTGATCCCGGGGCTGCCCCTGGATGGCGTGTCGCTGATGCCCTACCTCACGGGCGAGGAGGGAGTAAAGACGGATACCGTGCTGGGCGAGTACATGGCGGAGGGCACCCAGTCCCCTGTAGTAATGATCCGCCGCGGCCGCTGGAAGTTCGTATATTCCCTGCTCGACCCTCCCATGCTCTTTGACCTCGAGACGGACCCGTTGGAGTTGAACAACCTGGTGGCCGGACTTCCCGTTCCGCCCCGTCCGTCGGCCACCAAGAATGGCTTGCCCGGTCAATTGAATCCCGCCAATTCCCTTCCCACCCCCGGTGCCACTCCCGGCACTGCTCCCGCGCCCCAGACCTCGCCCAACTCCTTCTTCCCCAAGACCCAGACTCCCCCGCGTACCCCTAGCCCGTCGCCGTCGGCGGTCAGCCTGCCCGACACGGCGGACCCGGCCGCGCTGCTGGCGCACTTCGTCGAGGAGGTCCACGCGCGCTGGGACCTGGAGCGTATCCACCAGGACGTGCTGCACTCGCAGCGCCGGCGCCGCCTGGTGTACTCGGCGCTGATCAAGGGCAAGCTGACCGTCTGGGACTACGAGCCCCGCGTCGACCCCAGCACGCTGTACGTCAGGAACCAGGGCAAGGGCGCCCTGGACGACGTGGAGATCATGTCCCGCTGGCCGCGCGTGCTGAACAGCCAGCTGAACGGGAACGGCCAGTTGAACGGCTTGAAGAGGTAAAATGCTGCATTAGATGGCCGTCTGTCGAGTCTGGCGCCATCTGCAACGGTTGCGATAAGGATAAGGTGTTGCGCGCCGCCGAGATCGCGGCCCCGCAGTGTCTCACGACTATTCCGTTCTGGGGCACCAACTTATGCAGCCATCTCCACGCACCACGCCGCATCCAGCATCCAACCAACCAACCACGTGCCTGCATGATGATTGCTTATGAAATGACCTTGCATATCTCTGTTTTCTTTTTCTACCATCTGTCATGAGACTTTGCAAAAATGATGTGCGATTTAGCGAGGAGCTAGAGCTATACCCGGGAATCTCATTCTATGTATGTATATAGGAGAGATAAATTTCGGTTGCATTTGATTGTGTACTTGCACCTTGGCTGCATTTTGGATGGACAGACGGGGCTGTTGGCATTCCGAAGTGTGTCTATATATACATTATGAGGTATTTATACTATGTCCTTGGCGCTTTTTTTTTCTATCTAGGTGTATACTTATGTATTCATTCAGGTTTCTACTAATCAAAGTTACCTGCTTTGCTTGGCCTTTTTTTTTTCTGTACTGAAAAAGGCTGCAGGAATTGTTATATGATGTGCTACGTTCCTGCAGGTATCTGCCTAGGTAGATAAGATGGATCGATAACCAGATTATCATATCATATCATAATGACGCTGACGCTTGCATGGGCCACAGGAGTCATCATCGGTTCAGTTCCGTTCAGATAGACAAATCGCACATGTACTGTACGGTTAGTACTGTACCACTACGTACTCCATACAATAACACCAGCCAAAGGTTATTTATTATTTGATATTAGCAAAGCAAGCCCTTTTTTTCTTTTTTTTCTTCCCGAGGAAAGGGCCCGTGGTTCCCGTAGGTCCACTTCCCGGGGCTGAATTCAGTTCATCACCATCGTCGGGAGGGACCCCGTGACACTGTAGATTAATTAACAGTGTTGTCACCTCCGACCCGCTACGGTTCTTCTTCTTACATGCTGAGATCTTTACCTCTCTCCGCCAGCTAGCAGGAAGAAGAAGAAGAAGAAGAAGAAGAAGAAGAATGGCGGCCCTCATCAATCAGGCAGACATCCCTCGGACCGTCGAGCAGGAGCCGTTTCCAGCGTAAATTTTCAACCAACCACCTAACTAACTGTACCAAATTCTACTCGAGAGAGAGAGAGAGAGAGAGAGAGAGGATCGGCAACTAGGATGAGATAGGATGGGAGTTGAGCTAACTGGAATAACCATTCAAGAATTGACTGTTGCAAACAGCGATCTAGACGGCTACATCGCCGCCCTGAGGAGGAAGCTAGACAGCGGCAGGTTACCTCCCTCCCTCGTGCCTGCTCACCGGCGGATGCTGGAGCGGCTGCTTGCCAGAAGGGCTGAAATCCGGTCCGTCTCCAACCTCAGCTCAGCTCTCCCATGATCGAGCTGCTGACCTTCTGTTGACGAATTGATGACGGTTGACTGCATCAGTCCAATCGACCAAGGAGGACCTCACGGTCTCACAAAGGAAGTTTATATTCGACTCAGTGAGCTGAAGTTCATCCGCGCGCACAACCCCGACGATGCGCCTCGGAATAAGAACATCGACGCAATAATGGCGGCGTATCGATCCGGCAGCCTTCAGGTCGAGTTCGGGAAGGTGCCCTACTGGGCAAACGGGAGACAGATAAGTCCGCTGAAGCCGATGGATACCGATGAGGAGCTCGCTGTTGGGATGGCGAACAACGCGGATAAGAAAGAGTTCTGGGTCGGGATGTGAGCGCCTTCTTCTTCTTTTACGGCTTATCGTATTTTCATATGGAAAGAAAAGCTATTGTTTTCTTTTTTTTTTTCTGTGAGAGTGAACTCTATACTGATAATAATATGTTTGTTTTTGTCTAGCCGAGACCTATCAGAGGGTAGGTAGCTATCTCTATTTCTCAGACAGCAAATCTGGATCAAGTGCATCGCGGATTGTCAGCTCACCTGGGTACGTACTGTATCATGACAATAATGCTTCCATTCTATTTATTACTTTAAATAAACAATATCTTATTATATTAGTGCACACTGTACTGTAGGTTAAATAGACCTCGGAAGATGTGCGGTAGCGAATATATAGACTTGAAAACCCCAAAGCACAAGGCAGTCAAGTTACGTTCAGACAAATAAACAAACGCTTCTCTCTCTATACATAACGTGGTATCATCTCCATCATGAATAGATACAGCCATCAAAAAATTAGTAAAAGGAAAGCAGAATGAATATCAACATCTGGAAAAGGGTATAAATAAAATCGTCCCGCTTTCCCCGTGGGTATTTTTTTTCCCCTTCCATCCTTTTTTTTTTTCGAAACTTCCCGATCCAATTCAATCCCGGAGCCAGAAAGAGAGATAAAACCCGAAACCTCAACAACCGAGAGAATGCCTTTTTTTTAATCCCTCAATCAATCGCAGAACCTAAATGCGACCCAAATCTCATGCGCAAGGGAAGGGACATGACATAAGTCGTGTGACCACCACGTAAGGACGGCGATCATATGATAACGCCGATAGATAGATGGATAGATTAATTAGATACGCGGCAGGAACAGGCAGAAGCACCCGCTCTTCTCCTCAAGATCGAATTGGCGGCGACCTTGGCAAACAATCTCCTGTCAACACGCGGCTCTCACGCATCGCTCAGTGGGTGATGATGAGGGCGGTGGTAGCGGTGACAATGGTTGATGGTGGCGCAGGGCACGAAGACTCACCATCTCGGGGTCGACCGGAGAGCGGCGCCAGGTCCGAGTACTCTGGCGGTTCCAGCGGTTCCAGGGGGTACGCTTCCGCCATATCAGATAACGACATCGTTGATGGCGAGGAGAGCACAGAACTTGGGCGATCGCTCAGGTTCCTGTTCACACCCCGCAGCGCGGCCCGGCCGAGGTACTCCGGATCCGGGGGAGCGATGCTCCGCGGACGGAAGAACTCGTCGTCAACGTCCGTAGGATGCGTGATCATTGGGTTGTCCGCGAGTTGGTTCGTACGGGCATCTGCGTTGCGTTCGCTGGTGATCTGAATAGGGATCTTCAGAGAACAGGTTGGCGCCAGGATGTTCGCGTGGGGCGTGTGGTAGGAGATGCAGAGTTCGAGGGCGTAGACGCGAGAGACGAGACAGCAGTGGAAGGTGGGCACGAAGGCCTTTTCTTTAGGGAGCGTGATGGGGACGAGGAGCGAGGCCGTGTAGTAGGTCTTCCCTGAATACGAGGCCGATGGGCCGGTTATGGATTCCGCGGAGGACATCGATTGCATCGAGTCGCGCCGGGCGAAATCATCTCCCGCGGTGTGTTTCTCCCACTGGGCGGAGGCAATGCATCGAGATGCCAGTGGCACCGTTTCGGTGTATACTCCGCTGTCGGTGGACCAGGTCAGAGCGGGGGTTCGTGCGGGAAAATCGGTCCACGGGTTCGTGGTGTAGAACGTTGACACTTTGAGCTTGCTCCACAGTGTCCCCAGCTTGGGAGGTTGTTCGTCGTGTATGGGGTCGAATCGCAGATGCAATGTCGCAACGGTGCTAACCGGGTCGGTCGACTCGGATTTTTTTGTTGTAGGGCGAAGTTGAAGCGGCTTTGGCTGCGACGCCGCCATCACCAGTCGACCCAGCTTTCCCCGTAGCAAGCCTTTCTTGACGTCCTTCTCCTTGCGGGTGCAATAGTCCTGGCAATCGTCCGAAATGTCCAACGGAGGCTGCTCGTCGGCGGCCGGGATGATGCGGACCTTCTTTGCAACGGCCACCAGGGTTTTTGCGGGTCCGCCCTCCACCAGCGGCCTCCGTGAGATCGATACTCCGATGGTGTAGGAGATCTGGCACATCTCGGGAGTCATGTCGTCGAGAAGGGTCACCCCGTCGCCGGCAAGCATGGGATCTCCCAGAGTAGGGGGTAGCTGGGTATGAGCCTGATGGATATATGAATTGCGTTTTGGGTGACTGCATGCCTGCGGCAGAAGCTGATCGGGGACCACGAATGTGAAAGGGAACTTGTAAACACGACCACTCTCAAAGATCCGCGGGTGCGGGTATGTGGTCTCGTCTATGGGCTGGCGGAGCTTCAGGAACGTGTGGGACGAGCTTGATCGACCCCCGTATGCTGGAGACGCTCCCGCCCGTTCTATCGATGTTCTGGAGGTACCTGTGGCGCAATCATCAGCCAGATGCGGTGGTTGTGATGAAACAGGCGCACGTACCCTCGAATGTGATATCGATGTCATCGAAGGGGGTATCGTGGTCCACGGTAACAGAGACCTCACCGCGGATCGTATCCCACGTTGTGTAGGAACTCACGAAGCCATCGGTCTGGCCGATGAGCTCAATGCCTACCCTGGGACGGGAGCGCTTCGTGAGCGACTCGAGCATGCTTGCACTGCGCGCAACGGACTCTTCCGCCATGGGGATGTGCACTTCCCGAAGTCACTGGCGCAAGAGGAAGATGCGTAGGGCAAAGCTCGAAACAAGGATAACAGCACCGCGGGGAAGTGCGGAGCAGCTGCCTATCTGATATACTGCGTTAGCACGGGGTACTGATGGCAGGGGTGGTACATCTCGCGACGGAGATGGGATAGGGCTATATATATATCAGTACCAATAGGAACCTTGCTGGCACACCAACCACGGCTCGTTAGAACAAGAAGCAAAAGACCGTCTTGGCGGCGGTTAGATGTACAGTACCGCGAGACGTACTCGGGTATCTACTTCAACGACAACAAAGGATCGCACGGTCGAACGAGCAACGCTTATATGGCTCTGTTGTCCATCCGTTGTTCTGAGAGCGATGGATTAGTATTTGCGCGAGTCACCCGACCTCTCTCGAAACATCGTATATAGCTGACGGGCTGCGCCTCTGCGGCCGCCAAGGGCCAGTATATAAGGATGCCATCCACATGGCAAGGTGCTCATCGAGCGGTCAGGCAGATCCCGGCCTGCGGCATGCCAAGGGCCACGGAGGACATGCACCTGGAGCGTCGAGACAGGTCTGACCGTCCGACGCTTGGTTTCGGATGGCATCGAAGGATCATCTCCACGCGCCGGCGCGCCGGATGAGGCCAATGGCGGCGACGGTGCTGACGGGCGCTCGCCCTTCGGTTGACAAGCTCTTGACCGTTTTGGGACGGCGAAGGGCGGACGCCTGGCCACGGCATGCCGGTGTCTCTCTCGCACCATCTCGCCGTCCCTGACACATCATGCAAGGTCCTTGTGCTGTTACCTAACATTAATCATCCACCACCCCCCTGAGTCACGCCACGGGCAGTTCTCCTTGAGGTATTTCCGCGAGCTCCATTAGTCATCCACCTGCTGACCAATTTGCTCTCGCAGTCCTGTTCCGCTGTCTTCGTGGCCCGACTCTCGTCGACAGAGTTCTTCACGAGATCGCGTCATGGCCCCTTGGCCCACTGCTGGGCCTGATGGCAGACCTGTGCGCCCTTCCGACGACGCCTGCACGCCTTTCGCAGTGGAGCGCCGCTGCTGGAGAAGTGACCAATGCTCGTCTCGGGCTGGTCCATCAGATCGGAGATGTCGCTCGTTTTAGCTTGCCCAGGTCGAGCTAGCTGCCAGCCGTCCCGCCCGCAGCAAACATCAGGCCCTTCCCGCCCAGGGTCCGCTGAGTACTGAGTTTAGGACTAGACGTGAAAAAAAAAAAGCTCCAGAAAAAAGCTAGGAAGCCGCAGTTGTGGATATCGTGGGAGATGCACTTTTTTTTGAGCCCCGCTTGGCTTCCGGAACGTTCGTCCCTTTCATTTTCGCCGCGAATAACCGAACCTGTCGTCATCTCCGTCCGCCCTGCGTTTCATAGCCCACGGGTCGCCGTCTGGCATATCGCGGCATACATCCCAAGGAGGAGGGTAAGTTGCGCCTGCAGCCGCTCCGCCACGGAATTCCCCCTTTTCCAATCCTGGAACGGATGACCTCGTTCGGAAACCGGCATGGCAGAGTCTGGATCTTGGATCATCCGGATGACCTCCTACCTACCCTGTCTCTAGACCTACGCCTATATTGCTTTTTACACTTTTTCTGCTACTTTGTCTGACTTTACTCTTGCTGACTCGAAAGCAACGTCTCTAGCAGCTAGGCGGATGTGAGGCGGACTTTTTGACAACTGACACTCCCAGAATCCATGGCCGAGATGAGGCAGCCACAGAGCGTGATTCGAGCTGCTGGGACAAGCCACTACTGCCAGAACCGGACACTCCCCGCATGGAATGTCTATCAGGTCAGGAAATGATGTGCTCTGTTGGTTGCGCCCGCACGCCCTTTCGCTTTACTTTCCTCGAGAGTTGGCAGCCGGCGCAGTGGCGGTAGTTCCAGAGATATCAATCTCGACGATCGGTGCCTGGCTATTGGCCATTTCACCTCGCAACGTAGTGCTCAACAGCTCGGACATGAGAGCTCTGGACTACTCTCTTACCTCCTCCGCAGAAAGATCAGCGACTTCGGAGTGATGTTGGAGACCTGGCTATCTCCTTCGGCCCGTGCACTTTCAAGGATCGGGGCCTTACTAGGATTGAGATTGGCAAGCTGAACACATCGCATCGCAATAGAGGTCCGTCTATGTTCAGCGTCTCGTCTTGCCAACTGACAACCGACTTGCCCTGCTTGCGTACTGTCCAGCACGTTCAAGAGGTGTATACACACATTCCGTTTCTCCGGGAGATGAGCTGGACGGTTTCTTCCCAGGGAAGTATACATGAGTCATTCTGGCGCTTGATATGGATGCGTCTTCTTAACGGAGGGAACGCAGATCACGCCATCTCTCTTGACAAGCAAGACAGCACATCATATTGACTACACTGGTTGCACTTGGACGCGATGGATGCTATTCTAAGCAGCCAATCGCAGACAGACATGATCAGGCAGAAAGGATTCTCGTGATGCTGCTGTCCGCCCTATCCTCGATCGGAAACCAGTTCTACGATTCGATTTCGTATCCGTTTTAAATAATGAGACACGGAAAAGGTAATCTACGAGGTGGGAACACACGTGGTACCCCAGATGGATGACAGACCATGGGATATCAGCTTCGCATGGGAAAGAAACGCGACCCACACGCCAACGTCCGAGATCGGAGTGGCTTGTCCAAGACCTCGTATTGTCGACCATGGGGTCACCGCAGCTCCCAGATACGGACGAGGAATTAGTAATTAAGTATCTAAGTCGTTTGGAGGATGAAGCTGTCAAACGGATCTGTTCAGGGACGACGATTTCTAGGCTCGTTCGGGTCTACGGACCTATCATTATTACCTAGGTATTTACTGTTTGTTCCAGACGGGGACAGACTGCAGACGGTGATGAGTCCAGGGGCCTCCTGAGGCCCGGTGAGTTTCGAGCTTCCTCCTTACGATTAGGTAGGTAGACTTCCTTATTCCTATCTGGAGCAGGAATTAAGGGAGCACAAAGCTTCACTGAGAGTATCTGATTGTATATAATACCTTTTGTTTCCACTGACAGCCAACTTTCCAGCTACATACTCATTCTCATCAGCTGTGTACTACGAACATAGCTACCAAGTCACAGTCCAGACCGCCTTATCAGCAGAATCGCATAGATCTGTCAAGTCCCAAGGACAGACTCTTGCTAAACTACCAAGAACTCTACTCTCCAGTTGACAGGCTCCCTGTGATTCTTTGTGGAGATGCAGACTGGCCAGGCCATCGGTTATCCATAGTCTAGTTCTAGAAACCCGTCGATGGAGCTCTCTGGATTCAATGTTGCCGTCCGGGGTAGGCTGTCTCATCCTTTTACCAATTTGGGAAATCCCCGCTGGGGAACTTTGGCCACATCGGGAATTCTCCAGCCCTGCCATGCCCGGGCCCTGCCCACACTTACCAGTTAGGTAGTCGGGGTGCACCGTACATGTGGAACGGCTGTCGCAGACATATGAGTCACGTTTCATTTCGCATCTACGTACCTAATCGGCCAGCAATAGCACGGAACGGGAGACACCAAAACAGAACAATGTTTATCAGCAGAACGTTACCTGAAACAGAGACCCAACTAGTACCTTCTGTACCTAACTAACCTTACATTGAACTCGCAGTATTAGCAGTAGAAAACAAAGAGAATTCAGAATATGAAAGACTTTTTTTTTTAAAAAAAAGGGCAACAGACCATTTATGCCCGGAGTGCCCTGGTCAGAGTTCCGATGACAGCCATGATCCGGGGATATGTCACCGCCGCAGGCTGATTGGCCAGAAATGACAGCAGACTTTGCGGGGGATGAGGTGAACAAAAAAAAGTACCCGCTCCCGCCGCTCTCGACCAGTCAGTTTTCATGCTGCCTTGATGCCGAGAAGCCCTAAACAAGTAACAATGCATTGCTGACTATAAGGACAGGAGCTGTTGGTTTTTTAAACCAACATCATCTGTTATCTATCTAATCCATGATCCCTGTCCTGTCGTCTATCAGTTACCGCATATACCGCACGTCCCTAGCAAATTCATTGTACTGTACTTATACAAGTACAAGGATTCGAACCATGACGACCCAGCCTCAGAGTCAGAACCAGCCCGGACGCCCCTGGTACGAGGCGTACCCCGCGCCCAGGAACGTCGCTGCCTCTGTGACGCGCGAGGAGGTCCTTCAGTGGTTCCGCGACGGCAGGCGCCCGGGGACGGATTTTGTGCTGGTTGATCTGCGGCGGACGGATTTCGAGGTATGTATACCTATCCTAGCATGTATTATGGGTTCATCCGGAAGGAATATAATGATACTAACGCTGTGACAATTGAATGAAACACAGGGCGGCACCATCCGCGGCTCGCTCAACCTCCCCGCGCAGAGCCTCTACCCGACGCTGCCGACGCTGCACGCTCTGCTCTCCGCGAGCGGGGTGGACAGCGTGGTGTTTTACTGCGGTTAGTCCTGAGAACGGCGCCCTACGCAGCCTACTAGATATGTACAGTACTTGGTGGGTAATCTTCACTGACACATACATGTTCTGGTGAACAAGGCTCCTCCCGCGGCCGAGGCACCCGCGCCGCAGGCTGGTTCGCGGACTACCTGGAGGAGAAGCAGGACACTTCGCTCAAGAGCCTGGTCCTGGAGGGCGGGATCAAGGGCTGGGTCGCGGCGGGGCCGGAGTATACGGCCCTGATGGACGGGTATGATGCGGCGGTTTGGGAGGGGGGTGGTCTGAACGCTTGAAGTGAGCTATTCTGGGAGGTATATGTCTGGTTATGGCACCACCGTGTTGGATAGATAGCTCAAGTGGTGGTTCTGGGATATGTTAGCATTATATACCTTAGGTACCTACTTATGTTATATACCCAGGGAGTCCCCTGCCCTAACTGACGACTTTTGCTGATTGGTACTACAAACATATCCCCCCAAACATGATTTTGAAGCTATTTCAAAGGTACTGCGTAATTAACCTCGTCTACACCTGCTTGGTATGTCAATGATGTGAGTTGACGGGTACTGTAGCAAACCACGGAGTGCACTTGTCAAATAGTACGGGAACCTGGTCCGTGGTATTCCTCCCCCGGACATTCTTTGGGGAAAAAAAAGTACAATGGATTTGTGCACCAAGCTGGAATAATTCTAGTCCCATATGATGATTGAGAGAGGGTCCTAGGGGTGTTTGGCAGTCCTGTAAGCTTAGCACCTGACAGCCTCTTCCTCTTCCTCCATCGGTGATCGAAGTTGGCTTCTTTGTTTCTGCTTTCATCTTTGTCCCGAGGCAGATTGTTAAACCAGTCTGCATCGAGGAGCTGTTCTGGTCGAGCTACAGTTGCTTCTCTCCCTGTCTGCCCTGGTTTGCGACGGTTTGTTCGTCTAGCAGCATGTACATACATACATCCATGCAACTTCTACCCGAGGGTACACGAGTTGGAATGTCAGTCAACGAAATGATAGCAAACACTGTACAGTCTCTGAAGTCATGGGTTGAAGCTGCGCTGTCCCGAGTCCGCCCGCGAGTACCTGTAATAACAGAGTTTCCCCGGGGTTTTGCAGTGCGTCGCGAGTGCGGGACTGTTGGCGCTGTGGTGGAGGATTAGAGTATTAGGGTGAGGGATTAGTGAGTTGTCGGAATATAAGGTCCGAAACTTGCAAAAGACAAATAGGTTGTGTCGCTGTTTTGTCCGACATGAGTTTTTGTAGAACATACCTGCTATGTTTTGGAAGTTGATGCCCAAATGGAGAGCGTCTGACAGATGTGATTTTCAGTGTATCCATATTGTTGGTTAAGAAGAGCCCCACATCTTACCGATCTACTCTGTGAATCAAGTAGCTCTTCCAGGAAATAATCAAAGTGATGTCGCCTAGTACCGCGTGGTCCTTGGAACAAGTCTCATATTCAAAAAAAAAATATGTAGAAAATGTCTCATTTTCAGCTATAGGGAGATAGGACAGAATGCCATTGTGATGAGATGAGAAACCGCCATAAAAATGCCCAAGTGATGAAGTGATAAAGCAACCACTCAACAAATGGCAATCTAGAAGCAAGTGCAGGTAAATGAAAACTTACCTCAAATACCGCATACATAGCGACAGGAAGCTTCGGCTGCGTTCGCTTTCCAATCACTATATGAAACCTGCTTCGAGTAACCCTACGGCGGCACCTTCGAATATTCATAGAGATCTTTTCTCGAGCCGCACGTCCATGCTAAGCCGTCACATAGCCTTTCCTTGACTAGCTGATTGTGACTCCTCCTCCTTCCTATCTTTGTCAGCACGAATTGTAAATGCAAAAATGATTTCTCCAAGCTGCTTCATATGTTTCCTTTCTTTGATATCCCACGGCCCGAATTCATACATTTTCAAGAACGAGACTGGATCACCAGGCGCAAGTTCGTTCCTCAAATATTTAAGGTACCCTTCCTCATACTCCGCAAAGGTAAGGTATATCTCGTGTCTGTCCTGAGAGACAAGCAGACGGCTGAAGCATTGTCAATATTGTAGATTATTAACAAATAAGAATGTGAGACTTACCGACCGGGAGACCGCTTGGGTCTCTGTTGGTCATCTGAGATCCATGCAACCATTTGAGCAGCTTCCTGCATCCGTACTGGGTATCCGCTTTTGCCTCTGATATATGGCTTGACTTCAACAATTGCGCGGACCTTATTGCTAGACCGGTCTTCAAGATATCCATCTGTCCGCGCGTTCAAGGAAGAATTCTTGAATTGGGCAGAAAACGCTCTTCTGTGCAGAGTCCAATCATTATAATAAGGAAAGTGGATTGTAAGTGCATTCATATATTGTAGGAGAGCGGCATTGACTATTTGTTCATCCTTTGTCCGAGGATACAGTATGCTCTCGGCCTCTTTGGCGGCAGGGGATAGCATTAAGACAGAGGATTCTTCAGAGTCGGATCCAAGCATATCGAGTCCCTCCGGGGTCCCTTGGTCTTTGCTCGTCACTTCAGTAGGTCTTTCAAGCTGTAGGCCATCTATCCGCAGGCCCAGCGACGGTATTTCGGCTTGCTTCATTCTGCCACGTGTCCTGCGCAGAGACGGGGTGGGCGACACCGTGACATCGGGTTCTACCTCGGGATTTTCGTCCTGCACTTTCTCGATCTGCCGTTGCTGATATCTCACAAGGGAGAAGGTACCTAGACGAGGGAACGTCTTCTGCTTCGCTATATCAATATCGAAACTGTCACAGTATTTGCTCCAATCTTCAAGTTGGCTCAGTTCTTTCCTCGCTTGCCCTAGCTCAACTTCCAAACCGAAATGCTTTGCAACAAAGTGCGACGCGTCCTGTGCTATCCAGAGCACTCTAAGAAGGAGGTAGTGTTCGTACTTGAACTTCGACGCAGAAGGAATGCTCAGGTCGTGAATAGTTTGATTGCTGACACAAAACTTTTTTGTCTGTTGTTCCCATAATGTCTTTGAGTCTGGAAATTTGATCTCAAGCTCAACGCTCATGATTGGTTACAACAGACAAACAAAATTAGAAGTGCATGAGTCGGGTCACTCAAGAAGAGGCAGCAGGAAAAGGGCTGTGTCAGTTCAGAGTAAGCAATGAGCAAAGGGACCTTTGGAGTCTACGTCCTCCATGGTGAAGTGCTGAGTTATATATGTCAGGAGGCCTCCAAATGACCTCGACAGCTTTCAGGTTCTATAAAAGTTCATGCTGGACATAACCGCATCTGGAAAGTACAACGTGTGTCAAGCTTGCCAGCAGGTAGGTAGTACAAAACGTATCTATAAAGGCCCTTTACCCAGGTCATCTGGCTGAAACACAGAAGTGCTTATGGTACTGCTTGCGGAAAGTACCTCTATGTAAGTTGGCGGCATGGAAGGAAATTTGTTGCCTAAACACTCTGATTCTCAATATGAAACGATACCCAGCATATAAGCCATCAGGGTTGCTGCTGGCAGCGAAGGTATCTCCAGGGGTAGCCAATATAGGTGCATAGCATGGTTGTGATAGAAAACAGCAAAAATATTCGGGTATCAGGTAGATTGCATCTGGTATGAAGCAGCTAACGAGGTTGTGGCGTCAAGAAGCCCAAACGAGTAGATAAGCGCAGTCGACAATTTTAACTACGATAAAGCAAATATCTGAATGCGTATCTTGATCTGGAACGGGACCAGCTAGATTCGGCGGCGAGCATCTCCGTGTGAGTCGAGGGGAACCAGAGCAGGCTCCACTGGAGTCGGAAGGTAGCCTACTCGGTTTGAGCACTTCTAAAAGAGCTTTGCTGAAGACAATGGACGTGACGAGGCTGGTGGCGCAGGTTGAGAGTTGGAGGTTAAAGCCGCGACCGACACGTTCAACCAGGGGCGAGCGCCGGTAGCGGCCAACAAAAACAAAGCGACTGCGCAACGACGCATGGTACCGTCAACGTTGGCAAATGTCTCCTGGCCCTTAAGATCAATCCACTTTGTCAAAGGAAATAATATTTTAGGAGAGAGCAATCCTTCCCCCAGTCTTAATCATTATCCCCAAGCAATCCTTCTTGTCCAGTACCCAACTCTCATTTCTCTCATCCGTCAGAATGGCTGACATCGTGAAACCAAAAAAGCTTGTGGAACCAGAAGAGCACAAGGCTCGCCGCCTTGCCTTACAGACGCTGGAAAAATCCGTCATTGATATTGGGAAAGTCCAGTTCGGGCCCAGCGAACTTCAGGAAGTCAATATTCGCGCGGTACAAGTAGAGTTCTCCTCACATGACAAACCAAAACTTGAGCCATGTTTCTTCGACCCCTATCCACCAGATCTCCTCATGAAACCCGAGGAGGGAGATGTCGAGAGGGAGTTCCCAGAATACGGCGCCCCACTGCCAAATGAGGATATTGACATTACACCGATCAACCGTGCACGTGAACTGTCTTATTACCTCACAAGCTATCTGCATGTATACAGGAGTCGGAGTCGGAGTCGGGATGCCAGTTCCACTGATCTCTTAGAGACTGGATGGGGCTGCAAAGCGAAGTAAGTTCTATCCCCCGATCTTCCTTCACGTGTTCTGCAATCTGCGTTACCAGGTACTCGTCAATAAACCTACCCACTAGTATGTCACTATACTTTATTCTCACAAATACATACACAGCATCGATCAATATGGCTTTGGGCCTCTTTGGGAGTTCGATAAACCGCAATGGCGTGTGGACTCGATTAGTCATTACTGTGTCAAAAGTGTCCCACACATCAAGGGTTCACTCATCTATGATATTAACGGCGACGATAAGACCCTGTTCCGCGGGGAATTGCTCTTTCTCATTAGGGTTATGAGAGGCCGTATGCGAACATGGGAGTTTATTGAGCATGATGTTGCACCGGTGAGTTTTCCCTTTCTGAAGCCCATGCCACATTTGCGACATTACCCTTTTATTGTCGGCGTGAAGCAGTACTATTATATTAGTCTATGAAGTGGAATGATGCATATTCATTTTCTCCTCTTCAGACTAACTGATGAGGTCTTGCCTTTCGGATATATGCAGGTTCTCCTATTCTCCATCATGGGTCCTCAGCACGCTCGGATCATACAGGGGCATTTTAATGGCAATGAGCTTGTCGTGTACTACACCAAGTTCCACGACTTCAGGTACAAAAAGAATGCTCCAATGGATTTCTTCGCACAATGGTACTACTGCAAGCCGACCGGCCAGACCATGTCGAACAAAAAGTGACGACTCTTCCTAGCATTGCGTGGCCAAAACTCTTATTATCAATACCTGATGGCACGGGAAGGCCCTTTGCTTAACATCAGATGATCTGGATGGGAGTTACAGTCATAAAGCAAAAACTCTGGATTGATCCAGGACATGCTCTGCTTGTGACGGCGCTCAGTCATAGTATTATTAGCTGAAACTATGGTAGCTTGTCATACAGAATCAAAAGCATGGAGAAGAAAAAGAGAGAAATCATGGCATCATGAGGTGGTTGATATAGCCGAGTAGTCCCGGCAGTATCTCCCACCGCCTACTCGTCCGCCACGCCGTCACGCTGCTAAGTTTACAGTATTCTCCTTTGTTAGTGACTCAATGGCCCCTTTTTGAACTCATGATATCTTGTCCTTGGTTTCTCCGATTTCATCGTGTTCGCGTATTCCAAATTTTCAATTGTTAGGAATAGTTGTGGTTCTTTTTTAGTTCAATAGCAATGGCAAAGATGTTTCAGACATTGCAGAACTCTCACAAAATATCCATAGAAAAGATGGAGATGGGCCATGCCGTATGCGTTACAATAACTGGTTGCGGAGCCGTAGTTGCATAGCAGATTTAGGAACCCATCTATCAACAATTTAGATATGCATATCGAACTCTGTGCTCAAGGGAGAAGATACCTAGATGAGGGAACGATTTGTCTTCCCCTATATTGCAATCAAAACTCTTATAGTATTGGGCCCAATCTGGATATTGTTTCAGTATTTCCCTTGCTTGCCCTAGTTCATCTTCCAAACCGAAATCCTTTGCAACAAAGCATGGCGATTTCTTTGCCGTCCAGAGCACTCTGAGGAGAAGGTAGTGTTCATACTTTAGCTTTGATGCAGAAGGAAGACTCAGGTCGTGAATAGTTTTATTCCCGATACCAAGCTGCTGCGTTTCTAATTCCCAGACTTTCTGTGACCTGGGAAGTTTGATCCGAGACACATCATCCATGATTTGACTGGTTCCAACTGACAAACAAAACTAGAAATGTAGGAGTAGAATCACGCGAGAAAAGGAAGCAGGAAAAAAAGAGGTATTTCAGTTCAGGACAAGTGATCCGCAAAGGGGACTTTGGGGCATGCAATCCATGGGAAAGTGCTGCGTTATATGTCAGAGTGCTTCAGAAAGTATAACAAAGACTGAAAGATATATACACCCCCAGGTAGATCATACACAGCAATGATGTATCAAGCGTATCAGACTTGCTAGTGATTAGGTAGTACTAAGCATATTTATTCCGAACCTGTGTCCAGGCCATCCGGCTGAAACACGGAAGCACTTAAGGTACCGTTTGCGGGAAGTACCTTTATGTTAGTGAATGGGAGATGAAAGAACAGCAAACCTTGGGTGGCGGCAACATGTACACGAATCTCAATATGAAACAGTACCTAGCATGCAAGCCATCAGGGACGCTGCTGGCAGTAAGGGTATCTCCAGAAGTAATTAATAGGTGCGTAGCATAGTTATGATAGAAACACAAAGGTATCAGGTGGATTGCATCCGATGTGAAACGGCTAATGAGGTAGTGGCAACAAGCTCTGAATAAGGGATTAAGAGAAATCGATCATTTCTTTCTTTTTCTTTCTTTTTTTGCACTGGCAACGACCGGAACAAGTATGTGCTAGTACTGAATGTCTTGATCTGGCCTGGAGGGTCCAACTGGCACACTCCGGGGATACGCTGAGAACGGCAAACAAAAACAAACAAAGGGACTGAGCAACGACGCCTGCCACAGTCAACCTTGGAAGTACTGTATTTTTGGCTCCAGAACCACCTTATAAATGGCAATGGTGTTTTAGAAGAGCAACTTCCTTACTCATCTTCCCTTCTTCATTGCTATTTCCAACAAGTCCCTTCTTGTCCAGTACCCAACTCCATCTTTCACCCGCCAGAATGGACAACATCCTGGAATTGGAAGAGATTGTGGAACCAGAAGAGCACAAGGCCCGCCGCGCTGCTCTACGGACGCTGGAAAAATCAGTCATTGATCTTGGGAAAGTTAAATTCCTCCCCAGCGAACTTCAGGATGTAAAGATTCGCGCGGTACCAGCGGAGTTCCCTTCAAATGGCAAATCAAGCTTAAATCCATGTTTCTTTGAGCCCTATTCAGGGCTTCTCATAAAACCTGAGGAGGGATATGTCGAGACGGAGTACCCAGAATACGACGATCCAGTGCCAAATGACGAAATTGACATTACACCGATTGTCCATGCAAGCGAATTGTGCGACTACCTCCAACAGTATCTGCCTGTATATAGGAGTCAGGGTCCGGAAACCGGGTCGTCTGGTATTATTGCCTACAACTCTGGATGGGACTGCAAAGAGTATGTTTAACATTGTAGTCTTCCCCCCCCCCCCCCCCTTCACGTCTACGATTAGCCGTTATGCGTGTTCTGCGATCTGCATTGCTGCGCTATGCAACTACCTACTCAGCTTGTATGATGCTATTCTCTCACGCATTCTCTCACGCACAGCATCTATGAATACGGCTTTGCTCCTCTCTGGGAGTCCAATGAACCACAATGGTGTGTGGAGTCGATTTCTCATTACTCTGTCGGAAATCTCCCACACATCAGCTGCACATTAACCTATGATATTAACGGCGACGATGATAATCTGCTCCGCGGGGAATTGCTCACTCTCATCAGAATAATGCGAGGTCGTATGCGCCATAGGGATTTTATTGAGCATGATGTTGTGCCGGTGAGTTTTCGTTTTCTTATTTTGAAACCCAAACTACCTCGCAACCTGCCCATTCGTTCTCGCTGTAAAGGAAATAGTAGTCTTACCGAGGGATTTATCTCAAATTCAGTATGTTGACTAATGTGGTCTTGGTCTCTTGGACATATTCAGGTCATTGTATTTTCCATGATGGGTCCTCAGCACGTTCGAATCATTCAGGGGCATTTCAATGGTAACGAGCTTGTTGTATATTACAGCAAACTCTACAACTTTGAGCATGAAAAGGACGCTCCCATGGATTTCTTTGCACGGTGGTATTCTTGCAAACCAACCGGTCAGACCACATCAAAAAAGCGATGACCCCTCCTAGTATTGCGCGGCTGAATGAGCCAGTCTTGCTCTCGGCCATCACAGCCCAGGATGTTGCAACGATTACAGCACTCTTGAAAGCCGGAGCAGACTCTAACACTGGAAACAATATTCCAGGAGGACGAGATTCATTCTGCCGCATAACGACTCTTGAGCACACGATTTATCCGATCTACCATGCTGCGACAAGTAAATCCGACAATCCAGAAACCAAAGCTGCAGCAATTCGAATCATCAGGTTGCTTCTCGAGCATGGCGCTAATCCATACCTGAACTTTCGTGAGGACAACTACCATCTTACACGACATTTTCTAAAATGGAGGAATTGTCGAGCTATTCCTGGACCTTCCAGACCTCAATCTCGAATGTCGAGACCCCCTAGGGCGCACGCTGATTCTGGCAGCGTGTCAATCTAACTCCCCGGCGCGCGCCGTGATATTGTATGAAAAGGGGGCCGATCTGATGGCCGTGGATAACGACGGTAACAACGCTCTACACCTCCTGCTTTCTACGTACCATTACGTCAATCACAAAGACGAGTACAGGACGACTCTGTCCCTACTTATCGAGAAAGCCCCTGCCCTTGTTCATCAGAAGAACATGAAGCCATACAACCCCTTCCATTACGCCATCCAGGGAAGGCGAAAGTGGTCATGTCAACTGCTCCTCGACGCCGGTGCCGACCCTCTGGAGCCCGATCCCGAGGGCAACACGCCCCTCCACCATCTTGCGCGGCGGCGAGGTTCACGCCAGAGGCGGCAAACGACTGGGTTCCGTTCTTCCAGAAGTTCCTGGACCTGGGCGTCGACATCAACGCCAGGAACAATCGCGGCGAGACCGCCCTGTTCAAGCACTTCGAGGCCGAGTGCCCAAACTTCTGGAGGCACTGTACCGCCCACAGGGATCACTTTGGCCCTTTCGCGGCCGCCGGGGCGGACATCTTTGCGACGAACGACGAGGGAGAAACCCTGCTGCATGTGATGGCGAGAAGGGTCTACGATCAGGGCAAGGGGATGTTCTCGACACGTTCAGGTTTCTGATGGAGGTGGGTCTGGATCCGATGGCGGAGGATAAGCAGAGGACGGCTGTCGTGAGTTTTCCCCTATCCCCCTACCCGCAGATGGGAGGTAATGTGCAAATGCTAATTAACAATACATTACCCCAGGACGTGGCGGCTGCTTACGGTAATGATGAAATCTTGAATTTGTCCAAGAGAGACGCCGTCGCGCATGTTTGATTTCGAGTTTTTCGTTCATTGAATAGCTGTTAAAAGGAAGCTATGATGAGTTGAATGAACCAGACGATCCAGCACCGAGTAATGCGGTTGTTGTGGCCAACGATCGGTCATAAATTCGAACATGGAAGTCATGTCGATCATTGCGATGACAATGTGAACAGTTCTGCAGAAATAGCTACCTTTCTTTTTTTTTATTTATAGCTTCGAACCACGTCCGTGTGAATTCTAGGGAATACTATGATTGATGTAGGAGGGGTTATTTATGGCAGGCAAGCCGCCTGAGGCACCTGCCCTAGCCCTGAGCTCTAAGCCCTAAGCCCTGGCCTGTTAGGTGGCCGAGCCAACTCTTCTAGCTCCGACAAAAGGTATCCCGATACAAATGCTGGAACTAACTAACTGTGGGATGAATTGGAATTGAAATTGAAATAGAAATTGAAATTGAGGTTCAGATTAAGTTGAGAACTGGGGTTGCTGACAAATAATGCCGATATAGTTATTCCTACATGCAGTTTGTGTAATGTACATGAGCGCCATTTCCGATTTCCGGAGAATGTAGGTAAGTAAAATCACTGATTTGCGAGATGTTGTACTGATATGTAGCGGGGGATTATTGAGATATGCATAATCTTTTGCCATCTAGCATTGGCTATGTACACTGTACTGAACTTTGGTAGTTTGTAGTATGATCAAATGACGTTGTCGTAACTCCTATATTATTAAGATGACGTAGAATCATCTATCATCTAGTTCTTTTTTGCTTCTTCTTCTTCTTCTTCTTCTTCTTCTTCTTACCCCAAACTCCACTCTTTAGTGCATCATCTGCTCTAGATACATACGTGAGCGACAAAGTCATCATGGGTATGACATTCTATGTATACGGTTCTCTTTCCATCATGTATAGACGTTAGTAAGTCCCGACGTCGATTATTTTTTTTCCTTTTTTCTTTTTTTTTCTCTTTTAAGGGGAGATCTTTTTAACATTTTATGCGAGACGAAATCTCCTTCGAATTAGAGGACCCCTTTTTCCCCGATCTCTATACCAGACGCTTTCAATCCCTTTCACCAGCCTTACTCCTTCCCACGCTCTGCCAACGTGCCTACCTGATTGACCGAGGAGTCGGTCGATGAAGGCGTCGAGGTGGCGTCGTCCTTGTTCTTTCTACCACCAGCGCTCCGTCCCTGACGTAGGGCGCGATATACTTGCATGATCTGCTGGATACCTCCGTCGAGGAGGGGGTAGAAGGTCGAGATGAGCATGGTGCCCCAGAGCCAGATGATGGCTACGATGAGCCAGGCGGCGAAGAACTGTGGGATTTCGTTAGTCTTTATCTTTCTCGTTTCTGGGAGGTATGGAAGATGAAGGCTAAACAGGGGAGAGAAAGTTGAAAAGCGTTTCTCTGAAGGACATACCCCCTTTTGAAAAATGTAGTGCGACCCGTACATGGGCAAAGGCCAAATGACCCAATGCCCCAGGAACGTCGCAACGGACCAGATGGCGGCGATCCGCCCCCACCGCTTCAGTTCCTGAGGCGAAAAGGCAGATGGTGGCGTGGCCCCGGCTTCCATCAGAGCCGATGGGTTCCTACTCGACGAGTAGCTCTGCACGTTGGTGAGGTCATCGTTGAGCTTCTCTAGCGCGAGTCGCTCCTTGGCAAAGTCCGCCCAATCGTAGTTCTGGGGTTTGAGGAGGGTGATAATAATCGAGTATGGGATGGGCGAGAAAGCCGCGGCGATGGTACCGTAAACGCAGGGAAGGACTTCGCCCGTCGCCTGAACGGAGACCTCGCCGTAGAAGGCCTTGGCTGTACCGAGCCAGACGCCGAGTCCGGTAGCAAAGCCCAGAACTGGTGACAGGATTGCGGCAGCTCGGCTTTGGCGACGCCAGAGGACGGTGAACGCCATGGGGAAGATACCTGGGCAGGTGACGACGCCTGATTTTTGTCGTTAGTGAGATAGTATTTCCCAACAGTGGCGGTAATTGGCGAATTGAAAAAGAAACTCAAAGGCTAGACAGCATTACAAGACGTCAAGACATAATACTTACCAAGCATATACAGAGTCCAGTTAAGGTCGATCCCGACGTAGTGCAACATTGTACTGAATGCCGCAGAGAACAGTGAAAAGAAAATGACGCCGAAATGGCTCCAGCGGATGATCTGCAGATCGGAGGCGGCTTTGTTGAAATACTCTCTATAGATATCAAAACTGATGATGGAGCTGACGGCGATGACCTGAGCTGATAGCGTCGACGTAACCGCCATGAATGTAATCAGGACGATGGCGGCAGCTCCGCCCTTGCCCGCTACTGTCAATGCTGCATATGGTAGCACAAGACCGGCGCTAACTTCTGATTGGGACATCGGCTGTAAAGACGGAGAGTCAGTTCACCACGAACACCATTCCCGTTGCGAAGGATACTCACTCTAGGATATGTGGGGAAGACTGGGTTGTTCTCCAGACCCAGGACCACGGAGCTCATCAACGTCCCAAGAGCCCAAGGAATCGCAAAGTACGCAATGCCTCCAATTGTGTACCCTGGCACAACAGCAGCTGGGTTCGCCGAGAAAGCTTTAATAAAGTAGCTAGTATCCATCTTCGCTCTGGTTAGAACTGATGACAGCAAAACAAACTTCACCTCCTTTGAAGAACTTACAATAACTAGCCCAAAGTTGGCACAAATATGGACAATTCCAAACAATATTGCCTGTAGACATTTGTCACCAAGGAAATCCCAGAGCTGAATTCGTATGACAGAGACGTACCCCTTTGGATGTCATCGTCAAATACGATCCGTCGTGATTTCCAGCAACCGGGTGGCGGGCGCCGGCCGCCTTGACTAAGTCATAAAGATGACTCACGGAGCCAATTTCATCGAATGTGAAGACCTTGATTGAGAAGTAGCATGCGATGATGAGGATAACAACAGTGTGAAAATAATCCGTGAGGAATCTAACTTGGACGTTAGACCTAAGCGAGGTCCCATGGTCTCAGGGTATACTTGCGTTGCTTTGATTCCGCCCACGAAGGTATATATTGACACACCAACTGGCAGTAAAAATGTTGCTGCGATGATATGTATTCCGGTCCTGGTCATGTCAGCCATGGCATAAAGATAAGCAAAGCCCTCGAGTCTCTTACAGAGCAGATATAGCAGCCGAGGCCCCAAGCAGCATGTTTGCACAGGCGAAAATATTATTGACAAGACACAAGACCATGTAAACCACATGGGCAACGCGCCCTGCAACAGTGAGCCTTTTGATCAACCCCATAGTTACGAGAATCTTGACCGTCAAACTAACCATATCGGACTCGGACAACCTCCAAGGAGGTGTGCGCTTCGGGGATTTTCCTTTTGCATGAAATTCCCAGCAGAGCAAAAAAGACAATCATTGGACTGCAGCCGGCTGCAAACCAGAAAGGTCCCGCAACCCCATAGGTATACCCTACGAGGGAGGAACCCAGCATTGCTGTAGACCAGAGCCACGACTTCGACAGTGTTAGTCCCAGTGACAACAAAATTGTATAGGGATTTATGGAACGTACAGACACTACTGCGGAGGTTGTCAACCCGGTCCGTACTGTTCGATTGGCCGTCATGAACCTAGAAACCAGTCAGTCACGGCAATGGCGACAAGCAGGGGAATCGCACATTTCTGTTTTCTTGTTGTCTTCACCCACTGTTTTGTGCAGGACTTTGGTGATCAACATCATGACTAGGATTTTCGAAGTACCGTCAGATGTCTCCTCCAATCATGACAAGGATCGGGGAGTAGATACCGAAAGCAATCACCAATCCAACAACGACTACGATAACATAGCCCACAGCCTGCGAGAGGGGAGGCTGGACAGCCGTAGCGCTGCCAGCACGGCTATGTAGGTCGGCCATGGCGGTGCGGCAGAGCAGAACGAAGAGTTTGGACTTGACGAAGCTCTCGAGCACTTGGAGTAGAGGAGACGGTCAATTTATCAATGCCAGCCCGGGTTTTTAGTATGGATGCAAGCAATGCACGATGCCGGGGCTAGAGCCAGAACGTCCCGATACCATGGACCAACGCCATGCTGGAGAACAGAAAGATATACCGAGTTGAGTACTCTACTCCATACCGGTTGCCCTCGCATCTCCGGAGATCATCCCGCCCCTCCGTCAGGTACCATCCATATCACCGAGCATAGGACCCGAAAAGAAGGGGAAAAGCCATGCTGCTGGATGATAACAGGGACCACGAGGGCCGTCTGGCTCTGGGGCATCTTGTCGGCGGTAGCTTTTGCAAGGCGCGTCTGTTGGCAGCGCCCCACAATGATACGATCGAGGATGAAGATGAGGTGCTCAGCTAATCGGGCGTTGGTGAGGAGTGAGAGAGTAGGCGTGCCAGATGCAAGCTTGCTGCGAAGATCCGACAACGTGGTACACAGTCCCTTGACAGCGCACGGTCCGCTATCGCCATCTCGAAGCTTTGGCCGTGATCCCCTTGCGTGGAGGATAGATGGCATTGTCGACGTTTAGATGGAGAGGCGGGGGAGAGGGAGGTGGAGGGCATGCGATACGCCGCGATACCGCGATACCGGGGTTCCCCCGCCTGCAGGCTAGGCCGTGCCTGGTAAGGTACGGTCAGCAGCCTCTCGACCAACTCCATCCCGATATGTCGTTGATATCAGCCCTGTTCCTGGACCGCGCGTCCAACCACAAAACGTGCCTGAAGCATACCTCATTCCATTTCATTTCTGGCCCCTATGCTCCAGATGCCGGGCATGGCACCACCCGTAAGAGCTGACAAGCTCCCTGTTTTGTTTTTTTTTTTTTTTTTCGTGGGGGACGTTTGTTGTGAACATCTCCCAGATCGCGTCATCCCGGCCCACCTTGATGCTATGGGGGACCTCGTGCTCTGCCTCCGCATGTGCCTTAGATGCCGTGTCAGGATATCCTTGGGGGGAGATATGAAAGATGTAATGCCCCTCGTCGGTCCCTTGTCGACCATTGCGCGAGACCCTTCCCTGCAGTGAAAATCGTCCCGTTGCCTCCTATGCCTTTCTGTCCTTGGTAACGTCGACACGGTTTCTGCAGATCTTTACACTTCCTGATTGGCAATCTTGAAAACAATCATGGCCACAAACGGAGAGACCCCGAAGCGGACTCGCAAGAGCCTGATCCTCAATGCGTTCGTGGAGATGTGTATGTCGGACCCTAACCTGATATGGAGGCCTTCATCTAGATGCTACGCTTGATATACATATGTATCTTAGTTTTTATACACCGAATCGCTTGCTGATCTCCTATTATAGGCAGTGGCCACCAGTCGCCTGGCCTCTGGCGGCATCCTGACGATGAGTCGCACCGCTTCAACGACATCAACCACTGGATTGAACTTGCCAAATTGCTCGAGTCTGCCAAGTTCCACGGCATCTTCATCGCGGACGTTCTGGGTACAATCTGTGGCGTCCTCTTCAGGTCCTGCGTAGGCTGACTTTGTTCTGCAGGAGGCTACGATGTGTACAAGGGGAGCCTCGAGCCTGCGATCATCTCGGGAGCCCAATGGCCTGTGAATGAGCCATTGGCGGTAGTCCCTGCGATGGCAGCTGCGACTGAAAACATCGGCTTTGGAGTCACCGTTGCGACGACCTATGAGCAGCCCTACCATCTTGCTCGGAGGCTGTCGACCGTCGACCACCTCACCAAGGGACGGTAAGAGAACCCATGTGGCTATCAATCTTCCCGTCAGGTGCTAACCAGCTTTTGCAACAGATTGGGCTGGAACGTTAGTTGCCTGAAGTACCGCCTAGGTTCTAGTACACAGTTGCTAAAACAATTGAACAGATCGTCACAGGATATCTCGATTCTGCCGCGAGAAACCTTGGCCATACCCAACAACCTCAGGTATGTCCCTTTCCAACATAGAACATGAACGAGTGCATAGAACTAGACTAACCAACTTCTAGCATGATGACCGATACGCCATTGCAGAAGAATACATCAAAGTCACATACAAGCTTTGGGAATCGTCCTGGAGAGACGACGCCGTCGTACTCGACAGGGAGCGCGGCGTCTACACCGAACCCTCCCGGGTCCGCCAGATCAACCACCAAGGAAAATACTTCACTGTCCCTGGCCCTCACATCTGCCAGCCCAGCCCTCAGCGGACCCCGCTCCTCCTCCAAGCAGGGACATCTAAGGCCGGCAAGGCCTTTGCCGCCCAGCACGCGGAGGCCATCTTCGTCGCCGGACACAGCCCGTCCGTGGTGGCGAAGAACATCGCAGAGATCCGCGAGACGGCGAAGACCCAGTTCGGCCGTGACCCTCAGAGCATCAAGTTCCTGGCGCTGTTTTGCCCCGTGCTGGGTCGTACGGAGGAAGAGGCTCGGGCGAAGTGGGAGTCCTACCGGAGCTTTGGGTCGATTGACGGCGCTCTGGCCCTCTTTGGCGGCTGGACCGGCATCGACCTGAACCAATACGATGATGACCAGGAGCTTCGTCATGTGGAGAGCAACGCTATCAGGTGGGTTCAACAGTTTTCCAGTCGGGAATCTTCGAGCTTTAGCTAGATTTCCTATTGCTCACAATGTGTGCGCAACAACAGATCCGCTGTTGAAGGATGGTCGAAGACCACTCCGGACGTTCCCAAGTGGACAAAAGCCACCGTCGGACAGCACATCACCATCGGTGGCCTAGGAGCCTCCGCATATGGCACACCCGCCCAGATTGCGGATATAATGGAACAATGGGTCGAGGAAGCTGACGTCGATGGCTTCAACCTGGTACGATTCCACAGATACCCAACTCATTACTCCCTCCCCATCCTCATTTATCTATCCATGCAAGGTATTCTAACAAAGATAAATCCCACACAGGCCTATGCCATCAAACCCGGCTCCTTCAAAGACATCGTCGAGCTCCTCATCCCGGAACTTCGCAGGCGGGGCCTCTTCTGGGAGGACTACGCCGTGAAGGGGGGAACCTACCGGGAGAACTTCTACGGCAAGAAGGGCCAGAGCGGCCCGCCGCCCGACCATCCGGCCGCCAAGTACAGGTGGAAGGCTGGCGTCGATGCTGCGGATCACAAGATCCCTGAGGACTAAATAAATCAATGAACCCTTAACTACCTACCTAACCTAGCCTAGATGCGGGAAGGGACAGAAGAGAAAAGAAAGCAGAGACTGACAGAAAATAGTATTACTGTACGTGGTTATTAAGCTGTGCTTATAACTACATTATGATATGCGGCGGGATATGTTTTCCTTTAGAACTTCTAAATGACCTACTTAGTTATTATATAGAATACCAGACCCTTGTTTTGCCCGCTAACCGGCTGCATACAGTGCAATCAGAGCTTTATTCAGCGCCTGACTACCGTTTGAAGTTAAAAAAAATTCTGACATGTACATGTTTATATAAATATAACTTCCACAGATTCATTCACTTTTTAAATAAAACAGCGGCCGCGAAATACTAATGCTTTTTTTGAAAGGAAACCCCCTATCAAGACCACAGACAGACACTTGAGACGCCCTGAAAATGCGAACAGACATTGAAACAAAGCAAAAAATGTACAAAAAAATAAGGAAAATTCTCTTGCCAAGAAAACAGATAGGCACATCAGATTTCCCGTTCACTCTTTCCTCAAGTTAACATATCATCCAACTTCTCGCCCAGCACCTCCTCGATCTTGAACACCCACCGCCGGACCTCCTTCTCGACGTTCTCGTCCTCGTCCTCCATCAGCTCACTGATGTACGGCAACATCTCCGGCAGCAGCGCGAGCCACTCCTCGCCGAGGCGCTCGGTGAGGGCCTGCTCGGCCTTCAGGGCCGCGAAGCGCGTGTGCGGGCTGTCGCCGCCCGGCGTGGCCGACTTACCCGTGGACGGGCGCAGGAACTTCATGATCGCCGTGTTGAGCTCCTTGAAGTTGTCCGGGGAGTCGGCGGCCACGGCGAGCTCGGTGATGGCGGGGATGGCCTCGGCGATGACGAGGTTCGCCATCGAGGAGCTGGCGGCGTGTGAGAGTTGGGAGATGAGAGGAGTCGAGATTGCGGCGAGGTGGGAGGGGGATTGCCAGAATTCTGTGGTGCAAAAAAGTCAGTTTCTGTTTTATACTGATAAGGGATGGACAGATGGAGAAAATTTCAGGGGATAAGCGAGAAAAGGGTTGCTCACCATCTTGGTCATATTCAAATGCATGACGGAGCATGCGGACGACAGCCAGCCATAGGTCCTTGGAGTCCTTGTCTGCTGGACTGGCCTTTCCGAGAACTTCGACAACGTTGTCGATAACGTAACTTGCGTAGCCTGTAACAATGGACTAAAAGATTGTCAGAAATTTTGGCATAACAGATTTTCCAATGCTGCCTCATCACGTACCTTGAGAGTGCCAAAGAAGGTCTGCAGGAACTTGTAGAACGTCGTAAGCCGCATGATCCTGCCCAAGGCGTCCTTCTTCGGTAGACCGGTCGTTGCCCATTCGGTTAGTTTAACGAACAGCGGGCGGAAGGTGGTGTCGTTGAGTTTGTAGATCATCTTGATGGCAACTTCATTGATTGTGTCCTCAACCTCTTCGATGTCACGAGGCTCGTAGATGGAGTCCGTTCCCTTAGCCACTTGTTCACGACGCAGATCAAACGCCTTGTAAAGAAGGTTCGACAGGATTCCGACGTTCTTGACGGTAGCAGACTTCGGGTGCTTCTCGATAGCGAGACGAACAACATCAAGGGCTTCCTTCGCTGCCGCGGGGCCCGCCTCCACAGCATAGTGCCAGTTGCGCTCAATGGCGCCAAAGCTTTCCTTGACGTCGACCTTCCTTGCCAGCAGCTTCAATGCCTCTTGACGGCTGTCGTTACTCTCTTCGGAGATATCGGTATCCGCAGACTTGAAAGAGAGCCGCAGAATGCTGTCGAGATGGCTTTCTGAGATCATGAATGGAACCTGAACAAAAAGTGCAGAGAATAGTGAGAACACAGCATCGTGCAGTCTCTCGTTCTGCTTGCCATCCTCGAGGCTTATCTCAAGCAAGCTCAACGACCGACGCAAGGCTTCTGGAAGTGCTGGAATAATCGCCTGCCCAAGCACTTCGGCCATCGAGGCTAGACACAACACTCCCATGACACGAATGCGGTCGTCGGCCTGACCGATACATGCTTCGCTGGCAATGACCTTGGAAGCAAGCACCACCTTTGACGGATCCTTCCTGCCGTACTTGTCGGCGATGCGATCGATGCAAGCGACAGCGGCATGTTTGAGAAGGATGTCTGGTGACGACTCGACGATGCGTACCAAGGTAGACAAGAAATCAAGTATCCTGTGCTGAGATGCGCTGTCTCGTTCTGGGTCTTCACGCAGGCGGCTCTCCAGCAAGCGGAGAACTTTGCGCCGAAGCTCATCATTTGGTCGCTGGAGCAGCACCTCCACAGTGTCGAGAAAATCGACAAGCGACAATGTCCCGAACAGCGAGCCAAGAACGTCACCGCATGCCTGGCTGATAGGCTTGATGCTCTGTACAGCATCTCCTAGCGTCAAGACCTGTTCCAGGATATGCGAGAAGAGAGCGCGGATTTTAGCAGACGCCTCCTCGTCTCCGGATACGAACGTCTTCGTCATCTTCGATCCGAGAGACGAGTGCTTCAAAATGTGAGCCAGAGCTTGCAATAAGTCTACTGCGACCCTCTGAGGATCGCGTCCGTCTTCACCACCGACTCCAAGGAGAACTTGAGATATACCAGGCTTCGGCTTTTGAGAGTCGCTGACCAAGTCCAGGTACTTTCCGTATGTCTGTTTGGATGGTTAGAGGAAACATGGAAGGGGGAGTTGGCGATAAAAACTTACAATAAGTTGCAACTCTGGTCCAATGTTAGATACGAGACCGGTCATCAAACTCGAAACATCCTTGTCCAGGGAATATCGGTTGGCAATCATTGCGAGAACAGCGAACAAGAAGTCCTGTGTTCCAAGCTTCGTGATAAGAGCCTGGAAAAGTCGAAGACGCCGATGGGACGGGATATGTTCAAAGGCAGCAGTGAAGCTGAGGAGCAGCTCTGACGTTCCAGAGACGACATCGCGCTTTTGATTGCGCAGCGATTGAACAAGAATTGGAACGACTTGATCAATTGTCTGGTCAATAACAGTGACAGAGTACTCATCATCCTTCCTGAGGACGTTCGATCCCATAAAGGTGAATATTGGCATCACGCTATGCAGCACCAGCTCTGGTGCAATGACAGCGAGTCCTGCAATGAGGAGAAGGGCGGTATTCTGCACCTGGGGACTCTCCGTAGTGCGAACGCAATCAACCACCAGATCTGCCCGGATCACTGAAGTGTCGAACAGAGGCTTCCTGACAGTCTTTGACTTATTAACAATAGCCAGCAGGCTGCCCAGTGTTAGACTGAGGAGGTAGCTCATTCCGGACTGGACCTGAGACTTGAAATGGTGAAGAGCCGCGAGAGTTTGGAACAAGCCATGAGCTAGTTGAGGATGGTTCTCTGGAGCGGAACTATCCACAAGCTCTAGGATGAAAGTCATCTTCGACATGATTTGACTCATCTCAGCATCATCCCTAACACTCATTGAGACCATGTTATTCTGGCTTGTGCGTCGTCTCTTTGGTGCGGGCGCCTGAGATTCCATATTGTTGATTGTGGCCGGGATCTCGTTGATGAAATGCTGTAGGATAGTTCCTGAAAGCTCCACGCCGCGGAGGACGTCTCGGAAGTGGTTTTCCAATGAACCATCGTCATTTGAGGTGCCAAGAGAACCCTGCAGAAGTGTCTGTGATGCAGTAAGTTGTCTCTCCTCTCCCAGAGCGGCCCAGATATCCTTCATGCGGTTAAACACAGCAGTAATGAATGACAGTCTCGGCGACTGTGAGCCAGTGTTCACCTGCGACACTAAAATGTCGATTGCGTCCTTCTCCTTGGGAGAAACGATTGTAACAATCTCCTGCTCCAGCTCCGGTCCGGAAATATGTTCCTTCTCGCAGATCTCCTCAACTTGCTTCTTGCTCAGAGTTCGCCAAGCATCAAGGAGGGGCTGGAGCTGATTCGTACGAGTGGTTCCACTGATTCTGTCAATGCGATTGAGGAGCTTTAAGAGGCGCAGTTTGACCGCAAAGAGAGGCGTTTGAACGACGTGCGAACAGAGGAACGAGAAAAGGCTAAGCCGAAGAGACTTCTTAAGCTCTGCCGCGCTCGAGTCCGCAGTATTCTCGCTCAGTGAAGACCCCCGTAGAGCAGCCTCAAACACTCTGGTCACATGGCTAGGATCCAGAACGTATTCTTCTAGTCCAGGAAGCAGGACGCGTTCGATTACCTTCTGTACATCACGACCAGAAAGCCATTGGATCTTGCTCGACCGTTTGTCCTGTCCGTAGAAAGTGTCATGCGCCCAGGGATTCCCCGTGTCACTGTCGTTCTTCTTGCCCTTCTTATATAAACGGCCAACTACAGCAGCGAGGTCCGCTGTCTCACGACGAATCCTCTCTGATGGATCTGCGAGTGCTGCCAACAGGTAAGGAAGCAGAGCTTGGGCATCGAGACCAGCACCAGCGTTGGAAGAGAGACAGGAAGCCACGATATTGATCGCAGCCACTCTCGTGCTGATTGGGTAGGGCCCGGAAAATACTCTGATGAAGAAAGACAAGAACTGGGGTTTCTTTATTGCATCAGCTTTCCCCAGCACCGGCAGGTTGGTAAAAGAGTCGCGTCTTTCTTCAGAAGTAGTGGTCAATGCAAAGGCCTTAACAAGCCTGTCAAACACGGCTGGTAGTTGATCGGTGAGGAAGGAAGATCCATTCAAACTTTCACCGGTCAAGGATTCCATGGCTTTAGCGAAAGCATCTGTATTCTCTCCTTCATCTGCATGTTCCATCTCAACATCTTCAATCTCTGGGCGTTCAGGCTCTTTTTCAATGACCGTCTGCAAACTGTACTCCAGGCTCGAAACATCAATAGACGACTCGGTAATGGCCGTCTGCAGAAGTGGTCGAAGAGAATCAGACTCATTAACCTGATGGATGAGCTCTGAAAGGCGCGTTTGGACGTCCAAAGCAACTTCGCCTCTCTGGTGAGCAGCACTCGCTGCCTGAAGGACCATAGCAATGGCCTTGCTTGTCTGGGTCGCATCCAGGACCCCCTTCTCCAAGATGCGAGATACGAAGTTCAAACGTGCCGAGTCTTTTTGCTTCTCGAGTTCATCGACACACCCGGAAATAACTCCAAGAAGCAGCTGTGACGCGGGATATTGTGCTGCTATTTCCAAACATTTGTCAATAGCATCGTCCAGCCGAACGATGGCCTTGACAACTTTTTTCGGCAACTTAAGTTCGCCCTTCTGTTGTGCGAGAACAGACAAGCAGATCAAACCGCAATTTGTGGTCTCTTTGGTCCAGGACCCTACCACGGCCTCCATCAGACCATCAAGCACCTTATCCTCGAGCGCGGCCTTTTGTGCCAAGACGACAGAGAGCATATAGCAGCCGATAACCAGCTCCGGAACTTTCTTTATCGCGAAACCCTCATTAAGCACTGGAAGGAAGCGCAGCAGAATATCTTCATGTTTCTGCCTTTCAACCTCCCTACGCCCCGAGCGTGCATTGTCCAGCATCGCCGCCACGGCCTCCGTCATGATTCCCGCCCAGAAGGAGAGGAGGCCATGATGATGCGCCTGTTGCCTGCTTACCTGCAAGACGTAGTTATTTATCGCCGAACAGAACGACTGATTCGTTGTCGCGCTGTGCACAAGCGGGTAACGAGGCGGGTTAACCAGGCTTCGCTTATACGGAGCAAGAACCTTGAACGTCGGGGTAAGGTTCTCTGGCAGTATTGACAACAGATTCAGGAAGAGAGGGGTCGTATGATAAGGCAGGAAGGTCAGGATAAGGAAGGATGTATTGTACTCGTGGACCCTACACAGTCGTCAGCAAATTCATCGCCGGGAAGGACGGTCGCTGCCGCACCGAAAACGCCTGACAAGCCACTCAACAGCTTTAACAGCCGGGCTGAGCAGCAGCCTTCCTCCAACAAGCGCAAGGAATGCCTCCAGAACCGCATCGAGTTCCTTGTTCTGAGCGGCCGTCATCTCCCTTCGATCCTCGACCTTGCTCTGCTCGCTGAAGATGGTGCGCCCAAACTCGGCGAACCTTGTGTCCAAAAGACACAATTCCTGAAACCCTTCGTAGCATATCTGATAAATCGTATCGAAGTCCTGAGACCCAGCGATTTTCTTGTCGAATATCAGCGATTGAGAATGCGCGATCTTTTGCGCCTTGAGATCAAGCGGGTTCGTCGAGTTTGCCGCAATTTGCGACAACTGCGCGGCGAGCGAGGAAGCCATGTTGACGGATGGTAACGATTTTCGACTCAACAGACAAACTCCATCGTCCGGCGACGAGAAGCGCCGAAAAGTCACCAAGACTCTCCTCGTTCGCTGCGAGGTTGGTTTGCTCTGGCGAGCGGGCGTTGAAGCGTTTGAAGATCCAAAAAATTGCGGACCCGGGAAGGAAGTTTTTCCCGAGCCCGCGGAGCTCTGGTGGAGCAGCAGAAGCAACTGCAGGCGGCGGGCCTCCTGCGCGGCGAGCAGCTTCGACGATGCCTCACCGCGAGGAGCATGGATCCCACCGGCTCCGAGGTCAGTATTTTCCCTTCGAGATCTGGTCGTGCGCAATGTCCTAATGCCGTCTGCAGGGGAAGAAGCCCATCCCGAAGTTCACGAGCTTCAAGCCTAAGCCCGCGCCGCAGCCTGAACGCGACCGTTCCCGTGAACGCCGCGATCGCGAGTCGCATGTCTATGCCGAGCGAGATGAGAAGTCGAGACACAAATCCAGACATAGAGATCATCGCGACCGTTCGCGTTCCAGAGAGCGCAGTCGGGAACGGGATAGACCCCGTCATGACCATGCCAAAGACGACTACAGTCGCCCGAACCCGCGACACGATGTCTCGCCAAGACCAAAGGCCGTCGTGAAGCCCGAGGAAGGAGTTCCTGATCTATTTGTCGTGGATCGCAAGGGAGACCCATTTAATGTTACATACGGTGCACCACACCGATACAGCGTTCCGCAATACCAACGGACTGGCCGGGGGAACGTTTTGGGACTCCCCTCGAGCTACAAGATTGACCGTGATGCTACCGACGGAGCGGCGTTGGTCATAAGGACAGATACTTGGCGCACTGATGCTACAAGATCTAAAGCAAAAAGCATACTCGCGAAGTTGGACAAACAAGGGGGCAGACTTCTCCGTGTGCGGCGGGAGGCAGGTCCAGGGACAGACGATGCAACAAGAGACTTCCTACCGTTAGAGTCTGACGGCAGTCGGAAACGGAGGAAAATAGTGGGTGGATTCTCCCCCGGAGACTCAGAATTGGATGAGGACAAGTATGGTTATCGGTCAATTGAAGGCAGGGCCAAACCCGACCAAGACCTGCCAAGTGATCTGGAAGTCGCGTCAGAAACGGACGTGAGCAGAGATGAAGGTGGCCGGATTGACCTAGGAGAGGAAGTGAAACAGCAGAATATGCAACTCTCTCGACAGGTGGAAGAGCACCCCAACGATGTTGATGCATGGCTTCAGTTGATCGACCACCAGGATGTACTGGTCACAGGCGCGAGAGCTGAAAATCGCCGTCTCACTTATGCCGAGATGAGAAGTTTGGTCGATATAAAACTATCGTTATATGAGAAAGCGCTGAAGAAAGTGGGACCGAATCCTTCCAAAGACCGTCTTCTTCTAGGGTTCTTAGAAGAGGGCGCGAAAGTGTGGGATACTAAAAAGCTCTCGGACCAGTGGTACGCTACATTGAAGGCAAACTCTCAGTATATCAGCCTCTGGGTCAAATATCTGGATTTCAGGCAGACGGAGTTCCTTGATTTCACCTATGAACGGTGTAGGGCTACTTTTCTCGACTGTATGAAGCTGAATGCGTCAAGTCCGGATAGTCCTGAGAAACCCAAAATCCAGACGTACCTGCTTCTCCGGATGACTCTTTTCATGCGGGAAGCAGGGTTTGCGGAGCACGCAGTGGCTCTCTGGCAAGCGATTCTAGAATTCGTCTTCTTCCGACCTGATGGCCTAGACAGAAGCGATGATCTGAGTAGAGCTCTGTCGTCTTTTAGGGAATTCTGGGAGTCAGAAGTAGCCCGAATAGGGGAGGTGGGCGCAAAGGGCTGGAGAAGTGACAGCAGTGCAGCTGTAGAGCCTAGACCTGGTATCCCGGAAGCTCGAGTCAACATCGGCTCCATCTTCCCATCATGGCTGCAATGCGAGAAGGATCGGGAAATTGATTCTCGTCACCCGGCTCGCGCCCTTGATGAGGTAGAGGATGTCGATCCTTATCGCGTTGTTCTTTTCGAGGATATTCAGGATGTTCTCGCACTTTTCTGGGGACTGACTTCGACGGATATACTTGTTGACGCCTTTCTATGCTTCTGCAATCTACCCTCTTTATCGTCCCAAGTCAATTCAGAAACTACCAAGTACTGGAGTGGAGACCCTTTTCTGCGAAACGAGTTGATGGATGCTCCAGATTCTGTGTTTGCTGAATGGTTCCACGACACCCGTTCTGAAACCCGAGGTGCACCGATGTCGCCTGGCTCTTTTACTCAGAATAACTTTATTCATACATTGGACACGTTGTTCGCAGACCAGAGCTCTTGGTTCTCATCTCTTGCGCTGTGGAGAGACATGGCTTGCAACGGTGGTACTAACATTGATCCTGGCTGGGTGCGCCGGACACTTCGAAGTCTGGTAGATATCAGCCAAACGAATGATGACCTGGCCGAGTGCTCTCTGGCAGTGGAGTTCGTCTGCAATGCGAAGGAAGCAAAGACATACGCAAAGTCGCTGCTAAAACGGAGGTCATCCAATCTTCGCCTCTACAACGTCTATGCCCTCATGGAATGTCGATCCGGAAACAATGCGGCAGCCGACAAGGTCTGGACGACCACTCTTTCTATGAGCAAGAGCTTTGCAGATAGGGACAGGCTTGATTGTGCCCTTCTTTGGCGTACATGGATCTGGGAATCCTTGACGAGTCGAGACGTGAACACAGCCATTCGATTACTCCTGGCTATCCCCCAGAATAACGTTGATCTCACACCTTTGCCGGAGGCCTCTAGCCGAACAGCAGTTAGCCCGGCAGAATTCCTGAAGACTCAAAGGGTATGTGCTCTTCATTTTTAAATCAATAGCTTCGGGAGAAAATACTGACACAGTCACCTGCAGTTCCTAGCTGAAGCACAAGAGCATGCGCTCACGGTCCAAAGGGCGAGCGTATTTGTAGCTTACACGGAGTGTCTGGCTCTGCTCTTCTACCTCACACGTCCTACTGACCTGGACGATGCGGTAGAAGTGTATAAGACTGCATTAGAACGACTCACCAGGATGCCACAACAGGCCAAGCCCTTCGTCTCGTTCACCACCGAACTCCTGCACCAGGCCCGATCCAAACTCCTTTACCATCACTCCACCAAGAGCAGAGCATACAAACCGTCTCAGATCCGCGCTCTCCTAGCCGAGAGCATCTCTCTCTTCCCACACAACACCATGTTCCTCTCCCTCTTCGCCTGGAACGAGTCGCGATTCCGCATCGACGATCGTGTCAGAGACGTTATGCGGGACATTACCACGCGGAAACGAATCCGACATGACCAGCAGAGCCCTAGCGGCAGCAGCAGCAGTCATCATCAGCCCGTCCCAATAACTTCCCATCTCTTCTCCATTTTCACAGAACTCCACCGCCCTGTCTTCTCCGGCTCCACTCTGCACTCCGTGCGGGCCGCCTTCGAGAAAGCCATCGCCGACCCAACCTTCTCATCAACATCGTCATCATCTACATCCGACAACAACAGAAACCAGCGCAGCATTACCGACAGCAACACCACCGCCCGCTCCAACCTCTCCCTCTGGAAACTCTACATCCTCTTCGAGCTCTCCCACGGCAACGTCAGCCGCGCCAAGGAGGTCTTCTACCGCGGCATGCGCACCTGTCCCTGGTCCAAGGGCCTCGTCATGCTCGCGTTCAGCCATCTGAGCGCGGACGCCGTGCGGCAGCGATACGCTGGCAGTCAGAGACCCCCGAACGGCGACGGGATGGGCTTCGAGGAGCTGCGGCGCGTGTACCGCGTGCTTGTGGACAAGGAGTTGAGGGTGCACGTGGATATCGAGGACAAGTTGGAGGAGGTGGAGGCGATGATGGAGCGGAGTAGGAGTCAGGGGTCAGGGTCGGCGTCGGGGTTAGGGCCGGGATTGGGGTTGGGGCTGGGGCCGGGAGGAGGAGGAGGGAGACGGGAGACGATCAGAGGACCGATCGATATGCCTGAGGATAAGGATAGCGGGGATGAGCATGGGCCGATGGGATGAGTTAACAACCTGCATGCGTTCATCGGGCTTGTGGTTTTGTTGTCTCTAATCTTTTATTTTGGACATTTATGTTATGATAATTGCAGGATGTGTACATACAGTACATTAATAAGGTACTTAGGATCAAACCTGATATGATAATAAGTCCAGTAGATGTCCTGTTTATATATCTATTAGATATCTGTCTTCGAAATAGAGGCATTTTCCATCACCAAGTCCTGACTACTCCTCCGTACTTCTTTCTCCCAGGCGATAAACGACCAACCAAATAAAAGCTCTGAAGTTTCACCTCCACTCTGAGCACATACGCTACATGTTGAACAAAGGGGCAACGTCAGCAGTTCGTCTTATACAAGTATTGACCTTACATAGACTCCAACACTGCACCACTGCGTTTGGATCGCACTGCTATATCTACCTAGATAGGTATGTACTGTACCTATCTCCTCTTCATCGACTAAATACACACCTCTCATAGCAAAACAAAGCATATGATATCAGAAACGACAGGATCATCCCGTACGCATGCACGCATGCATCCATCTATATATAATATCCAAGTTCACCCGAGGGGGGGGGGGGGGGGGGGGGGGGGGGGTTGAAATGAAACCGCTCACGGACGAGAATAGTTCCTCGTGCTAGTTGCGGGAGATTGTGGCTAGCTCGATACGTGCTAGGTATGTGAGAATAGGTAGATAAGGATATAGATGAAGATGAAAGAGTCAGGCTATTCGTAACCAGAAAAAGGGTTTGAATTGAATAGAATTGAATGGAGGTATTTTTTAATGAGCAAGATATATAAATGATATATAGAATGGTGGAGGCGGAGAGGGATAATATAATGGAGGTTTAGGTACAGGGTACAGTACATACATGCATACGTACAGGGGAGAAGGGCGTGCTTTTGCATGAGATATAGTCAGATGAAACGGCACCAGATACAAAATATGGCCAAGATAAATACGAACGGCTGGTCTCGAGAATGAGATCCAGTTCAGAAGTGTTCCTTCCAGAACTTAAACTTGACCTCTTTCGTCGAGACCTCCCTGCAGGCGGCCTTGATCTGTCTCGCGGCGACGTTGGGACCGCAGAAGTACACTCCGACCTCGGTGGTCAGCGCCCCCTCGAGGCCGGCTATGTACGTCTGGTTGATGATCCCGTCCCGCATGGCGCCGAAGAGGCGCTTGAAGTCGGGGCGGCCGAAATTGGTACGGCTCTTGAGTTCCGTCAGCGGGTCAACGTCTGTTCCGACGGAGTTGAGGTAGATGTTGGCCGCCGTGTCCTGATCGAGACGCTGTGTCAGGTACGTGTGGATGCGCAGGAACTCAGGGCCGCCCTGGGTCGCAGCCGCGGAGGCGGACTGCGCCTCAAGCGAGGAGAGCAGAGCCTGAAACCATTCGAACGAGGTGGTGTCCTTGCAGATCCAGATGAATTCGACACGGCGCAGTCGCTTCGGTGGGTTGGGGCCCGCACGCAGGTGCCAGATGTTCTTGAGGATGGAGGCCCACGGCGTCACACCGATACCGGTTCCGATCAGCACGGCGATTTCGTTCTCGAAGACATCCTCGGCGGGTGCTCCGTACGGGCCGTCGATGCGAAGTCGAGGCATCTTCTGCCCGTTCTGCAGGGCGATTTCATACATGCCCATGGGATCAAGGGCCTCCAGTTCCTTTGCCTGGGCCGGACCACAACCCAGAGCATCACCAAGTGCGCGAGTGAAGTCCCCGACTTGTCGGACGTGAACACTGATATATGGATCAAAGGGGCAAGAGGTGATGGTAAAGGGATGCCATTGCGTGTTCGAGACCTCCGGGCACTGCAGGAAGAGCCATTGGCCAGCTTTGTACTTCATGCTGGGCTTCCGGAACTGGATCTCCATCGCATCTATTACATCGTCAGAGACAAGAAAAACGAATAGTATGGAATCGTACATACCATACGGATGGCGGATAACCTTAGTTATCACTGTCTCGCGTCTTGCTCGGATCTCGCGATAAATTCTCTCGATCAAGTATATACCACCACCCCAGAGCTCCCATCTCCATCCCTCATAACCAAGGCAATGATCCCAGAACTCCTTCCCAGCGAACGGTGAAAACGGCTGGGGGGTATCCCGTACGAAGCACCCCGTTGCATGAGTGTAGAGAGCCAGCAAGAATGGAATAAACAGGTGATGCGTGTACCAAAAAGTCTCAAACGACTGCTGTCGGATTCTGTGGTGTGCGGTGGTATACATGAGCATCATGCAGAACAACATGACATGACCAGTGATACCTCCGGCCTCCGTATAATGGATCTGGACAGCCTTCACTGGGCGAATCTGCGTCTTCTCGACATTGAAAAAGCTGAGCACAGTTAGAAATATCCAGCTTCGCGAACGACAGCTCGGAACTTACTTGACATAGTGACCAGCCGTATGGACAATGGTGAAGCCAAGCATGGCGTAAGCCACCTGCCGATGGAACCATATGGACTCGTCAAGCGGGAGCCATCTTATCTTCGGTCTGACATATCTCAATAAATTCCTGCACATAGGCAGCAGAATGAGAGCGCCATCGAACGTCAGGGCCAGTCCTGCACCCCGCGAAATCCACACCGAGAATTTCAGCGTATTCAGCCCCGCTAATCTGGGATCATGCGCCTGCTTCCACCTGGATACTGTTAGCCTCGGGGAAAATCGGAAGGTCTTAGAAGGACTTACCATCCGAAGGCGAATAGAGCAATATGCGTGCCACCGAAAAGAAAGTAAAATATAAGTTTTGATGGTGCAAAATAAGACTTCCAATCGTGCGCCATGACAAAGTCTTCAGAAAAAGAAGGAAGAAAGAAAGAAAGAAAGAAAATATGCGATATGGGTATCGTATTACAATAGTGATATTGGATCGTCGACCAGCGATGGAAGAACGTAAATGGAAGGAAAGATGCGCTCTTTTACAGAAGTCTTTGGAGTAAAAAGAATACCAGACTCCCAGAGAGCGACTGATGGCGATGGCCACAGAATGGAAGGGTCTGAGGGCTGTCCAGCAATCCCGACGACTTCCAAGGCCACCAAGCGGAGAGACCGTAGGTATTAAGCAGGAGTACCTGAGACCGGTCCCCGGAGGCAGAGCGCCCCGGTTCTGTCTGACCGCAATTTGCCCCAGTACTCGTGAATCTCGGTTTACTCCGTCAATCCATCAAAATATCAAACGGGAAGGCTCAGGGCCCACGATCTGACCTTCAGCCCCTGGAAGGCCAGGCAGTAACCCGAATCAGTAGCGACCAGGCCCAGATCCGACAATCTGTCCAAATTTTTCCTCTTTCGTCATTCAAACCGTAACGAAAAGGGATTGAAGTCTTAGCGAGAAGGGAGCCAGGGGCACTGTGCGCCTTAGCTCCCAGACAATCTGTTTGAGACTCAGATAGTTCGCGGTGCGACGATGATGGGATAAGAGGTCGTTCCCTCTCTTGGCGGAATTTGAACCCAGATCTGGAATCAATATCATGCGTCTCGTCTTCTGTTGCAAAAGCGTCGCAAGCGACGGTCTCCGACACCCACCGTCAGAGATGGCGGGTTAAGGAGCTGTAAGCGATGCTTGGCAGTGAGACAGGTTCTGTTACCGATGCGGTCGAGATTGCGCTGGAAGATCTGTCGACTGTAGCATCAGAAGAATATTCGCATGTATATACGGATGAGAATATGTAGAGCTGTCGTCTAGGGAAAATAACGTGGGGTTTGCGGCGATGCTTCGTGATAAGTTCGTTGCGTGCTCACTTGCAGGGGTTGCCCATGGCGAGCCGCTCTGCTGGTGCACAAGACCGATAGACCCTTGGCTGGTAGCCTCAGACGGCGTTACTGAATCCTCTCCGGTCTATTTACAAGTGCCGAACAGACGTCTTTTTAATCATGTCAGTGGCAGAAGGCGGTCTACGTTTATGTATTCCGTACCGAGTGTATCCTGCAGAGGTGCACCGAGCCTCCATAGTCTATCACATCGACAGCCAACCACTTTAAGTGATAAAGCTCGGCAGATGCACACTCTTTTGAACCGAGAACCTATCCGACCGCGACTACGCTGATCAAGGCCCATTGAACGTGGCCTTTCTGCGAGGTGATAGCGTACCAAGTCGCTTGCTACTAAGATACTATCAAACCTCGAGAGTCGTCCGATGTCGACTCGAGGTTCTCCAAACTGTATTTCAGGGATCCCGACATCCGATTTCCTCAGCCCTCTGGACTACTCGGTAGATCTGGCATATTCCCTGTAGCGTTCAGACGGACGGACGAACCAACGTCCTCGTCCCCGATGGTGCAGGGGTGACTTAGACCAGGGGATCCTGAAGGAAACCAGAACGAGCTGTCGGATTGGCCAACCAGGGCTAAAAAAAAGGCCGTAGGACTTCAATTAGCGCCTCGCCCCGCGCGACTTGCGAGAAGAAACTTATGTATCTGCAGGGTCCGCATCGACCAGCCTATGGCAGGGATTCTGCAAGCGCTCGTCCATGATCCATCGCACGCTTGTGCCTCGTTGGGCAAGAAACCCCGGAGCAACGACCTCGTCTGTTTCTGCCGATGACAGTCTCCTTGGAATTTATATAGATCATCGACCATGCGCAGGGCTCGAGGCGATCTCGGTCAAAATCAAGTCCAACATACGAGGTGCGGAGTAGTCGGGTTGGAACCATTTTGCACGCGACGTGACGCCACTGCGACCACAAGCTGCAGGCATGCCGGCACATATCACGACACCACGAGCTCGATGCCTCGTAAATCGCGCTGTAGGAAGGTGATCTGCCGTGCAGTGGCGTGATGAGCATGGCCGGCAGTTGTGATCACTGATCACGGCAGAAGGTTTTTCTTTCGCAAGCTGCCTTATCGAGAGCTCTTGTCGTAGAGCGGTGACCATCTCCACCTGATTTACCATACACACCATAGCGTTGATCTGGCAAGTTGACAAGACAGCTGCCCGACCATGTGCCGGAGAGCGTGGTCCCTCGATGGAGCTGTGGAGCACGACCTCAATCGGGATTGAGAACTTCTCCCACTCCGTTCTGTACCCCGTACTCCGTACTGAACATCGACGGCTCCGACATCCTTTTTCGAATATTCCGGAGGCGAGCACTGTAGCATTTCTTCTCGAAAGGGGCCCTCTGTTCATGCGAAAGGGCCGGGCGGTGGGGTTGTCGGCTTGTTTTCTGCATGGAGAGGTCAGCGACTTTTTTAGTACGGAGCAGGGTTTAGTACGGAGCAGGGGATGCGCAGCGCTAACACGCATCTCATGCAGTCGATGCAGCACCGTCACGCCCAGTCCAACACTAACTGCAGCGAATCCGTGTCAACTTCCCCGTCCACCATCGCCATTCGTTGCACCTTGCCTCGACTAAAGCGTCTATTTTAAGGCTGCGGATCGGTCCTCATGCGCCGGGGGGCTTGCCCGTTGCCCACTCGTGAGGGGTCGTCTGCTATTCCGGTTCTCCGTGCAAGAACTCTGCGTAACAAGTAGCCAGCGGCAGTTCCTGGCTGCCGATGAGATCATTCCCGAGGAGGCTGGGTGAACGGATTGGTCGAGAAGCTGGTCGAGGATGGAATTGGGATTTGGAAGGATGCCCATAACTCGTGCGATGCCGCTCGTGCTCTTCGGTATCGTCCCGACCTCTCTTATGAGACATCCTCTATAATACTGAAGGAGCCACTGCTTCATCGACGTATCTGCGACTGTTTTGACGCAAAGACCCTTCGACCCTGCTCGGCTACCGTGTATGTGGTCAAAGCCTACCTCTCTCTATCGGAGTGGATTCGATCCGACTGTTCGGTTTAACGCCTCCTCCTGGCTCCGTGCACTACAGCAACCGAACATCTGGCAACCCCCCATTGCCTTTGTATAATTGACAGTGATTACCCACTGTCTTTACACATCCTCCACGGAGCTGCTCTGCATCTCCGTCGATATCTGGGGAAAGGTTAAGCGCCGCAGTGCGGTAGCTTGCCAACGGTACTCCAAAAGTCTACACCTTGGACAACGACCTCTTTCGCTGGACGAAGAGACCTTCAATTCTACCTCCAATTTTTTTTTTTCGTCTCGTTCTGGTCAACGGGCATACATTCGTTTTTTAATAGCGGAAGAGTTGTCAACATGGGTAGACTCATTAAGAACCACTGGGCACGCTTGGTTGTCCTCACAGCCGCAGCATGTAGGTCCCTTGGTCACTTTATTTGTTAGTCGCGATAATGGTTATTCCCTTTACTAACTTCGTAATCTCAACAAACAGATCAAGTGGCCGCTGGCATCCACGGCTTTTTCTGGCCCAAGGTCTTCTGGGATTTCCTGACGCATAACCTCGACGGGGCCGTCAAACCTGCTCCAGTTCTGCAGATACTCAACGTATTATTTGGCCTCCTGGGCCTTGCGTGGGAATGGCCGTTAAAGCCGATCGCCGGGACCTTTCCTCACCGGAGCATTGAGATTCGGTTGATGGTGTATCCAGTGAGCGCTCTGGTGGCGGCCCTTCTCTATCAAGGGACCAATGCGGCGCTTTATTACATAGTCGGCATGATGGCCTATTTCTGGGCCTACAGTGAGGGCGAGGTAAGTCGTCAAAAATTTTTCCTCCATTGCTGATTGAGAGAATATCGGATCGCAGTGGCTAATATTTCTATACAGAGAGTCTGCGCTGAGCCATGGACGTTGCCGAAGAGACCTAGCCCAGGGAAAGTTTAAGTGTACGGGTTTATAATTAGTTTTCTTTCGTTTCTTATTTGATGTCTTTATGCCTGGAGCATTTGATTCCGCTCTTTCTCTTTCCTAGTGATATATATTGCGTTTAGATATATGCTTTTGAAAAAGCTTTTGACATGAAAAATGTTGGAATTCGGAAAAGAGGAATATATATATGAGACGCCCCATTATGTGGATATATACAAGCTTTTTATGGCTTGAGGGACTTTGTCCGATGTATGACGAGCAATGAATGTCTGTCAAGAGGACCGGGAGTGTTAAATCCTGTCCTTCAATGCCCGCAGGAGTTCCGATAGCAGTACATATACAGCGATGTATTCGTGTCCATATGCGGAGATTGCAATATGTCTTTCTTCTAATGGTCCCTGCGGGTGTGGTATTACTCGACTGCATTTTATATGCGTATATCCCACGTGGACGTAAAAGGCTATCAGCAGTATCTATCCCTATGCGACGATGACTCATGTGTCGGAATTCTTCCCAGCTAAAATCGGAAATGGGAAAAATAATAGACGATAGAATATCGACTGACAGGTCAACCGGCTCATTCCCTGGTTTTAACACCTAGGAAGCCAGGCGCATGATGGCATATTCCAACCCATCTCTTTCCCTTTCATAAACCTTGAAAGCAAAGGGCTTGCGTCGTGCAGAGAAGAGTATCAACTGCATAGAAGGTTTCCTCGTATGGAAGTTTAGGACGAGGGTGGTGGGATTCTGTCCTTCGGTGATGAAACGTCCCGAGCAATTTATATATAATCCAGCATCTATAGGACCTGCTAATTGTATTGACGGCCACCTGAGAAATCACAAGAGCGGCTTTTAATATCCAGAATTTGTTCAGCAAGTTGGCGTTTCATACATATCTATCCATGCACAGTCCTTTTTCCTCTTCACGACAGTATGCATTCGAAGCCAAGTACGAATGCTCAAGACCTCCTTAGTTGAGGTGATAGCAAGAAACTATACATTAACAAATAGATGCGTCTGCAACGCTAATACAACTCTGATCTGTTAATGAAACTGTAAAATAGGTCCTTTTAGATAGAGGTTGATAGGGGTAGTACGGAAAGACCCGGGACTGGGCTCCAAAGCCACCGGTATACCCGTACCAAGGACTTGGACTATTCCGGCTGTGGCAAATTCACAATTAAAGCCCAGAGACCTTTGAATACATTTCTACATATTCTGGAAGCGCCACGGCGTGGAAAGCCTGGCCCTTAGACCTCGACTGGTCTCCGATTTCCCGATATATGCAGCTCCTAGGGCTTAGGGCCACCCCGCAACTGGTCGCCCGGGCCTTGACTGGTTTTGGCTTTAGTTCGTGCCGATCTCCGGCGTTCTGCAGGCCCGCGTCTTCCGCGTGTGCTCGACCTCAACGGCGCGTGCTGCGTACAATCCGGCCCGTGGGAACAACTATCATTATTACATTTTAATCGATGCAGCACAATGAGATTCTAACCTTCTTGAATAATAACACCTTTTTTTGGCAAGTTACGCTGCGCCCAGGTCTATCCCACCCGTTCATTCTGCCGCGTCCTGACAGCGCATTTTGCATTGCAACCACAACCTGCTACTAACTTAGTTCCACCGCCTGGTTGCGGGAGCTGCTGATACAACTCGAGCGCGATTTGTTTTATTTGCACTATTTCACGGAAGAAAGAGCTTGAGACCTCTTACTATTCCTAGTCCCGCAGCAGTTATCCACCGCACGCGGCAGATGATTCCTCCAGCTTCTTCCATTCCCGATCCGGAGCCTGTGGTCGATGTGACCGAGGATGATGTCCCGGTCAATAAGAAGACGAGCTTCAATGGCATACTGAATAAGTATTTGCATCAAACGTCCAAGAGCGAAGGAGCTCGGAATGCAGAAGGGAAATCCCTCAGCACCACCAGCTCCCCCGCAGAGGTATTGAAGCGGAAGCTGGAGCAGTCAGAAGATTCAGATCAGACAGGACGAACAACGTCGCGTTCTCGTCCGACACCACCAACATCAACAACGGCGCGCATCACACGCTCCCGCTCACGAGCATCGACCGAATCGACATTATCCGCCTCCTCTCCGACGAAAAAGAGCCGTCCATCCCGCTCCCTCCGTACCATCGACACATCATCCTCCCCTCCCTCCCTCCTCCGCGACACCATCCCCCCGAACCTGATCCTCCTCTTCGTCGGCGTGAACCCAGGCCTCCTCACCGGCGCAACCGGCTTCGCCTACGCCCACCCCTCGAACCTGTTCTGGAAACTACTCCACTCCTCGGGGATCACCACGGTCCGGCACCCGCCCAGCGACACCTACCGCCTCCCGGAGCTGTACAGCGTCGGGAACACGAACATCGTGGAGCGGCCGACGCGGGACGCGAGCATGCTGAGCAGGGCCGAGATGGACGCGGGGGTGCCCGTGCTGGAGGCCAAGGTCGCGTCGCAGCGGCCCGAGGCCGTCTGTCTGGTCGGGAAGAGCATCTGGGAGGCCGTGTGGCGGGTGCGGAAGGGGCGGGCCATCAAGAAGGAGGAGTTCCACTACGGGTGGCAGGACGAGAGCGAGAATATGGGGGCCGGGAATGGGTGGAAGGGGGCGCGGGTGTTCGTGGCCACGACGACGAGCGGGTTGGCGGCGGGGATGAGTATGGCTGAGAAGGAGGCGATATGGAGTGAGCTGGGGCGGTGGGTGGTGAAAAGGAGAGAGGAGAGGAAGGCAGAAGCAGCAGCTTCTGCTCCTGCTCCTCATGCTCCTGCCCCTGCTGTGGCATCTAATCAGGCTGCTGCTGATACCACGGCGTCGGCGGATAATGCTGTCGAAGTTACCGATAATGCAACCCCTACAGCCCCAGCTTCTGCGGTTTCATGAAGACACGTCTCCTCGAGCAGACTATTAGCTATATATTTCTTGTACAGTATTGTGTATATATGTACTACCTATACCCATTTACATGTACATATCTTTAGGGAGTTAATTTCCTCGTGATTGATATATTCATGCCGCGCGCACCATGCTAACTCTTATCCAAACATATACTTTCTTGATCGAAGATGCGTTCAACCCACTCATCGATACATTTCTACTAAGTAAGACCTAGGCGATAACTACTCATACAAGATCCGCAGTCCACATCCGCATGTCCCCCGCAAGAGTTTCGACCAGGATAATAATAACAGCGATATATAGATACATATATCGAGAAGGAAAATAAGGAAACGAACAAAACCCTGGACCAGCTACACATATGTAACCGCCACACCGCACCCATCAAACTCATCAACAATCCCTCTTCTATCCCTGCCGGACACTGGGTCCGTCGGCAGGGTTCTTGTCTCCCTGCTTTTCCCTTTGCTGCCATAGATATTAGCAAACTGATAGTATCGAACAGGGCAGGGGTGCTAAGTAAGTAGGGTGTAGGTATATACGTACCACATACGGCTGATACTCGCCCCTCTCCAGGATCTTCTGGATACAGGACTCCTCGTTGTAGGTGCCGAATTCGTTCTCCAGACTGCCTCTGCTGGCATGGTCCAGGACGCCCTGGGCGCCGTGACTGTTTGCGGGAAAGACAAGTTGTTAGCTAGCTCTGTATGTATGTTTTATATATTGGACAGGACATTTGTCGTTAGATGTAAGACATACCGATGCGTGACGAAAATCTTCCACCCGTTCAGGATCCGCTGCAGCGGGACGGAGCGGTCCTTGCGCCAGGTGTGGAGGGCGGTAACGTCATCGACGAAGACTATAAAGTCGTCGTGCTGGCCCCTGTAGTAGACCTTCGAGGCAGGGCCGGTTCCGCGAGGCATCGTGTCTGATTTATATACGTCTGCTGCGAAAGCTCTGGGTTGAAGCTGATAATTTGGACGGTAGCTTCTCGGGCTATGGTCGCGTGAGCTGGATGAGATCAGGTGGGAAAGCTGTTCGGGAGAGAGTAAGCTTCGAGGGAGGACGACGTGGAAGTTGATGTAGAGATGCGCTGATACAGGATGGCAATGGGATAAGCCTGTACTGCGCAGACCCGGTCAATTGAGTCCCTCCGGATGAATCGAACCAGAGAGAAGGTGAGAAGGTGAGCATCGCAAGGTTTATGTAGGCCTGCCCCGTCTCTCGCCATGACGGGTTCGACCAACCTGCCCTGTCACTCGAGCGGGCATCGACGTCATCGGGTTCCGCCGCGCTCTCATCATCTGGATCTACAGGGGATTGGCACGCAGGACGACAGCGACACATAAGCCTATCGGGCTCCAGCAGAAGAAAGATGAATTCATGATCCACTACTTCCAGAAATGATGTGCTCCGTTCCCTACCCAGGTACGACGTGCGTAGTCTTCTCGAACCTGGCGGACGCTTGCTCCGCTCCGCCCCGCCTCCGCCATCATGTCCGATTACTTAACATATCAAGACACCAAGCGGAACCTCAACTCCTCCACGCCTTCCCCACCATTTTAGAATGCACGGAGAACCCACAAGAAAGGTCACGAATCATCCAGAATCAGGTGCAGAAGTTCAAGCCTTGGATTGCTGTGAGCTGGCCGCGGATTCCACCCCACTACTTCTAGAACCACGACTTCTTCTAGGAGAGAGCACGCTGAAGAAAGCTATAGACGTGTTCCATCGCTTCTTCAGACTGGGCTTTCCTTCAACCGTGGACCTATCACTCGATGTGCGTGACAGGTCATCCGCACCAGCCATTCGCCTTCTCACACTTTTGAATCTCAGCGTTGATGTCCGTTTCGGGCCTTTCGGCGCATCCGGGGAGCTTTCTGGGGTTCCCTTTTCATCGACAACATCCTCCTTCGGCGGAAGAGCCTCTACAAGAGGAAGAATTGCTTCTTTCTCCTTGTCTTCCCAGTAGTCTTGTTCCTTCATGTCAAGGACGGGGTCTACAGCCCTCGAATTGGTCGTAGTCATGGAGCTTGAACGTCTACTGAATGGTGTGTGGAAACTTATGCGCCTCATGAGAGAACCCGGAGAAGCCCGGAAGAGGTAGTCGCCTTTTGTAAGAGCCATTCCAGGATATGGAAGAACATCTCGAGTGTACACGTCTCCAATACAACGCTCCAACCGGATCCGGTCCTGCCTCCTGGGTGCAAGGATTGTCGTGGAGCGCGTTATTGGTAGAGTCCGCGACCGCTCGATTTCGCCGTCATGGGATTTGTGGCTTTCCTCGACGTGAAGAGGGTAATATGTTCTTTTGATAATTACATGCTCCAAGTTGAGTTTCAAGTTCGGCGCAGTCAGTGAGTTTGCAGATGATCTTCGAACCAGAGGAACAGACTGATGTTTGACGCGATCCAATGGTGCCAAATCTAGAGACGACATAAAATATTTCCTTGGTTCCAGAGATTCTGATGGTAACACGTTTGGCAGTGCGGCCGACGCCTTGAGCAATTCAGTTTTCCATGCTCTCTCTTCGGTTGCGGACGAAGCGCTCAGAATCAACTCGAAGCTGTTGCTGTTTACCTGGAAAGTAATTTTCCAAGAAAAAGGACAATCAGAACAGCAAAGTCCTAATAATTGTAAGCATATTACCAGTAAAAAGCGAATACCCGCACGGCCGTTCTTACCTTTCCCATTGGCCAAGGTATCGATGCTCATATCCAAGACATAAAGACATGCCACGACCTGTAGTTTGCGATAGTCATCACAAGGTCTGGCAAGAACCATGTAGCCATGGAAAAGAGTGCAGACCATATACTCGCCGGTTACCTGCTCAGTCGAGCGATATGCAACATGAAGGACACCGCAGAGGATCATTGGACCTAATTGTCGGTATATGTCGTGAAGAACGTTCTACAAAAATGGAAGTTAAAAGTCTAAAATGGTATCCAGAATCTTGGTCAACTCACCTGTTCAGAGAACTCCAGTTTGTCCTGGAGTGTAATTGTTTTCTGGATCCGATCCCTGTTGAGGGGATTCCCAGTAGCACAATTAATGCGTGATATTAGCAGTCGCATATTCTCCAAAATCTGGTTGATTTCACCATGAGCTGATGGGCAGTCGCTAGCGGGCGTGTACTTAAGCAGGTCGTGAAGTAGAAGAGGGTATTTGCACACCCGCTGAATTGGCTGGAAACCGAGTCAGCCGACGGTCTCCAGACCACTGAGTCAGGCAGTCCGAACCTTTATGAGGAGATCATTTAAGGTCATAGACTTGTTCTCGTCTTGCTTCCTGCTGTCCCTAGAGGCTATAGATTTCGACAAAGCTTCTATGCCTTGATCGAATACGGTCCAAGTGGAAACCGAGCGGCGTAGAATGGATATATCTTGGGCCAACAATTCGTATTTACTACAGAAGTCTTCGTAGGCAATGAAACCCCTAGACTGCAGTAGAGACCGTTAGCCTGATGAAGAAGAAAGGAAGATCACCAGTTTTCTTTACCAGCTCGTCGAGTTCACGCGCAACTTCCAGTGCCTCTAAAGGCTCCGCAGCCACCGCCTTGATTCGGGAATCAACTGAGGCTTTCAGGTTACGTGTTCGCAATGATCTATTCGTCGATTTCTTGAAACGTGAAAGATCCATGCTGCTCCACCTCTCCTGTAGTCCCCGAAAAAGCAGGCTGGATACCTCTGCCTCCGGAATTTCTGCAGACTTTGGCGTCACAACTCGAAGTCGTGCCAAAAAATCTTCATGCATTCCCCGGATTTGCTGTACATTTCGGTAGATTGCGGGTCTCGTTCTCAGAATTATGGATAAAATCTAACAGGCCGCAGATAAGTCAGTAGGAGCATACAATCGAGGAGGAAATACAACGTACATCGGTAAGTGCCTTCAGGCCGGTGACGTAGTCCGCCTCGGACGTAAATATCTCGTTGAGCACTTGACGTCTCTTGACAGCGCGAGTTTGTGTTGCATCATCAATAGACGCGATCGATGCTAGCCTCATACTGTCCATCGACATCCGCGTCTCCGAGTTTGATCGAGCGCTGCTTCGGCATCCGCTTTGATGGGTGCTGCTCTGGGTGGTTGCCCTCGACCTCGTAGCAACACTCTGGCTGGTGATACTTAGGGACGCGGTCTTGACAGTTTCCAGGACGGATGATCCAGACATCTGTTCCCATTGCTGCTCTTGCAGGTTAGGAAATGGAATCAAACCTGAATCGATGCCACTCTGTGGTTCATCAAACCAGCCTTCGACATATCTTTCAGGGGGGGCGAGGGTAGTGTGCTTTTTCGATCGAAAACTGTCAACCCACTTCTTGAAAGGATAACTAGATGTTTTCCCAGGGGACGCTGTGATGCCTTCTGCCTCGAGATTATTGTGCTGTGAAACAGGATGGTCCACTGCAGGAGCAGGACTCCCGTCTCTGTCCTCCCCGAGAGGATCCATAGCGATCCTGGTGTTGATCACTTCTGTGAAGAGCCATGGCAAAAGATGAAAAGGGAATCACTGCGGGAGTGCCTATGATGTCGTGCGCTCTGCGACTCTCGGCGCAAGCTGACTGTGTTTAGGGAAATAGCAGCAAACTGTATAGTTCGATATGCGGAAGTCGCGACAGACACAAGAAATGAATATGAACTGTAAACGACTTTCCTATCTAAATAAGACAACAGGATACTGAAAGGAATCACAAAGAAATAAATAAAACAAAGAAAATACAGAGATATATGGCCGAATTCAGGGCGCAAGCCCGCCCTCGTTCCCCTCGGGCCAAAAGCGGAAGCATGTGGCACGTGTACGTCATTTCTGTGAGTACTGCTGGAATCGCATATAAACACATAAACCTGAAGGCAAAATTGATGCTCATCGCGTATTACAGCAGCATCGCGGGCAAATAGCGAAGGCTAAGGGGCTATCGTTGCTTTCTAGAGCAGAGAGACGGTGGGCCGCGTTGAGGGCGTCGGTATCGCTGCCAAGCATATCAATCTAGCCGGATCTCCCCAGATTTAGCAGACCCCGCCGAGCCACTGGAGATCTTCCTAACAGCCGAGTCCAACAACAACAACAACAACGCCCCTTACTTCTTTATAATGATTTGTGATTACAGACTGTCTTGGTATGGGCATTCCCATGGATGATAACATTAACGCACCTACTGTACCCTCCGGTCCCAGGACCGGGAGGGCCGCCCCAGATCTGTCGAAACTCTCCTTAGACGGCCTCAGAGAGGAGAAGTTGCGTATCGAAGCGGAACTATCGGCTCTTAGCAGTGTTCTAACCTCGGTTTGTCCACAATCTTTCTGCTTTGATGCCTTTTGGGAGAAAATGGAAGCTTGTACTGACTTCCTATTCCAGCATGGGGTAGACATGAATACGCCCTTAACGATTGACGGGTTTCCGCGCGACGACATCGATGTTGCTCAAAGTACGTCTCCGATTTTCAGTCGATAGATGGGATAGATTGTTTACTTAATTTTTGGCAAGTACGGATCACTCGGGCACGAATAATACACCTTCGAACCGATCACAAAGAGGTCATGAAATGGATAGAACAACGCGTCCACGAGACCTTTGCCAAGCTCCAACAGAACCAGGATGCTTCAGCTGCTGCGGATACTACAACCACATCTACGTCCCAGCCAGCAGTTGCCGGCGAGAGATCTACGTCAGAGGCTCCACCTCCGTCAGAAGCTACAGTGGTGGAGACACCGTTTGCGAAGGTCAATAGCGTTGTTGCCGGAAGCCCAGCCGATCAAGCCGGCTTGAGAGCTGGTGACACCATCCGAAGCTTTGGAGGCATAAACTGGATGAATCACGAGCGCCTCACAAAGGTGGCCGAGGTTGTCCAACAGAATGAAGGCGTAGGTCACTCTGCTCCTGCATGATTTGTTCCACCTTTTCTAATCAGCATCCAGCGCCCCGTGGTAGTCAAGGTCGTCCGGAAGAATGATTCTGGCCAAGGGACTGCTGAGTTGACTCTCGGACTCGTCCCACGGCGCGACTGGGGTGGCCGTGGCCTGCTGGGCTGTCACCTCGTTCCCTTGTGACAAAGCTCTATGTTAAGTGCCTTGCAATGAAGCTTCTAGGCTGCGACACCAGACGCGACTCAGTGCTTATCTATTTAAAAGTTCACTGGATTTTTTATTATTATGAAAGTCATGTCATGGAGTTCAAAATGGTCCAGGTATCAGGATCATGCGTGGTTCGGGCTTATGTATCACGGAGGGATTTGAGGATCTCTGGGAGGCTATGCGCGATTACAGTGTAAAATTCAACCTGCATATCAATCAAGAAAGAGGCGTTTGACGGTAGTTCTCGAGCGTGTAGAACTCTGCAAAGTGTGCTGTAGGCAAGGCAGCCGGTTGTTCATCTGCTGCCTACACATCGCCCGCAGGCACCCTCAGGCGCTTCAGGCACTCCAGAGGGGCAAAATTCTAGTCACGTGATCAGTGGTCTCCCGACCCGCTAGTTTGTTGTCACCGACCTGCTCAAAAATTCCATCGCCAGCCCAACATCGCCTGGAATTCTTCCCAGCAGCCGTTGCGCTCGCAAGTTACGTGGAACCCAACCCTCCTTGACCCTTCAGACATCTCCGTCACGCGTGCGCTGTGAATTTCTCATCCGGATCTCTTCGTTGGCGATATTTTTTCCTTCATAACGTCACATAACCACCATGGCTGAAGGCGCGCAGGCCCCACCAACCTTCAAACTCGTCCTTGTCGGCGATGGTGGTACTGGAAAGGCAAGTAAAATGGATTCCCCAGTGTTTTATTGCTTTCAAACGATTACCCACAAATGCCGACAACTATCGCCTGATCTGTCGGCTTCCCCTCCACGTAATCAAGAAATCGCTCTATCGATCGCCATCCCTTGTCAGCAAGATCATATTATTAACGCATGACCATCAACAGACCACCTTCGTCAAGCGCCACCTGACTGGCGAGTTTGAGAAGAAATATATCGCGACTCTCGGTGTTGAGGTGCACCCTCTCACCTTCGCCACTGTACGTCCCGCTCACAACCCCCTTCCGTTGTTCAGCTTGACTAACTCGGTATTAGAACCTGGGTATGATCCAGTTTGACGTTTGGGATACCGCCGGTCAGGAGAAGTTCGGAGGTCTCAGAGATGGATACTACATCAACGGCCAGTGCGGTATCATCATGTTCGATGTTACCTCTCGTATCACCTACAAGAACGTCCCGAACTGGCACCGTACGTCTCCTACAGCTGACTCTCAAATTAAACAGCGCGCTGACATACTCCATAGGTGACCTTGTCCGTGTCTGTGAGAACATCCCGATCGTGCTGTGCGGTAACAAGGTCGATGTCAAGGAGCGCAAGGTGAAGGCCAAGACCATCACCTTCCACCGCAAGAAGAACCTCCAGTATTACGATATCTCGGCCAAGTCCAACTACAACTTCGAGAAGCCCTTCCTTTGGCTCGCGAGAAAGCTCGTCGGCAACCCCTCACTGGTGCGTATTCTCGATAGCGTGCATCTTTATGTACCTTGGTAGCTAACACTGGTTTAGGAGTTTGTTGCCGCTCCCGCTCTCGCTCCTCCTGAGGTGCAGGTCAACCCTGAGCTTCTTCAGCAGTACCAGAAGGAAATGGAAGACGCTGCTCAGATGCCGCTGCCTGACGAGGAGGATGCAGACCTGTAAGCGTTTCAGTCGGGGGGTAGTTGAGCTTAGGATTTGGGCGTAGCCCTACCTACGTCAAGTCCAGAGCCTATGAGATCCATCACGGATGAGAAAATGATAATACAAATGATAACAATATGGGGGATTGGCTTGGGGAACGGCCGGACATGATGCATTTTTCGATTTTACTAGTAGCCTAGACTTTATCCTCTCTATCTTGGAACGAGAACATCCTCACGCCAATTCCAAGCTAAACTTATCAATCTGGAACATGATTTCAATTGGCATCCATGCTTCTCTTTCATGTGACATTATGCTATGTTAGTCATGACAGGGAAAGTTTGAGGTGGAAACACCGATGCTTCATCTTAGTGGTCTCCGTTCCGCAAATGATGAGAGAATGCAAATGACTTCCAAGGTTGCTTGCAAAATCAATGGTTTTTGTCTCATGAACAAGAAACTTTGATGTAAACATACGCAGGTGGCCTCGGAGAAGACAGTTCTCCCAGCAACAACCCTGATCCTTGTGGCGTAACCGAGAAGGCGAAAACTTGTATGTGTATACATGTAGATCCATCCCAGCTCAAAGTCCGAGACCACATAATCCAGAACTATCAGTCCGAACTGCTCCGTTCTTGGGAATCCTGAGCAAACAAAATGGAACTGGATTGTCTGTTATGTAGTAAATTCTGCTATCAGTGCCCATCTGTGTTGAGCGGATTTTCACAGCTGATTATCTGGCGCGCAGATGGGACTGTATACAGATTATGATAATTAGTTACCTTAAGTCGTCTGACAAATCAAGCTTCAGTGTCTCTCTAAAGAACTCTTGACCTAGAATGCTTCTAGTCAGTTCTTGCCCTTGCCTAGATAAGGCTACTGATTGCCTACAGATCTAATTGCCATGTTGAAACCGTCAGACATTCTCTTTGCTCCCGTATCGATTGTTCGCGCTATCCCATTTCTTTCCCTAAGAATATTCCCAGTCTTTGTTCTCCCAGGATCTGGCAAAGACAAGATGCGACTCCTTGAATAAGAAGCAAGCTTACTGTTTCACAGACTCACTGATCACAGACCAGACTCGCGGGTCATTGGGCTTCTCACAAGGTCTATGAGGGTTTGCCAAATTTCTTGCAAGAACAGCTGTCTTTCTGCAAGAATCGTGTGGCTCACCTCCCATGATTGCAAAGCTTTGAATATACTTAGCGAGGGATATTTAAGCACCCAGGAGATTCCCTTGGATCTCTTTCCGTAGACGGATATCTATACTCACAGACAACAGTTCCCCGAGCGACTTCTTTTTTATCCAACTGCTAGCTTATATGAAGAAATTCCAACCTCATCACCGTTTCCAAGATGCATTCGTTCCTATCATCTTTTTAACTGACTAAACCCAGAGAGTCTTTCTGTTGGAGTATATATAAGGCCGAAAACTTTCGTGCAAGACAAGCTGGTAACATTGCCTTCTTGTTCAACACTTTTTTAATCACCTATTTACAACTCACAATCCTTACAACACGGCTATATTTATGAACAAACAGCACGTCTTTAACATTTCGAAATTCTCACTGGTGGAGCACATCTACATAAAAAGAACGGCGTTGCCAAGATTTCGAGATCGATCTTTAATGGGGCTACAGTAATAGTCACATCAACCGCGATTGCATTCATTTCCTGGGCGAGACGATACCTAAATTTCACAGAATCGTCCGGTCATCGTGTCATCTCGCAGCGATTATGATATGGACCAGCATACATCTATGAGCTTGGGTTGCCTTTTCAGATGACCCCCACGCGTCCTAAAAGGATCCATTCAACAGACGAAAATGAGGTTTTAACCGCAAACGGAAACATCCGATTGGACCGAGATGTAGCCAGCGAAAGGAGTAGATGATTTTGATATCAACCGCAGAGAACTGCGAAAGAAAAACGACGTTCTTGTCGAGAAACGACCTCAGATAGGCAGGCGTTGTGTTCTATATGTTGGATCAAGATCTCATCCATACTTGGTGGAATTCCGGGGTCATTTCGAGATCAAGCTCTCATGGGACCTGCTCTAAATAAAGGCACAGTTTTCGGGATAGTTTGATCGCTTGTATCTGACGCTGGGTTAACTCAGACTGCCAGGACTGTACAAGAAGATTAATTCGATATCAATAGATAGCTACCCGGTGTATCCATCATTTCTAAGCGTACAGATGCGTGCTTCCTGGTGGCAGTTCTGTCCAGATGGGGACGGCTCGGCAAGGACTACCCTTTGGCATGGGAAACCGATGAGGCTATGGCCAAATAGTGCTCTTACTTCATACATCTCTCCAGGAGAGAACTCATACCAAATCAAATTCCATGGATTCCGCGCAGCGCCGTTCCTATTTTAAGCGATGGTAACCGCAAAGAATAGCCCCTACAGGTTCGACAAGACGTCTACCTGAACTTCGTCATGCTCGTCTCCAGAGAATTTCGAAGACGGACGCAGCCTGTCGGCAGGAAAGCAAAAAAATAACGACAAAGGATAGCTGGGTATATATTAATCTTCCAGCTCAAGGATGCCAATATCAACGTTGAAAGCGCGCGTCGAATGCGCTTTGAAGCCTCGGGGTCTAATAATAACTCTACAAAAGCAACAACACCATTTATAGCCATTGTTACGCAATACAATGCCCCGACTGTCAGGTCTTAATTAATCACAAGAGATCATGAAGAAATCACATTGTCAGTACTTTGTGTGTGAGCCAGACTGGCTTTCCTGTCACCGCCGGTATATCACTCCAGTAATGCCAGACAAAAAAAATCCACTGTGTGAGCAAGCTCTGACTGTATATACCGTGACGGGCATGCTGAGGTACTGAGTCAGAGCTGCAATGACAGGTATAAGTATCTTTTCGAATCCTTTATCGTTTGGTTCGTCTCCCTTCCTCACCATCATCACGAAACAACCATCTAACCTCAATCTCTCTTAATAAACATCGAGAAGAGCCTTGACTATCAAAGATCCTCCGAGCATTTCCATCTTCGATCAAGATCGTAGTTCGTTTCTAAACGCCTATAGAGAATGGATGACAACAGTTTCCGCGAGAATATCCCACGGCCCCCGTTCCCTTAGACGGCGATGATGTCGAGGACTTGGACGCCGGAAATAAGCCCGCACCGCAGAACTCTCGAGCACAAAGTGGCATTGTGGTCTTCCATAGCAGTGCTTTGCCAGATGAGGAGCCTATCTGCAGAAGAACGAGCCACCGAGGAACGCCTGAGGATGCGGGTATATACTACTGGAATTTTCATTTCCCGGCGCTATCCGGTCCATCTGAGGACCTTCCTGAAAAACTTGGACCGCGATCTTCCCGGGCCGCCAGGCGACTTCCTGGACCCGATGGAACTCGTCTACCGTCTCCGGTGGAAGAATAGCCGCCGCCGGCTGCTGTATAATCCCTGGAGGATGTCGTCCATTCGTCGAGTCAGGAGGGTCTGTGAGATGCCAGGTATCTTCCAGCAGACGGTGCCCGAGTTCATCATTGCGGCCCTCCTGAGAGACATAGACATTGGCTTCTTCGGCGGGGCGCTGCGAAACCGGGTGTCACCCACCAATTTCGACGTGAAGGGGCCACATGGTGTGCATACCCGCCTGAGGACGCAGCATTGCGGGCCGCGATTGCGGTGGGTGGACACCTTCGCGACGTCAGCGGACGAGATCCGCACCGAGTCAAGGTCATCGTGGCCGCCCTTCGCGCGCTCAGCATTGTCTTGCTGGGAGAATATTGCGGTTGGCCGACCCCGTCGACCGCGCTTCGATGACCCTCGGCATCCCCTGTATTCCATATTTGGTACGGTGCAACTGGCCCTGCACACTGGGGGTTTCGATATCTTTTTGGGCGCGACTCCCATGTGGTGAACATGGAGGATCCGGCCAAATGATGCTGGTCGTTCCTTTGGTTGCTCTTCCAGTGAAAGGATGGGTCAACAGAGGCGATTTGACGGAGATATGAAAGGGAGGAAGGGAGGGAGGAAGAGCGCGAAAGTGGGAAAGGGGGGGGAGCGGGGGAAGTGCTGTATGTACATAGAGTATCCTAATTATGCAGCTGAATGAACCAAACATTTTTTGTGTGAGCACCCTTTTTCCTTTTTTGTTTTCCAAATGTGACCACTTTACCTAGGCACAAAAAGTCCCCAGAGCTTCCTGTTCAGCGTATCCACTCCAAGCAAGCATTGGAGACACAATCAAAGTTATGCAAGAGTTCGGACATGACAACAGAATATCATCTTAAGATAATTATGATTCAATATCATCAAGAACATCGATTGCTCAAATCTATCTAGTACCTAGCAAGGAGTTTGTGGGGATTAAGGACGCTGAAAGCTGTGTAGATACTCCAGTCTCCACAGCAGTCCGTGCACATAATCACCAAACCCAATGGGGTACAGTACATAACGTAATCCACAAGCGAGCCGCGCACCTCCTACGCGTTCTCTCATACTCAGTTAGTTGAATCTATTCAAACCACCACTATACCACCAAAAATGCCTCCTAAGTCAAAAAATTCTATTGAACAAGAAGGAAGGATCTT
>Ga0207841_1000132_pt1 | contig 76693 bp, 83 predicted proteins | sample HigsolmetaGSP18D_FD_184846 | JGI IMG/M metagenome (GOLD analysis project Ga0207841, IMG submission 184846) | High solid enriched microbial communities from the Joint BioEnergy Institute, USA - SP1-8-D (SPAdes) | ecosystem: Engineered > Bioreactor > SSF (Solid state fermentation) > Aerobic >... | reverse complement strand
GGGGGGGGGGGGGGGGGGGGAAGAGTAGAGTGGGCAGATAGATTCGTTGATATTGGAATAGAGAAGAATGCTGATATAATGATTGATATGATAATTCTGTGTTGCGGGGAGGGCAAGGACGGGGAGCCCTGGAAGATAGACAGATGGATGATATATGACCCATTCCTGCTACTTACCTAGATAATAGATAGCTCATAGCTACTAAGCGCTTATTAGGTGCAGGACAGTACAGTCCTGGACTAGTAGTACTGTACATGCACTCTCTAGCTTGTATTGCTTGCTTCATGTATGCTGCTGTGCTGTCTGACATAACATCTGATATCCTTATCTGTCCTGCCACGGGCGCTGTCCTGTTCGGTTCCTCAGAGCGGGATATTTTTGATAATAATTACCCATGTTTCTAAGCAAATCGATGCTATCTATTCATCGCTGGCGGTCTTTCTTCAAGGTTCAAGGTTTCTAGAGAATGGAATAATATAGGATCATCTCACCCTGGATGTATTATGTACAGTACACAGTGCATAATCTACAGTGGAGTATGTATATATAGCAAGCCTGTATGTTGGATTGTGACATAACTCAAGGTAGGCGGCAGATGAAAGCCAATGATGAATGGTACTTGTAGGTTAGTATCATGCATGCATGTTCCTCGTCCTTGGAGTCCGGAGGACGGGGACGATAGGAATGTATAGGAACAAACAAACCTAGTGAAGAAATAAAATATAGGGCGTGAGTTGAACTTCCGAGAGCAATGGAAGAACCCCATTTTGAATTGAATCTTAATACGCCGTGCCCAGCGGGTCAGAAGGGGAAGTTGCATATCGCCCCTCGTTTTTATCACGGCTAAGTACTGTACTGTACTGTACCAACGCTTCTTTTTGACGGGCCTCGGAAGTTTCTAGCTGGTCTTCTATCGACTAATGTGCATGCGATGCATATAATTGATTCAGTCGGCTATTGGAGATGTTCAAACGGGGAGCGTGATCATGATTTTAATATGTATAAATTACAAATCTCCCATTACAATGCTCCTCGGCCACACAAGCCACCGCTCCCACCGCTCCCTCCCCGTCCCTCGTCCCCGTCCCAGATACGCCATGATAAACCGCACCATGGTCCGCCCGCCATCTCCAAAGATCCACTTGTCCCGATGATAGTGCAGCAGGACGGCAAAGTGCGCGAGGATGATCAGCGCCTCCGGCCGCCGCTGCGCCAGCAGCGCCGTGTACTCGACGGGCAGGAGGATCGGCCACGCGAAGATCCCGCCGACGTCGGAGCCGTGTGGAGTTGAAGGACTTGTTTTTGATGGCCGAGCGCGCTGCGCGTGGAACAGCACCGCGAGCTTGTCGATCGCTTGGCGGCAGGCTTCGAGGGAGGGAGGGTCCATGGCGGATGAAGATTCACCGATGAGGGATAGGAGAGAGTTGAGCTGATTCTCATGCCCGCAGCTACAACGGGCGTCTTCCGTCTCCGACGGAGACGCAGACGGAGGAGGCGTCATGGCCACCTCCGCCGCCCGGAGGAGCGGCTTGAACTCCGTCTCGCGCAGGACGGACCACATCCGGGACGTGACGGTGCGGACGCCCCGGTGCAGACTGACATACTCGACGAAGCGGTCGAGGAAGGCGTCGAAGTCGTCCCCGGGGTACCGGAGCGTGTCGCAGAGCAGGTGCATTCCAAGTAGCGACGAGAACAGGAACATCGGCACGCAGTTGTCGGTGGTGACCTCGGCGTTGTTCACGATCGCCTCGTTGAACAGGGAGATGGCGCGCATCTGCAGCAGCATCGCCTGGCGGCGATAGAACTCCCGCCGCGCGCGGCGCAGGATGCTCAGATGCAGCGCGGAAAAGGCGAGCAGCTCGTGCATCAGGTAGGGCGCCTGCAGGCCGTAGTTGATCGAGGAGCGGCTGTACAGCTCGTTCTGGGCGTCCTCGACGCCGAGGCTGTTGCAGGTCTCGGTCATCATGTGGTAGAAGAGCTCCATGTGGTCCATGTTGAGGGAAGTTCCTCCGACGTCCTCCTCGGATGATAGTGAGGGGGAGTGCTTGTCAGAGGTGGCGGCGACATTTGAAATACCAGGGGTAGGAGTAGTAGTAGTGCCATGTTTGCAGTCCGAAGCCATCACAATGAATGGAGGAGGGTTGTTGACATAGGAGCAGCTACGCTCAGCTGTTGAACAGTTCAGACATGTTGGAAGACTTTCATCACACTGGTTGAAGGCAAAATTAGTTCCAGATATATCATATCCCGGCCTCAAACATTCGGATGCGTAATATATGGACAGTATGTACAAGATACATGTACTGTACATAAGTAATGAATAGAATATCAATCGTGAGAACCGGTGTCATAATGGAACGAGCTGCAGTAATTCTGAAGGAGGAAGAAAGGGAAGAAAAAGAAAAGAAGGGAACATTTGGACGATAAGGATCTATACCTTTATGTGACGTCTCTTGCATTCCAGGCAGCCGCGTCTAGACTTCTTGTGAGCTCTGCGGGACATCCTGGATCAATGTCCATGACCAGTTGGTCGAGATCGAGGGAGAAAATCACATGCAGATTCGAAAATTCCACTATGATTGTTGCATTGGTAATATGTATATATTTACTTATCAGCTGCGGAAGATACGAACAAGAAGTATGAATGTTCAGCAATTGAAAGTCTCGAATGAAAGGAGCCTGGAGTCGAGTGTTCCGAGTTGGCGGAGAATGGAGTCTGGACTAGTTATTCCTAACGTAATCAACCACCGAGCGGGCCACACCACCGAACGGGCCACCCAACCACTACCAAATATTTTCAAATTGCAATTAGACTATCAACGCTGCAAGTATTGAAGCTATATACACTATATATCAATTGCTTAGCGCCTAGAGCATTGCACCCTAGTATGGCCTACTATATTACATGTGCTGCACGTTGGTGGTGCCCGCTTTCGTGGCTGTAGATCTGCCTGCGCAACCACCTCTTCCTGCCTTTGATCAGCTTCTTGAGCACGTTGCAGTCCTTCCATGCCTGTTAGAATACCTCCAGTAGCTATATAGGACCTAGGTGCATTCCTCTTTCTTTTTTGGCGCTGATTGGCAGCCTGTAACTCTTTGTTTTCCTGTGCCAGAAGGACTGCATTATGCATTGCAATCTGACAGCCCTTGACTAGTTGATTAAGAGCTTGATTTGCAGGACTTGGTGGGCTTTGAGAATGGTGTCTCAATAGGCGCTTAAGAGCCTGGGTCTGAAGCTCCAATTCCTTGATATTATGAGGTGTCTCAGGGACCCAGGATGCTGATTGATTGCTGTGAGATGTAGTAGGTGGTGTTGGTGTCTTCATCTGAATATGAAGTCGCAAAAGCACTTGATCAGGCTGATATGGAACTAAGCCAGTAGCTGCAAATCCACTGCAGATATTGGATGTGGATAGGGCTTCTGTTCGCGCAGATTGATATGCAATCAGGAAGTCTTGTTTATCAATATGATTGATGCCAAGATGCATGCTTTTTTCAACCTTTTGCCCATATGCCTTTTTCAGAGGTGCAAAGCAGCCAACATCAAGTGGTTGAAGAAGATGTGAAGAATGGGATGGCATACATAATGGAATGATCATATTCTGGGTGCAGAACTGATCAAATTCAGGTGTGATATGGCTTCCATGGCCATCAAGAATCAACAATTGATATTTTCCAATTGCACGGGCATGGGTATGCTTATGGAATATCTCTTTGACCCAAAGCAAGCCAAGTTGATCATTTGTCCAGCCATTCTCACTGACCCCAATTATCCAGTCAGATGGTATATCTCTATACCATGAAGCTTGGTGCATCTTTCCCGCGAATATGATCATGGGAGGTAAGGCCCATCCAGATGAATTGATTGATTCAATGACAGTCACCCATTTGCGATTTCCAGGCTGTATAGATCTGGCACGGTGTTACGGACTAGGAAGGAGGTCACGTGATGGATCGTCTACGATCCAATTCCACGATCCAAACCCATGATCCAAACCTATGATCCAAACCTATGATCCAAAACTATGATCCCATTCTATGATCCCCAAGGACCCAGGACAGGCAGCATGTATATAATGACGCTCCTTTCAGACAGAACCCGACCCTCGTGGTCGACTCACATAGCAATTTGTCATATAGGCATTGCTAGTAACACAGGTCTATTCTTGCTTTTATATTGCTCACCCCCTTGTTTCTTGTCTTCAAGATAAACCAACGACCCTTTTAGGTCTAGTTATCTAGGCCTGTCGTTACACACGGCTAGATCGATCTGAGCCAGTGATAACTTTGGCAGTTGATATCACACCCATTTGAAAGCCAGTCTCATCAAAGTTATAGATATCTTGATCAACCACACCATATTGTTGAATAATATCTCGCACGCGTTGAAACCATTCATGGATGATCTTTGGATCTTCACATTGAGCCTGTTGATAATCATATTTATGGTTATATCTTGATTGAAGTTCCTCATGGTGTTTAATAAATCGTTGTACCCAGTTCCTGCCAATAGTGGTTGGTATAGATGCTGATTTTGAACGCTCAGCTAGTAGTAGATTGGCCATCTTCTGTACAGTGGCAGCATGAGGTGGCATACCACGTTTATCCATGGATAATATCCATTCCACAAGGGTAGATTCTTCAATAGATGTGAGTTTTTGGCAATTTGGTGCTGAATTTGCACACGAAGTGCGGCCGCGAAGACGCGCCGTCAAGGTAGATTTTGACACGTCATATGCTTTAGCAGCAGCTCTAATACTAGAAAATTGACCATTTTGATAGGCTCTAATTGCCAGAAGAAATCTGCCTTCTTTAGAGCTATCTTGATCACTCTGCGGTGCTGACATCTTGATTTGAATTTGTTGAGTATATCGCGTCGCGTGTTGGGTGGCCCGTTCGGTGGTGTGGCCCGCTCGGTGGTTGACTACGTTACATCAAGGAGCAGTGCAACATAAATCACGTGTCAGACGCCAAGCATAAATGCTCACTGCAATCAGCGATCATGACCTCGCAGTCGACCAGTATTTTGGTTAACATCCATCAAAAAATTACAAATCGCGACGCAGGGCTAAATTTACTCAAGCAGATATTCCCATACGGATTTGTATACCTAGACATCTAAGACAGATCCCCAGAGATCTTAGAGTTGCGCGCTAAGCGCAGCGGCCACCGCGGCGCCAGCTCTACGGAGTTCGATTTAGTGTCCTTGTTGCACTGTGCCGGGGTAAGTATGTATTAATTAGAATAATCATCACTATTTAAGAGTCAATTAAAGCTCATGCATTTCATCTGGGGTATCTCATTCGGGGAAGTTCACCGGTCAGACACTACTTCTTAGCCAGGGGCCTCACACTTTGCGGGTTGTGAAAGACATCGTTCGGGTCAATCTCCACCTTGATGCGCTCCAGTCTCGGCAGATTGGGTCCCCAGTAAGCTTGCTGTGCGTTTGCCAGTGCGCGGTCAACGTACCCGGGGTAGGCTCCGAATCGCGCTCCCGGCATGCCGGTGGTGATGGTGTTGACGATGCCGTTGACGAAGTCCCTCGTGGTCTGTGATACGCGCGGGAGACCGACCGCGTACGCCTGCATCCAGTAGAGAGCGTCGCGGTGAGCGTAGGCCGTGGCGTTGACTGGAACGTCGTTGACCGCGCCTCCTTCCAGGTCGAAGAGGATGAACCACAGAGGAGTGCCCTTGTCCGCCGTATCCAAGTATTCGAACAGCTTATCGACCGTGGAGGACGGGATCAGTGTCTTCGGCGTGAAATCGAGCGACTTGGCGTAGAATGCATTCGGTATGCCGCCGCCAAGTTCCAGAGTGGCCTCTTCGGCCCAGTGGCCCACCAGTCCCAGGTAGCCGTCAATGACGGTCACGTTGGAGCCTTGGTTTTGGGGGAAGTGACTCTCAAGCCTGAAGGCATCGAATTCGGCCTTTGTACCGAAAAAGGTTCCCGAGATGATCATTGAACGCTCAAAGACGGTAAGAATGGTGGAAAATTTCCGCGTGAGATTCGGATCGGATACGAACGCCTGCCAGTCTTTGAACGTCTTTGCCCTGGAGGCCGTATCGCCGAAGTTGAATGTGTACGAGTACTCGACGGCTGCACCGGGCTCAGGCTCAGTCCGAACTTTGAACTCGGTGACGATTCCAAAGCTGGAGGCTGCACCTTTAATGGCAAAGAAGACGTCAGGGTTCTCCGTCTCAGACGCTCTGATGATGCTCGAATTCGCAAGGACAACTTCCGCCTCCAGGACATGGTCGAGCGCTGAACCCCACAGCCGCGAAGACGGCCCAAGTCCTCCAATTGTCGCGTGTCCGCCGATGCCGACCTGAGGACAGGTTCCATGCGCCATGGCCCTTCCACCAGCCTTGTGCAGACGCTTGGTGACATCTCCCAAGAGAGTACCCGCTCCGACCGTGGCAATGTGTGTGGACTCATCCATGGAAAACTGCTGGAAATGCCTCAGGTCCACAACGATAGCTCCATCATCCCCTCCGAGTCCTGGTGCACAAGTCAGTCTCTGGACCTAGCTCTTTTCTTTCTCCACGCAGAGGGACTTTTCATACCATAGTTTCCATAGCTGTGACCGCCGCTTCTCGCTTGTACCTTATAGCCTGCGTCAGCTGCACACTTGACAATAGCAGCAACCTGCTCCACAGATTCTGGAAACGTCACCGCAGCAGGTGTGACAGGGATATCAAGATTATAACGATTCACGGTGAAAGTGTTGTAGAGAAGGGTGCCCTGAAACGCGACGAGACTGCTATCGCCTCCTACAGCGGCCAGAAGGCACTGTTGGGAGGGTGTGCTGGACGCATTCCCCATTCTCAACAGCTTGAGAGTTGTTTGGATCGAACTTAGAGGGCGTGGAACGATGCATGCAGACACTGGACAGTGAACAGATGCTGACAAGGCAGGATTGCACACCGCCTAGGACAACAGAGCACTGGACCTGTGGTCCTGCTTGCTATGACGGGCGTTCCCCCCTGTTCATGCTCTGTGCATAATTCTCCGGACTATGGTGTACTTATTCGACGGCCAATGCCGCCCTGGAGATGGCTCTGGAGGAGCTCATCTACAGAGTACTGCGGCTGATCCCGGAAGCATTCCCTGGTGTGCCCTAGGTGCAGTACTCCGTAGGCAGTTGTTGTAGCAAGCCCGGGGGATTCAGTCTGATGCTCTCTTTGATTTTGCTACCAGCCATATTCATCTTCACTGTCTCATACTCTTGGTTTGAATACCTAACTGGCCAGCTTCTTGATGTTTACAGTACATCTTTGACATATATCTAACACAGGATATATATAAAGTAATCAGAGTCCCTTGACAACAATCAGAGAGGGTTACTAAGCAGTTTTAAAAGATTTCCTCCAGGTAAAAATGATCCAGGCAGTAAAGTTCACAGGCACCATCCAAAAACCTGACCTCTGCCAGAGTCCCTGTCTGTGGGATGCACCGGGGAATCCCACCAGGGGCCACCTCCGCAGATGGATATACTTAAAATTAAAGTGGGGACTGCTGGCAATGACCTCTGTGCTTAAATGGTCTGTTGAAGAGCAAAAGTCCTCCATGTCAGCATTTACAGAATAATATGTCCAGCATTTGAGGGCCCCCACAATAATAATGGGCATCCCTCATTCAGACAACAGATCACATGTTGCAAAACAAGTGACGTGAAGCAAGGAACAATTGCAGGCACAAAGGTGGGAAATAGCTGCATTCCACTGGCACTGACACCTGAGTTAGGCAAACTACCTTTTTAGGAGTAGTAGCATTGTCGGGAGGTCGCTTCCTCCGCCAGGAACAGGCCACGCGCCGGCCGGGTCCGGGGTTCTTCGCCCAGGGCCTTGGCACCGGGCCGCGCCGCACATGTGCTTTCTGTTGAGGCTCTTGATGGAATCATCTGGTCACTGGTTGCTCACCCCGCCGTCTGTCCCAGATGTGAGTCTTCTCTATGTTGCTGACAATGGAAATAGGATGGCAGCCATATTAGTAGGTCTGCAGCACAATGAAAATGTTCATCAAGCCATGCAACAGTGTACTCAGCAAAGTCCTAACATATTTACTAGAGTGCCACTGGTAGTCTCTAGGCACCCTAGGCAGGTTAGATCCCAGGGCTACCACAGTTATGGCAAAAGAGCACAGAAAAGTGAAGAATGAATTTATGATGTCCAAGAAGAATATTGGCATAAATGAGGGAGCTGGCTGAGCTGTCTCTGCTGTCCATTTGTAATCTATTTGCCTTTCTGTGAGGTTGCTTTTTCCTTAAAGAAAATAATAATAATACCTGTTCAGGCCACCCGCGTCTTGTTGCAGTAGGTGAGCATTGCTGCCTTGAGCTCATGTGATTCAGCTGAGGGGTGATGCTGTTGTGTCATGTTAACCTAGCCAACCACATCTACCCCTCACATCCCATCAAATATCTGATGTTTACATTGTCTTGGTTTGTCCCGGATAACTTGAGCTAGACCCCTCCTCCAATCTTCTCCCAGGCCAAAATGGCTGTGAAGGCAGAACTGAATTTGGACCGTCTACCACCTGAAGTGGTGGAGAGAATAATCCAATACGTCGACCTGGACACGATTAAAAGCCTCCGTCTGACCAGTAGGGTGTTGGGCGAGCGATGTCTGGGTCCTCGCTTCAAGAGCTTTCTCAAGCGGCAGACAACAGACTTGACGAAGCGGAGTCTCCAGTCCCTCTGCGCTCTGGCTTCGCATCCGACGCTGCGCCCGGTTGTCAAGAACTTGACAATAATGGCCACTGTATATGATACATTCGAAGTGCAACGGATTCTGTGCATCAAGAAGCGGCGCGTAGTCAAGCGCGGACTCAAAGGACAAATTTATCAGACGCGCTATCTGCCGTGCACTGAACAAGAGCTCTCCACTGCCCAGTCTGATCTGGCTTGGCTGCGAGCTCAGCAGGAGGAGCGAGAGGCCTTGTCCGACGAGAGTGTCATTGAATCCCTAGCTTCCGCGTTGAGGCTTTTCGGAAGGCTCAACAGCGTCGACCTTGACGCGACGGTTATTCAGGGACCCAACGTTACTGTGTGGACTAAGGAAGGGGACTGGCATCCGATCTTCATGAGAGCCTCCCAGGTCTACTGCCTGACGATGTCGGCTGTTGCCAGAAGCGGCGTTGCGGTAGACACATTGACTGTGTACCGTAACACACCACGCTGTAGCGTTCCTTCTTGCGATATCACAGCCCATGTCGAGAAGCTGGACGCGGATCAGCTCGCCGTCGCAGGGGCGTCCATCAAGAACCTCGCGCTGAGCATCTCTATGAGGATCGAGACGGACATTGGCAAAATCACGGCAGCCCGCGAATTGCGCGAGCGTCTATTCCATAGTGAATTAGGCTTCCAGAGCTCATTATTAGGAACTAGCGACCCCGAGACTCTCGCAGAGGAGAACTTCCCCGGAATCGCGCGTCTGCTGAGATTCATCCCGAATCTGGAAACAATCGACCTCCACCTGTACGACACCCTGGGGGGAATTCCCGAAGTCTGCGACCGGATTTTCAAGGCGATCGCGCAAGAGACCCGTCTGCCGGCGTTAGAACAGTGTTGTCTGCGCGGCATCTATGCCAGCACGGAGTCGATGCTCCAGTTCCTCGAGAATCATCCCCGTATCAAGCATCTCGACCTGAGACAAGTCACCCTCACCTCTGGATCCTGGGAGCCCATCTTCGAGTATCTGGGCAGCAGCAGGATGCCGGCTCTCACACGGCTCTACCTCTCGGGCCTCTATCAGAATGTCAGTAATTACCCATGGCTGGTGAATCTGAAGCCCGTCTGGGAAGAAGGATCCGATGGAGGAAAAGATGATTATCAGCGGCTGCGTCTGACGACTTTTCTCTGCCTCGGAGGCAGCAGATTTGTTCACACGCGGGAGTTCGATGCGGATGAGATTAAGAGAGGGCTTGAGATCCAGCCAGTGATTGATAGACATCTGCTGGGGGCCCCGTACTATCGCTGGGAGTTTTCACGCCGGGAGGAATATGGGCCTCCATGAGGGTCTGATTCAAGGAACACACAACTTTTAAAGATGATGTCAAGAAAGAAAAAAAAAAATCTCGACTTAGTGTACAGGCAAAGGGGATGCTTATCAAATGGTCGACTCTGCCCACAATTAAGCGCGGAATACATCCAGCTGTACGACAAAGTACTGAAGGATGTACTCGGATCTTGATAACATAAGTAGACAGTTCATTCGTAGGCTAGCTGTTCAGCGTAATGGTTCGAATGGATCTCTCTGGGTCAAGAAAGATAAATAACAAAGAGGACGAAGACAGGCGGGTGATGAAAGGACCATTTCCCTTGTAAGAAATCCCAATTGACAAATAAGATACTGATGGAAGAAACCCTGGAGAGGAACATCAGTTAATTACAGTGCTCGTGCCAATATTGACAATTGCCTCGTATTCCATTGTTAACCCGCGCATTTTATTTTTATATTAGGGAAATGGAATATCTCGAGTACATCATCTACTCTGTAGAGAATTATAATAGTCATCTCATAATTCATCTGCGACGGGTTCTCGACTACGTATCCAGTAGGAAGGTAATAATAATCTCGTCCGCTCCACTTTCTTAGGGATGCCTTTGTTCGGTGAGATATCGCCCCTATTATTTATTATTCTCTTCCGACTCCACCATAAGAAATAATATCACTGACACACCTAGAACCGGGATCATCCTCTGATATCCTGCGTATGCACTATATATGTATGCACAGCTTATCTGCAGCATGCAGGGATAGTACTAGTGCTTGGGGGCCTGTGCAACCCCAGCATATGCGCGCGGGCAAATGTCCTCCAATGGACGATGGTCTTCTGCAACGTCCTCTCTAGCCAACAACATGTAACATATGTCGAGGACTTTTTTAAACCCTAGAAATGTGAATATCCAACTCTGTACGTTTCTCTGATGCCCATGAATATGCGCCCGCTTTCAGCAAGAGCATACGCTAGATCGATGACTTCTTGTCGATGATGCAGTTCGTTCGCTGTGCCGCCGCAGAGTTAGGGTATTAACCTAGATTGTTCTCCCGCAATGCTGTCATACTGATACCTGCCTACTAATTTCTCAACCTAGTCCTTCATGATTCTTGGATTTTCAAGGGACGAGGCATGAGTATCAGGAATAATGAGAGAAATGGAGACAAACACCCACTCACTACTAGGCACCAACAACGGGTCAGAGTGGTGGTTTTCCCTGATGGCAGAATTGACGTTAAACCTTGGCCTCGGGCTATTTAACCCCTCTCTCCTCCCATCGACTGCCGTCGTTGGTGAGCAATCCTATCCACCGCCCTTTTGTCTCTCTGGAAGCACAAATGAACGAGTTGTTTGCTTTGATCCATCGCTCGACCAATCGGAAACTGCCTAGTCTGTACTTGTGTCCAGCATCCATATACATATGACGAGAACAAAGAACGGGAGAAATGGCAATGAAGAGGTTGCATCACCGGGACAGCCGTTTGGATCTGCTAACAGTAAGATTATGACGTCTTCGGCTTCACCGCAGGTCCTTGAGATTCAAGATGCGACTCCGTATCAGCCCAAGCTCCTGTGTCGCAGGATACGGCATCACGCGGAAGCCTAGATGGATATTCCTGTCTGGGTGAGTCGACCCTTTTTGGAATTGGCCAGAGTCGCGTTGTGAGGAAAGCGCGAAGTCCACTGCTATACTCGCCATTGATGAATAGTTGCCAATGGCAAAAGGAACAAGAGAAACCCGGCCAAGTACGGGGTACCTACGATCAGCTCATCGTTGCATCATAGGCGTGCTCCTGTTCGGCGTCCTTGCCGGGCGGAACCCGCTGCTGTGGGGACTCCGCAGGCGCCGACTGTCTGTCACAGGCCAGCCCTAAGCATCTCGGGGACCACTCTCCTATGGAGGTCCCCGAAGGAGGTCTCTCTGCTACATGCCGCATCCCCGGATGTCGGTTTTATTTCAATCAGCCGATATTAGACTGGAAAGCTCATCCGGCATTGTCCTCACACTGTACAGTTCCATGCTACGATATACCCGAGGAACGTGTCGGATGGCATCGGCCATATCGGGATTCTAATTAGAGGTCCCCTCTCTACACTTACTGCTTAGGTAGCAGAGATGTTCACCCCCGTGAATACTTCCCTGGGGGCGCTGCTTCTTTTCCAAGGATCCTCCGGCCTCCTGCTCCATAATGGCAAGGTCTTTGGGATCTCGTCACTTCTCTCAGGGTGCGTCTTCAAGCCGGGTCTGGACAACCTGCCCATCATCGCGGGTCTGGTGTCCAGCCTGGCACCGGTCTACTTGTTCGTGCCGTCTTTGATACCAACCTATCCGGCTGCTCCTTCGTCTTGGAAATCTGTGGCGTCAACACTAGGTTTGGGATTGCTTGTCGGGTGGGGGACGAAGGTAAGTGTCCATTCACCGAACCATCTGATAGGGCTGCAGAGTATGGGACTGACAACGAATTTGTTGAACAGAATGGCCGGGGCTGCACATCCGGCCACATGCTCTGTGGCCTCTCCCGCCTCTCACCGCGCTCCCTGATCGCAACGTCCATATTCTTCACTACGGCCCTGCTCGCCGCCAACTTTATCGGCGGAAAGAACCTCATCCCGGCATGCGCGGACGGCATCCCTTGCTACACGCCTACGTACCCGTCCACGGCTGAGCTGACATTCATGGCCTCCGCGACCGCTCTCGCCTCATTCACGAACCACTTCCTCATCCCGCGGATGCTGACACGCTCGGAGAGATCCCGCGCGCTGTTCTCATACCTCGCCGGTCTCGAGTTCGGCCTCGGCCTGCTCATCGCGGGTATGGCCGACCCGGCCAAGGTGATCCGGTTTTTCGCGTGGATGACGGACCCGTCCCGCTTCGATCCGTCGCTGGCGCTCATCATCCTCTTCGGCATTGGGCCATCGCTGCTGAGTTATCTGTCCGCTAAGCCCGGACAGCCCGCGAGTCAAGGTGGAACCGAGAAACCCACCCTCGCGGAGCGTTGGAGCCTCCCCACTGCTACGGTGGCGGATATCGACTGGCGGTTCGTGGCGGGTGCGGTTGCGTTTGGACTCGGGTGGGGATTGAGCGGAGTGTGTCCGGGACCGGCAGTGCTGAGAGCTGTAGTCCAGCCGATATGGGGTTCCGTGTGGATGGGTGGATATATGTTGGGGAACCTGCTTTAGGTACAACTAGCGCACGAGGGAACGCATGTGCTAGCCACGGCGTTAGTACGGTAGAAGCGGCTTTTCTCTGCTGATTTCCTCGATGTATATACATCACATAGAGTGGATACCATGACTGTTCGATATCCCATCAGAAGACCTGTGTTGTATGCACCAATGAGGATCCGAAATGCAAAACAATTCTGCTTCGTGGATTCAAATGTATCTAAGTACCAGGAAAAGTCATACCGCTCTATGACTTGGAAAGCGCGGGGAAATTTTGATACAGACTATAGTAGGTTCATATTTGCTCATTCACAACAATAACAAGAAACCCGGAGGCATTATCATGGTATATACGTACCTCCTACCCAACAATATTCGAGACACAGAACAAATCCCGAAACCCGTACAGTATCTAAGGAAATTGATGTAGACGGACATAGAGTACACATATCAGAAGGGATCATTTCACGAACTGCGCAAATAAAAAAGGATCATTAGCATTTGTTCACGATACGGTCTATATGTGTGTACAGGGTAAGAAAGACTATTATTCCGATGGACCCATAATAAACACCGTCAGGACGATATCCAAAACACGTCATCAACTGGAAAAAAAGGCAAACAGGGGGAAAAGCAGAAACAGAAACAGAGGTCGGACTCGCTTACAGCTCCGTATTTCTCCTCTTATTATTATTATCATTATTATTTTTATTATTTTTCGGATCATTGTTTCTTTTGTTCCACTTGGCGCCGGGCTTGGACTCAGCGCCACTGGTGCTCTCCTGGCTCGGCACCGCGGAGCCTGTCTGTGTCTGTGTCTGTCTCTCTGCCTGCGAGGCAGGAACCCTTGCATTTGCGTTTGCGTCGTCTGTCGACGAGTTCAATTCATTGCTGACGATGTTATTATTCTGAACGATAAACCCATCCAGCTCCATCCACTCGGCCGCAAACGCCGTGACCAGCATGCTCCAGTCCTCGACGGTCGGGATGTCCAGGTGCTCCCCATCGTCGGCCATCGTGTGCCAGACCTCGGGGAAGCCGGCCCCGTTGGGAGTGTCGATGACGTGGAGGACCTCGACGCCCCGCGCGAGGAAGGGGATGTGGTCGTCTTGGATGCCACTGAAGGTCGAGAGTTCGTGTTCGGCCTTGGAGGCGTCGATGAGCCAGTGCGGTTCGATCTTGGCTGCGTCGGCTCTGCCGGCGGCTTTGTTGTTGTTCTTGCTGCGCTTGTTGGGGTGCCGGCCGGGGTGATTGAGGGAGGATTTGAACAGGCCGAGGTCCCGCATGCGCTGTTCGAGGGTGGCCATGTGTCTGTAGGCCCAGTGGGTGGTCTTGAAGTAGGATTTGACGGTTGGGTTTGGAGAACCGAGGAGGTCCAGCAGGACGAAGAGGGATATCTGCGAGAGGGGGGTCTTGAATGTGGACATTGCCGGGTTGACCTGCTGGTCCCAGTACTCCGCGAGTGCGCGCGATCCGTACAGGGAATCCGTCGCGCTCCAGTCCTTGAACGCCTCCTCCCCGTCGAGGAAGATGACCTGGATGCCGCGGTGCTCATCGAGCCATGCCCCGTCCGCGAGCAGCCCCTCCGCCTCCATGGCCGCCCACTTGCGCGTCAGCGCCGCATCGATGCTGCGCACCGCGTGCATAATCATCGCGCACGGCGCCGCGCTGTCGATGGCCCCGATGAACCCCTCCGGCGCGTACTTGCTGTCATAGTGCGCGACCAGCGTCAGCCGGCCGACGTCGCCCGGCGCGGCCCACGGGGGGTCGCGCGACGCGATGAGGTTGACAAAGGGCACATCCTTGTTCCCCGTCACGGGGGTCTTGGAGGTCGAGTTCTGGAAGGTGATGTTCCAGTCGGGGAGGGCCGTGCGGAAGAAGGTGACGAAGTGGTTCAGGACAGCGGTCGAGCCGGGGGTGCCGGGGACGCGGGGCCGCAGGATCGGGGCGAGGAGCGCGCCGGAGTGGATGTCGAAGTCGTTGTCGGTAGCCTGTGGGAGGGCTTTGAGGGACTCGTCCGAGATGGGTTTGTATGCGTCTGCTCCGCCGGGGAGGACGATGGAGAGGAGGAGCCCCAGATATGCCATCGAGCACAGGAGGCGGAGAAGACCGCCTGCTCGATAAGCAGCCATGGTGTCGCGTTGCGTCATTGACGAGCACTCATGACAGAAGAGGGACAGGCCTAGGGAAAAGGGGACATCTGTATTGTATGAGAGGAGATGTGCTATGGTTGCACAGAGTTGTCCATCTCTGCTCCGGAGGATCTGGGGTCGGATGGAGAAGTGACACGGCGGGCCAAGACGCGAGGACCGGTGCTCCGCTCGAGCTCACGCTGCGGCGCCGCGCGGGATCCCACCGTCGACGACGACCGATCCAACGTCATAGCATCTCAATTCGCTTCAAATCTGCGCTCCTTTAGCCGGACGCAAATTCCTGCATTGGGAGCGCCGTCAATTGGCCGTCTCGGACGGTCTCCTCCAAGACAATGAGGCAGCAGATCCTGTTCCACACGCAGCTGCGGGCATCAGCGCTTCCCCGATGGGTGCGACGAGACCTCAGCAGCAGACTGTTTGCCCGTTTAAAGACGACCCAAAAAGCTCCTTCAGCTCCTAAAGACAATCTTGCGCCTTCGCAGTCGAAGAATATCTCTCATCCTCCCCCTCCTGCCCGCACCTCCGTCTCCTCTGCAACTAACCATGCAAAAACGGTAATCAGAAAAGGTACTATGATATCCGTATACCAGCCGATATCAATGCTGACTCGAGGTGTGCAGGGCCTCCGGAGCGGATCTTGATATACCACGGAGGAACTGGAAAGATATTACTCCTGGGGATGCTGCGGGTGACGACGATATTCATCTTCGGAGTCTCCGTCTTAGTCGTTGCGCCGGCGTTCTTCGCGTCCGACTTCCCCTGGTATACTGCTCCAGCTAGTGAGTTTTTCTCTCCTATCTGCGCAGCTAGGAGTATATCTGCTAATTTTCTGTAGTTGTCGTTGGCGGTGCTCTGCCTCTGGTATTCGTCGCTTACACCTCGGCGCCGTTTGTGAACTACATCCACCTTGCCCTCCCCGTTGCTGCGCGACGATCTCGGGAGCAGGCACTCCAGTACGCGAAGAATCTTCCGCCGATTGCCACTCTGTACATTAATACGATGAAATTCACGACCATCCCGCGGCAGACTGAGGTGCGGCTCGCCGATCTTGTGCCAGACAGATCGCTCCTACGACCGGTGAGCTTCAGGAATAAGAATCCTGCTCCGCTGCCTTGGTGGAAGGGGAAGACGATTCGACAGTTCTACACGGCGGAGAAGAGTAAGCCCGCTAGGGCGTCGTCGACGTTTTATCCAGAGCTCTGGGAGCATGTCTATAAACAGATCCAGAACAATGCTGAGTCGAAGAGAATTTAACCATCCCTTGAATTTGGTTACGACTCGATTACTGTAACATCAGACTGGATGGAGGTTGGGTTGGGTGGTTGCTTGTAGATACGAGTATCAAAACACCAACAGAAAGGGCGTGTTGCTGAAAGAAAACCCTACCGCGTCTTGAGTGAATCCTCTGCAACTTTTAATCATCCCTACTCGTCGATGTCTCTACCGGGGCTAGGAAGAAATTCACTGCGTTCTGCTCGCAAAGTTGAGGTGCTGGTGAATTTCTCGCGCGTTTCTTTTCTCTCTTCTCAGTGCTAGCCCTAGCTGCACTGCTCTTCAACACCTTTGAACGCCACTCCATCTCTTTTTCCCTCCCTGACAATCAACGCAACTCGATCAGAAATCTCTTCCTGCCCGTACCTCTCGTATCTAAATACTCTTGTCAACACCTCGACCTGTCTGACAAACATCATGGCTGCCACTACACCCAAAGCCAAAGGCGATGTCATCCTCGGTCTCACTCCGACGGAGGCCAAACTCATCATCCTCGGTGTTCTGGTGGCCGATGAACAGCCCAAGGTCTGTGTTGTGTGCCTGTCTTCTCACTTTCCGTCCTGACTCTTTCTCTTTCCTCTCTCTTTTGTCCTCTCAGGAAGCAATTTCTCTGCACATGAGGTCTATTTCACAACTTTCCAATACTGATATGATATCTCCCAGATCGACTGGAACAAACTCGCCGAGAAGGGCGGCTACAAGAACGGAGGGTCCGCCTCCGTCATGTATCGCAACGCAAAGCGCAAGCTGTTCGAGGTCAATGCCGGTGCCGGTGCCGGCGACGGGAGCCCAGCTGCTGGCGCCAGCAATGGTGACGCTGCGACTGCAACTCCGACTGCAGCTACTGGCACCGGCTCTTCCCCTGCCACCCCGACCCCGAAGAAGACGCCAGGTAGGCGCAAGAATAACAATGCTGCCGCGACTCCCAAGGACACTCCTACCAAGGATGCTGCTCCCAGCGACAAGGACGACTCCGCTGCAGCAGCTGAAACTCCTGCGAAGAATGAAAATGAGCCTGAGACCCCTAAGCCCAAGCGTCAGCGCAAGACGCCTGCGAAAACGTCTCCGAAGAAGGGTCGCGGTGCGAAAGCCGCTGCTGCTAAAAACAACGCTGATGACGCTGGTCAGGCTGCTGCCAAGTACGTGTTGCCTCTTTCTTTTCAATTTCCCCTTTTTATCCGCCTGTCCTTAACCAAGAAAGCCTAAAACTAATCTGACACCTACACAGGGAGGCAAAGGGCACCACCAACACCAACGCCAAAGTCAAGACTGAAGGAAACGAAAACGGCAACGATGACGACGAGCTCGCGGGCCTTGGCGACGACAACAACGCCGCGATGGGCTCTGACGCCGTCAAGGGCGAGTTCGACGAGGTCTTTGCCGCCATGGAAGCCGTGCCTCAGGGTTCCCACGCGAGCAGCGCCAACTCTGCCATGTCCACCTCGCTTTGATTGCAAATGACTGACTCTAGCCACGTCTAGCAACGTTTGGCAGTCGGGTTGGACTTTGGATTGCTCGCACTCGCGACACATCCTCGTCTTGCGTTATGTTATGCTATGCTACTCTAACCAACCGTCGAGGAGTTTTGAGATGTTTTGATGAGGGAGGAGGGAGAGATTTGAGATTTGGCTGGCTCTTTTTCTTTATTTTTTTGCTTTGATTGTCTTGCTTCTTTCTCTAATCTTTCTCTTGGAAAAAAAAGAACAATCCTAACCATCCCATACGTACCTACATAGCCTCAAAATTTCAACTTGGCGCAGAGCGGACTTGTTCTTGGGCTTGGACTTGGTCTTGGCTTGGGTTCTTCAGGTTCCGTAAAAAAAGACACCTATCTACCTACCTACCATAGGTTAGGTACTTAGGCAGATGTTGTTAGCTGGGCTTGGGACTAAGGAGTTTCTTTTGAATTCCAATATCTTCAGATGAAGAAGTTTTTTTTCACTTTTTGAGCCGATCTAGGATGAGAATTTCAAGTACACAATTCGACAAAATCAAATCAAATCAAATAGAGCTATTAGCCTTTCCAATCCGATTTCCCTTGCTTCTCTTTTCGATTTAGTTTTCCTTTCTCTATAATATGTATACTGTATAACTTGAGGGGCGATTATGATGGATTGGAAAGCCGTTTTTTCATTTCCTTTCCATCTAAAAGAGTCTGAGTGGTACAAAAGAAGCCCTGACGGTGGGGCGAGCTTTGCTCACAAAGCCCCCCCCCCCCCCCCCCCCCCCCCCCCCCCCCCCCCCCCCCCTTCCGCCTGGCCTCAGCTCAGCTGAGCTTAGATACCTAGGGCATGAGAGTTGTTGACCAAAATACCCCTTGACTACAAGAAGAGGCCAAGGCCACTAGTTGCAGTCAAATACTGACATTTTGGCTGTCTGACAGGAGTCTTCTGCTCTGCTCCGTTCCGTCTCTCAAACAAGAGAGAGAAAAGGGGAGAGGGGGGAGGGGAGAGAGATGGACATCCATCCATACATCCTTCCTGACTTCATTCCTTCCAAAAGCCCTCTTTCGCTATATATATATTGGTGTTTAGCTAGAGCTCATCCTGAGCAGATAACCAACCGACCAATGCACTACTGAACTTAACTGGAAAAAGCCCGACCTAATGGCTGGGAAAAAGGAAAGGAAGGTCAAGTAAGTGTGATATAATCGACTCGTGATTTTTTTTCCTTATCTGGCGAGATGGGATCCGCAACTAGTCTTTTACCTGCTTATACTGTAGGCTCACATATATAATCTAATTATGTTATAGATATATCAGTTGATTAATTACATTTATTGCTTACTTATCCTGTTCTGTCCTTACTATACAGTGGTTTGCTTACCTACCTAATCCTGGATATGTAATTAGTGTAGGTTTTGAACGAACATGAGAGCGCTAGAAATACTCCGTATATCAAGCTGGATGATGAGGTGGATGGTAGACAAGGATCTATTTTCCGTCTTTGTTCTTCTATGTCCGTCATTCTATCGAGCGTCTTTTTGTTCTCTTTCCACTCTGATCCGGTTAAAGATACAGCGTCATCGAGCCACATCAATGTCGCGTAGCGCGAAAGAGACAAACAAGAGGGACCCGAAACCAAGCTGGACATTAAGAATAGTCCACATAAACCTGACGCCAGACTCCATGCCCAGCAGGAGACAAGATATTATTAAGGGCAGCAGGTACAGTGAAGCAAGAGCAGAGCATAACGGTCACAACAACATACATACCAAAGTAAATATCTGGAACATATCCACAAACATGAGCGTAGCGCATATACCCACTCATCACAAGGCCTCAATGGCCCTCTGCAGAATCTCCAAGCTGCGCTCAGAGACCTCCTTCGAGGAAGCATCCTCACGCAGCGCCCACGCGACATCGCTCCACCAACCCAGCCCGACGAGGCCGCCGCCCTTGCGCCGCTCGAGGCTCTCCTTCAACCGGCTCGTGTGCTCCCACTGCTTGGCCGCGACTTCGGCCCTCTCGACGACCCTGCTCGGGATGCCGCACATGGCCGCGCAGTGCATGCCGAAGCTGCCCTCAGCGACGCCGTCCTCGAGCTTGTACAGGAACGTAACGCGCTTCACCGCGTCGTCGACCTGGATGCGCATGCGCTTCGGCGCGACTTCGGGGTGGCCTTCGAATTCCGCGGCGAGGGAGTGGTAGTGGGTTGCGAAGAAGCCCAGGGCGCCGATGTGCGTGGCGACGTGGTGCAGGACGGCCTGCGCGACGGCCACGCCGTCGTAGGAGCTGGTTCCGCGGCCCAGTTCGTCAAGAATGACCAGGGATCGGGGGGTGGCTTCGGACAGGATCTTCTTCGTCTCGGACAGTTCGACGAAGAAGGTGGATTGTGCCGCGAAGATGTTGTCGTTGGCACCAAGACGAGACATGATACGGTCAACGGGCGTAAGGCGCGCTGACCGGCAAGGCAGATGGCAGCCAATCTGAGCCATGATGACAGCGACGCAGGTCTATTACCCAATTAGTATCATAAAAAATTACAGGGTGTAAGGACGACTGCAACATACCATTCGAAGAATTGTCGACTTTCCAGCAGCGTTGGCACCAGTGAGCAGGTTGATGTTCGGCCTGTCCCCGCCGAGTTTCACATCATTGGGAATGAACTCTCCAATGGTCGGAAGCATGCAAGGATGGCGGAGCTCTTCAAACTCCAGAACGCTCCGCTCATCATCAACAAAAACAGGCCTGCAGCTGGGCTGGCCCAGCGACGAGGAGGCCTTAGCCAGACTGATCAAACAGTCAAGCTGAGCAACGATCTTGACAGCGGCAAGCCACTTGCTATAGTTCTCATCAAATCGGGCATAGAATCGACCGGCGACCTGCTTCACGATTTGACTGTGCGTCTCCTGCGCCTCCTGGAGCTTGCGGATCAGGACTCTCAGCTCGGGGAAGTAGTAACGCTTGACTGACTTCGTGGCGGACATCTGGTCCCAATTCTTCGGAATATTCTTGATCTTGATCGGGACCTCGAGCTGGTAGATCTCTTTTCCATTGTCCCGATAACAGATGGCATTGGAGCCAAGATCACGCCGCGCTTTCTTCAACAAATTGTCCAAGTCCCGATGAATCTGTGCAATGCGCTCCTGGGACGCGTCGAAGTCTTCCTCAACGCCTGGTTCAGGGACAAGAATGCCTTCTTCTTTGGCTTTCCTGCGGTCAAACGCGGTCTTCCAGTACTCGAGCAATGGGCCCAAGTCCGGCATGGAAGCGACAAGTTGTCCGATGACGCCTTCACCGGAGCCGAGATCCTTGAGCAGACCCATGGTATACTCGATCTGCTCGAAGCCCTCCAGGACACGAAGGAAGTCTTGAGCCTTGCAGTTGCCGGCGTGGACGCGAGAAATGAGTCTCTCAAGATCGGGCATCTTGCTCAGCTGAGAAGAGAACCGATCACGGACGACAGGGTCAGCATTCAACGCGTCAACAGCGTCCAGTCTAGCATCGATCTTCTTCGTGTCCATCAAAGGATGGCAGACCCATTGCTTGAACATGCGTTTGCCAAACGGCGTGATACACCGGTTGAGGAGCTGGAAGAGGGTGCCTTCTGAGCCTCCATCGAACGAGTTTGCGAAGATCTCAAGGTTGATCAACGTCTGGCCATCTAGTACCAGACTAGAAGCCTTCCTGATCGGGTCGTACCATGTGAAGTTCCCAATCGTGATCAGATCACGCTCGAGTTTCAGTACCCTGAGATACTGCAGCAAAGCTCCGAAAGCCGACATGACCAGTTCCTTGTCCCGTGCTTCACGGAGTACCTGAGGCCAGGCCTCCAAATTGTCTCCGTTCTCGGAAACAAAGTATTCACTCGCATCAAGCTCCTTCACTGTGATATCCGCTTCCCAGAATTCTTTTCCCGGCTTCAAATGATTCCAGATCGTGGTCGGACTGGTGTTGTTCTTCAGGATACGCATAGCCTTCTGTGAGACAGTTGACTTCTCCAGGAGAAGCTCCTGCGGCCGGGTCTGAGCAACAAAAGTCTCAAATTTGGTCATGTCAACATCGTCAACAAATTCTGACAAGAAGAACTGGCCCGTGGCGGTATCAACAAATGCGATTCCAAATGCAGGAAGATCGTTGACAATAGCCTCCTTGATGGCCACGCAGTAGGTGGACATGTCGTCCTGGAGCATCGATCCATCAACCAGAGTGCCGGCCGTGAGGACACAGGACAATTCTCGCTTGATGACTTTTTCTTCTTTTCCAGACTTCCCGCCCTTATCATCCCTCTCCCGCATTTCTTTGCCCAGAGCGGTCTCCGACTGATCGACACGAGCGATCTTGTAGCCTTTTGCGACGAATTGACTGGCCCAATAATCCAAACTCGACTCCGGAACACCAACCATGCGCATGTTGACTCGATCGGTGAGCTTGAGGTCAAAAAGCTGATGGCCGATGGTGGCGTCATTCTCGTAGAGTTCGTAGAACTTGCCCTTCTTGAAGAAGACAATGGTGTCCCAGAACTTCTGCTTGATTTCCCAATACTGCTTCTCGAAGGGGGAGAAGTTCTTCCACGCCAAGGGCGGGATATAGATTGTGCGTGGGTCATAATCGGGATGGCCAGGCGGGTGCCCGTCCATGTCCCTAATGTCTATAAGCCAAGGGTACCGCTCTTCCGGCTCGGACATATGCGGTTTCTCCTTCCGTTTATCGGACGAGCTCTTGGAAACGGGAGCGACACTCCGCTCTTTTCGGGGTTCTGAATTATCAGGGTCATATGTCCACTTCAGAGCGGCGCCTGAAGGAGCATCCGGAAGCTCCAAATCCAGCTCTTCGTCAGACGGGGGAGGCGGCGGGCTGGAAGCCGATTTGCGCGACTGGACATTCGAAGCTCTCTTGCGTTTCTTCGATGTCTTGATCTCCTCATCAGAATCATCAGGGACGATAAAGTCGTCCAGATCTTGAGGGAATTAATACCATCCTTCAATATAGTACCTCAGCAGGAGGGAAGCTTACCATCGTCCGAGTATCCAGCATCCTCTTCATCTTCCTTGAATTCATCCTCACTCTCCGGAGACGTCTTCCTCCTCTTTGCATTTCTACTCCTCCGAGTGGGACGGAATATTTCCTCTTCATCGTCCTCGCCCTCGGAGTCGGACTCCATGTAGTTCACTGCTTTCTTCGCCTACTACAATTAGAATTTGCCATATACAACCCGAGGGACAAGTCAACCCACCCTACGCGATGGCGCATTAGATTCCTTTTCCTTTTCGTCACCATCATCGATCTGCATTCCGCCATCCCCGTCAGTCGATTCCACGGGGGAAGGCGAAGCAGCGTCGCCCGGAGGTTCAGAACTTCCCTGCTTATTATTCACCATCTCCTCGTCCTCCGGCTCCGGCACATCACTACTCGGGACCGGTGTCAAGTTGTTCGACACCTTCCCAACAGCACTCTTCTTCTGCTCCTTGGACGAAATGCCGTTAGCAGCAGAAGAGGCTCGCAGCTCTGAGGCGCGCTGTGCCGGCGACGACGCAGGCTCCGCATTGTCGCGCGTCGTCGTAGCAGAAGGCGTGGAGGGCGAAGACTTCTGGAAGAAGCCCAGGATGGACCGTTGAGTCTTCATGTTCTGCGTGCTGGACGAGGATCGCTTCAGGCCCTTGGAGGCGGGCGTCGTCGCGCCGGACGCGGCGCCGGTTCCCTTGGCCATTGCGGATTCGGGCAACGAAGAAGCAAAAGAGCGGCCAGATTATTTAATGAACGAATTGAGTCATGCTCCCCTTATTCTGGAAAATTGTTAATGACGGGGAATAGGTGATCTATGGATGGAGGGAGGGAGGTCTGGCGGACGCCAGACGAAAGAGACGGTCTGCCGGGGGACGTGACGGAGAAGCGCGTCCGACGCGTTTAGTGGTTTTTCCTCCGCCGCGGCGCCGCCGACGCCAGTTGCCTCCGCATGCCAGCCACTGACGCGGGTCTACCGCGAAACATGAGAGATATGCTCTGGACGGACTACTATGTCTCTGCCAGATTACGGATCAGATGGATGCGTGTCTGACTTATTATTATTTCTTAAAATGCCATCAGGTGACGATGTTGAATGGGGAATTGCCTCTATTTTACAGCATCAACCTACAGATTTCGCGACTGGTATAGTACTGTACATGATGGAATGTGTCTAGAAATTCATGAATCAGAAGCATCAAGCCTTCTCTCGTCATGCCGGCTGCCTACCAAGAGCAGCTCCCTCATATATCGCCTTCCTCATCATCTCCCTGCTTCTCTCCCTGCTTCGCCATCAGCTTCTCCAGCCTTTTCTGCACCACCTTCTCCTGCTTCCTCTTCTTCCTCTCAGCCCTCTTTTCCTGTTCCTTTTGCAGTTCCTCCTGTCTCTTTCGGGCGTCAATGACTTCTTCCCATCCCGGCGCCGTCAGACCTTTCTCCTTGAACTCCTCGTCGCTCATGATCTTCACCATCTTGAACTTCCACTTCCCGAACTTCAGGATGAGCAGGTCGCCGCCAATGATGAACTCATTCGTCTTCTCGGCAGGCCACGGCTTGATCGGCGTGAATTGAAGCTCGTCCGGCATCTCTCCCGTGGCGTCGGGGCGGCTGCCGACATAGGCACCTCCGTTCGCGATGATACGGTGACCCTCGCTCTTCGAGTTCACCAGGCCCGCAGACCAGAGCACTTTGTTGAAAGGTTGATTGTAGACGAGCGACCTAGGGAGAGCTACCCAGAGACTTGGCATGTTTTCATAGTTCGTCTGGGGGGCATATTTATTGCCAGACTGGGGATTCGCGAAGCTGGCCTGAGGTGTTCGGGCATAGTCCTCTGGGATTTTTGGCGGCGCAGGAGCCGGCGGTGTCGGCTCCGCCGTTGATGATCGGGGTCGGAAGAGCTGGCGGTGTTGCGTTTCTGCCGCCTGGGCCTCCGTTGGGCCGTGGACAATCTCCACGAATTCCCGAGCGAGCGCGTGCTGGGCAACGCGCTTGGACGGATCCTTCCTCTGCTCTTCCATGATCTTTTGGATCTCTGGAATCGGCAGGAATGTGAACATCTTCAAGTAGCGCTCGACGTCCGCATCAGGGGTCCGCACGAAATACTGAAGCAAGTTAGTGACAAACATTCTAACCACCCCAAAACTACGCAGGAACAGATAAATACCTGATAAAGATCGAAAACAGGCGTCAAGTCTTTGTCGAGCCAGATCGCATTGCCGGCGGTCTTCCCAATCTTCTCTCCAGACGAGGTAGTAAGAAGCGGCGTTGTGAAACCGATTGGCTTGTCAATGTCATTATCTAGTGGCTTCCGTAAAAGTTCAACGGCAGTATTCCTGGCGCAGTGCTTGACGGCATCGATTCCAAACAGGATGTTTCCGAATTGGTCGGAACCACCAACTTGGACTTGGACGCCCTTTTGAAACAGGTGCCACCAGTCCCATGCCTGCATAATCGGGTATGTGAACTCGGCGAAGGACATGCCCTCGCCGTTTTCCAACCGGTTCTTGACCCTAGACAAGTCCGACGAGCCCCATTAACGACCGGTTCTAATGCTAGAGAGAAACAGAGGCCACTTACGAATCTCTCCCCAGCATGGGGCCTAATCTGATATACTGGCCCATATCCCGAAGCACTTCCTGGAGCGTGTCCTTGTTCCACCAGACGTTGTTGTTGGTCAAGGCCCGCCTCCATATCCATTTCCTCTGGTATCCATGCCTCATACCGTATTTCTCGATGCTGGCACCCAGTTTCTTCAGCTGCATGTGCATGCTGGCCATGTTGGCCTTGCGTACCGAGGAATGCTGGGGCTCTCTTTCCTTAAGTCTGCCCGTTGGGTCACCGATTCGGGCGGTACCGCCACCAAGCTGCCTCATGTCAGGTGAACTGCCCTCCGTTCAATACAAAGGACGAGAAAAAAAAAATGACATCCTATCAAGCAATGTGGCACACTAACCAGGAAATGAACCGGCAACCCCCAAACATATCCCCAAGCCAGCACCATTAAGGGCAGCATGTGACCAACGTGCAGAGAAGGGCCAGTGGGATCGACTCCAACGTAGACACCAACCCGTTTCTCCGTAAATATTCTATGTAGAAGATCGCGTTCTCTGCAATTGCAAACACGAGCTCGAGTCAGTCCCAACGTCCAGGAGACAATCATCATATCACAGTCCGATGAGAGCAGAAGTGAGCGCGTCAGACGCAGGATGTATGGGAATCCACGAACCCGACAACCTGATGAATCAGCCCTCTCTCCTCCAAGTGTTCCACGAAGCTCTTCCTCTTTCCCTGCTTGATCTCCCGCGCGAACTGCGCCCACTCCTCCTCCGCCTCTTTGAGTCTGCGGAGATGTTGCTGCGTTATCCATCTCGTCTGGGTCAGGCTTGTCGCCCCTTTTTCCCTGGAAAAGACGGACCGTCGACAGGAATTGGTAGAATGGAGTGATCCTACGCGCGCTGCATCGGCCACGCGCGTATAGCTGCATCGGCCGCGCGGCAGCCGGGGCACAGCGGCGGTGGTCAAAGAAGGCATGCGGAGGGACTTTGCGCCCCGGCGCGCCAATTGCTGCGGCCACATTGGGCCAAGCAGGAGGGTGAGTGTGGATTCGCGATCAAAAAATTCTAATTACCAAACGACTGGCAAACGAGTGTGCCAAAGGTATCGTATTCCGCGCTCTGGCTTGATCTTCCAAGCCCGATAGCCTGGAGCTGATATGGGAATACTTTTTTGTCGGAAAATCAATGTTGCGACCCAGTTCCTGAAACGGCTAGTGCAGATCCACGTGGTGGGGCCCATGGGCCGGAGCGGGTGCGCCGAGCCCCGGCGCTTCGATCGACGTTTATCATCGTGTTGGCACGAGCGTTGGTCTCTACATGAAGTCTTATCGGGAAGGCCTGTGCGTTTTTTGACTTTCATATATGAAGCAGTTCTATAACAAATTGGTAACCAAGAAAAGAAAGGGAAAAAAAGAGAAAAGATTCCTTCAACTTTCTGTTCCGTCGAGATGAACAGAACAATAACTCAGCACAGCGGATCGCCCGAATCCAACACCTGCTTGATATATAAATCCAACTTCATACTACCGTATAACGTCATAATCATGCCCTTGAATATCTCCCATCGTCGATGTCAGTCATTCCGAGTTTCAACCCTCCCACTGTCCAGACTGGGCAGCAGCATGCTTAATCCAGTGAAGATCAAACATCAGGATCAACCGACAAATAACCGCAGAGGCCGTATACCGCAGAATGACCGCCACAACGTCCAGCATCTCGATAAACAGCAACGAGGAGAAGATGAATATTCCAAACGTCGCGTGCAAGAAGCCCAGTGTCGTGGCAAGCCAGTTGCAAGTGACCGTGATCACCGAAGGCTGGAAGGTGCTGACGTCTCTCCTGTCCTCCCAGTCAAGCATAGGGATGTCTCCTTGCTCAGGAAGGCCGAAACCTTCTCCGTCGTGGGATGATGTGGCGTTTCTCCGATTGTCACATTTTTGTTGGCAGACTTATTCCTGTTCGACCAGCGGAACGCCAGTGCCGCAGGAAGATGGACAAAAATCGGGAGCAGCGTCCACACCAACGGGAAGATGGAGTTGACACAGCGGAAACTGATGATCGTCCGCACGCCAAGCTGGTAGGACGTGTACACGACGTTAAAGATCGCAACCGACGCCAGTATGTACTCCGCGGCGCTGATCAGAGCTTGATGCCGAGAGGACCGTGTCACCCATCTAAATGATGGCGATTTAGTTGTCTTCTTGAGTATCTCGAGCGCATCCTCATACTCGAGGACCCGCGTCGGATACACGGCGGGGGACCCGAACGAGAGCAGCAGCGACAGGATCGGCCGTTCCACAGAGAGAAGGGATATCTCTGCGACCGAAAAGCCCAGAGTTGCGAGCAGACCGGGCGTCATGCCTAGGAGCACGCTGGCGCTGGCCATCCGCGCTTTGATGTCCTCGCGGAGGTTGTCGAGGATGCATTGCTGGTGCCAGGCGCACGTAGAAGCGCGAAATCACACAACAGTCTCTGTATCTGTCCTTGTTTCAGTTATTTCTTTCCCTTCTGCACCTCTTTGATGAAGTAAGAGATAGAGGATAACAGAGAGATGAACATACTTGTTTGGTGCCCAGTCTTTTTTATATAGGTATTCCCTTGGTATTTGGATGATTTGTATAAAATCACAGAAGCGAAACCTCCAAAATATCACAATAACGGCATCGGGCTTTACTGTTGGAATATAGGGCCGGGAACTTGCAAGACAAATAGGTAGTGTTGCCTGTTAAACATTTTCTTCATTTCCCCTGACTCAAGAGGCTTCAGTCACAGTTCACGATCAACAGAAATATGATCATTTGCTCTAGATTCTTGTACCAGCAAGCTTATCTACGACCTCGTCCTTAAAGGCCCTCTGTATCCTTAACCCCCACCTGCGGATCCTCCTTATCTGCATTTGGCTCCACAGCACCCTCCAAACATCTCCGTACAGCATGTACGTATAAATCCATTAACCCTTCAAGCGCATCCATATACTCGCTTCCCAGTAGCACTGCCCTCATCCTCCGGACCATCTATCTAGCAGCCTTATCATCTTACAGTAAGTGAACAACATCGTGAATCCTCTGCCAGTACGCGATCTCGATCAAGATAATGCCCAAACTATAAATATCGTGAGATTTCCTGGAACGGGTATGTGCCAAGGACAGAGTCTCAGGATGGCGGTATATATCATTTTCGGAATGCTCAGCCACGGGCTCTGTAGGTTCGTCGACGAGGTCAAGGCGCGCGAACTCGAACCCGCTGATTATGGAGGAGGGGTAGGATGGTTTGATGGAGGAGGAAGTAGGGAGGAAGAAGACTATGTTGCTACTGCGCAGGCCCTTGTGCAGCCAGTTGACAGAGTAAATGTACAGTACATGAGACTGAGGGCGAGGGAATGGGCCAAGATTATTCGTTGGGTTAACGAAGGAGGCTTGAGTGAGTATTTGTGACAGAAGAGGAGTGGGTAGAGTGATAGGGGGCACTGTCGACGGCTTTTGGTAGATGAATCCGTAGCGCTGAGGCTCGTTGGATGAGTCGATAAAATAGCTCGGAGTATCTGGTGCCCTGAAATAGGGAGATTTCTTGGGTTAGTTAAGGAGTGTGACGGGGTCCTTGACGCGCTGCTGGATGATAGCACCAAAACGAGGGTTTTCGTAGTGAGAGTCATATTCCGTCGACTCAATCCATACGTGCTCCTTGCAAAATGTCGCTTCGCAGCACTCTGTCTCACCGCATGTGCTTTGGAGTAGTATTTCCGAGGCTGACACTGGCTCTTCACGACTTGGTTGTTTCGCCATCAGGCTGTGCCGCGACTTAAAACTCGCCAGGTCGGCCAAGTCCTTATTGTCTCTTTGCCGCTCTTTGACGACTCGAGCCTCATCAGCGCGTCCGCTCGCGCCTCAAGATGGAGTCATTGTCTGAATCTGCATGGCCAAAGATATCTCTTTCAGCTCCTTCACCTTGCTGTTGAGCTGGAGAATGGCCATGTACGTTTGACGCTGTAACTTGAGAAGTTTGTCCACCGCTTCAGCTCCAGGCAATCCTTCGAGCGCATCGTTGTACCCAATCAACTTCTCAATGAGTCATTTAAACTGATCTTGTTTGATAAGAGCTCAATGCTGTCTTTGTGGGGCTTGCGGTAACCTATGTAGAACATCAGCACTAACTGGCTGCGGCTTTTCTGCGACAAGACGGTCATTCTTGCCTTGAATTTTCACCGTACTTTTGAATAGCCCTTGAGTCTCCAAGAGCAGGCCAAAGATTATGCGAAGATCCATGGACCAACTCTGATAAGGAGAGCCATGGAAGGATCAACCGCTCTAACGCCTGGTCTTGCGAAAGCAGGGGAGATTAAAGCTGTTCATGACTCATCTATATTCTCGAGAGATACCATTCCGTCAGTCCCTCATGCGAACAATGTTCGGTGTGGAGGTTCCAAGAAATTTAACCGGAAAGATGAATCGTCCACTTGTATTTGTAGTTCCACGGACTTCGAAGAGCCGCTCTCATTTTCTCGGGAGAAGAATCAACAGACCAGTGACCCCAAAATACCACAGTGGAGAGGACCTCTATGATGGTCCTGTTCCTCTGGAGTCGCCCATAACAAGCGACACCTCTTTCAGCTCTGCGTCGAAAGCAGTATTGAGTTCAGATTTTGTTGACCTCAACAGCTCGGGACCTCTAAAGTCACCCAACACAGTGCGCATTACGTCCACCAACGAAGCCGAATCTTCCGTGGATTCACAAACGAGCTCAATGGCCGTATTGAGACTTCCTAGACCGCCAGCTCTCGAGATGGAACAAGCAACAACGGCACACAATGCTCTCTCCGATTCACACTCTGAAAACAATCAAGATATCTCCCGTTATCTTCAAGATTTTGCCGGATCCATTGACATGAAATTTGGTCCAGAACATAGATACAGGATTTGCTTCTTCTTCAGCATCTTTCATATTTTGTTTCAGTTATTGATCTCGATCTTCCTATTCTTCTGGAAAGATTTATCTGTTTTGACTAAGAATCCCCACAATGCAATGGGAAGTTGCTGGCTCACCTGGTAAAGATATCAGTCGTCACTGCAGCAATGTTGTACTTGCCTGAGAATGTCAGATACAGTGTGAGCATTAATGCTGTTTTTCCCGGACCGACCGGCCTGTCGCAAGACAAAGCGGCGACGCAGATTAGAAACAAGGACAATGGAATGGTGGGAACAACTAGAGCCACAGGTAGGAAGACAGAAGCAGGACATCTGGCGGCCTTTTTTTCGGCGAGAGAAGAGAGAGAAGATAAGCTTCGCCCTCGAAGAGTCCTAGGAGACATGCTCTATATATCCACCGTTCCTCGATTTCTCGTGTCGATTGATAGCACACCGTCTTCCGTCCAGTGAAATAAAACAAGAGTCTAAACCTGCCGGTCATATATCTAATTCTTGAGATAAAATTACCTTTTGAGTCTGCCATTGATGTATCACGTGTAATAACCAAACCGTGGTTAGTTGGGTTCGTAGAAGCTGAAGGTAGTTTTTATTTAGTTTCAAATGAATAAAACCAGAATTGTACATGGAGAGGTGCACGAAGCCATAAGATGCACAGGCCCTGATGCAGAATCAGAGGATGTACTCCAACACAACACTACCCTGCTTTCACCTGACTCCCAGCAGAGACTCCAGATAGGTATGAGTTGCCACACCCTACCTTGCAGAGCATAGAGCGCAAGTCAGTGGCATCAAGCTCAATTCCCGAAGCTACCCATGCGCCCATAGGAGGACTGTCCGGGTATCAAAGTGAGGGTGAAGGATCTTGGAACGTGTCATCAAAGTTTAAAAATCCCGATAGTACTTCTGGACATGGTCAGAGTGATGAGAGAATAGATAGAAGCATGGTGAAGGAATCTGATAGGCTTGAAAGAACTGTTCAAAGCATGGGATACAGGGCAAACGTGTGCATGCATTTTCCATGTAGAATGGCTTCACCGTAAGGTATGTCGAAGATCGTCTAGGACAGCGCAGCTCACCTTCTCATATATCAATAACAGGACCGGAGCAAAATTGTCCATGAAAGGCTCTTTCCCCTGACACATGAAAACTCTCAGGTGCCTCTGTGTGAGACCGACTACTTCCGCAAATTGGATCTACTTTGCGACAACTGCGGTTGCGCGCTTCGAGGCCCATACGTTACTGGACTGGGTCGGAAGTACCACGTTGATCACTTCATGTGCGCTGTCTGTTCAAAAGTCTTCGATGTCAATGACGCCTTCCTCGAACATGGTAGCCAAGCGTATTGCTACGAGGACTACACAAAGTTCGCTCGATGGCGCTCGAGTGGACAGTTGCTGAAATCGATTCCCTCCATCGACTATCGAAGTAGACAGCCGAACTTCGACCGGTGGTTAAGAGGCTTCTCCGTCGAGGGAAGATCGAGGAGACGACATGCCACGCGCATTATGACGTCGATAATCGATTGGGAGGCAGTTGTGCTCAGCTGCGAGCCGGGTTCTCCAGGTTTTATCACACATATAATGATTCGAAGAATAATACAGTGTATATTAACCCAGAGACTTCTGATCAAATAATAATAGTGGTAGCTACTTTCCATTTCATGCAAATGGTATCGCCTTTTGTTTCGATTCACACGTAGAATAAAATCAAGATATCTGTCATGATAAATAAGAGCAATATAGTATGCATCAAAGACGTAAAGCCCATGTGCCACTCCTAGAGCCACTAGAGCCACTATTATATATATACAAACTGGGTATACAATATCAAAGCAAAGCACGACCAACCGGCCTTTACACAACAATAGCCTTCCTGCGGAAAAAAAAAAAAAAAAAAAAAAAAAAAAAAAAAAAAAAAAAAAAAAAAAAAAAAAAAAAAAAAAAAAAAAACTTCAAAACGCACATGTGGTACAGTTATGTTGCTTACATTGAAGCAGCCGCAGAGAACCCTAAAAAGTTCTGCTCGTATACACACCCAAACGCCTTTTTTTCGTCCCTCATGCTGTCACTTATTTCTTTCAGTATTGTCCAGTTCTGAAATCGGATGAGCTTTGCGCTCTTTGGACCCAGCGTATTGACCGGCGTACATCATCGGCGTGGAGCCGGTCGGCACAGCAGCACCCACGGCCAGGGCTTTCTGCCTCTGTTTTCGTTCCCACAACGCCCAGGCGATGGCCGACAAGGCGATGACGCCTAGCGGAACTCCGACTCCGGCGCCGATAGCTATGTCTCTGCTGGACGACGACGAGGAGGAGGAGGAAGACGCGTCGGTGGAGGAGAATGAGGGGCTGGAGCTGCCAGTGGAACTGGAGGAAGGAGCATCTGTCGGCGTCGAGCAGTTTGATGTATTCGCAGATGTCGTCGGCGTTGTCACGCTGCCATCCAGGCTGGATATGTTCGCGAGGGCTGCATATCCGGGAATAATCTTGCCATCAGGTATTGTAAAGGGTTCTGCTCCGTCGGGACAGGTAACGCTGCCGTCACTGTTACCGACAAGGTTGTTGCAGCAGTATGTTGCATTCCCGTTGATATAGAGCAGATTGATGATAGAAACGCCGCCGCTGGGGCCGACGTTGGCTGCAGGCAGGATCGCCGAGTCAGTGATTAGTTGCTCCAACACGACGCAGGAAACAGGGAATGAAGCAGCACAGCAAGGCATCAATCATGTACTTATGTATGACTCTAAAAAAAGATAAAAAAAAGAGAAGACACATACAGCATGTTTGGGGACAATTGGATCCCCAGTTCGGGTCAGTACAACCTCCCCGGGAGATCACATAGGGCTGATGCCCCACGTTCATGCACAAGCCGTTTGTCAAGCAGATGTCGGCGGGATTGCAGCAATGGGTGTAGATATCCGACGAACACGGCACGTCCGCCGATGATGGAGTGCCATCGGGGTAATAGCATTGTCGCGCAAGAGTTCGGGGAGCCAAGAACAACAGCAGCGTCAGCAACCACGGCGACGTTGACGTTGGCATAGTACTATATATGATAGACTGGCCAGTCATGTCCCAAGAACCAGCTGATTTTCTGGTGACGAACTTGAACACGAAATGAAGGAGGAGTCGACGTTCAAGAAGAGGAACCTCGACTGAAGAAAGCAAGAGGGAAAGCAAGTTGGCAGGCGGGGGGCAGACAAAGAAAGGTAGTTGGAACTGCTAAGCAGCCGATGAAAGGGGCTCATGATCCTCCCTAAACGGCACTGCGCCTTGCTCCTTTCAAGGGGTTTGCGGCTCAGCAGGATCGTGATCGCTGTTGTCCCGTAGAGAAGACAACCACGCTACTACACTCTGGACAAATCCCTTTCTTGCGTTGTTGTTCTGACTAAGCTTCAAGATGATGCCGGGGTTGCTGACCCTGAACGTCAGTTCGGATGAATGCCTCGTTGAGAACAAGAAAGGTCTGTCATCATCAACACTGACGCTTGCCTCGCTAGTTCCCATATCCGAACACATCAGACCGTCCCTAGGTCTCGACTGCGTTGCAATATCACTCAAGAGCCGTGCTGCGAGAGAGGACCAAACCGACGTGTTTCGGTCGATGCCCTGCCATGCGACGGCGAGGCTGGGGTTAGGCCCCCCGCGCAGAGAGTCCGTGCTTGGCCTCCGCTTGCCACCGGGTTCACGATGGTCGAAGCTGAACTGCAGATACGAGACGTTTCCTGACACTTGATCTCGGAAGAATTACCCGGTCAGCCCCACGATATGGATTCTGGCCCAGTCAAGCCTTTTGATGCTGAGTAATGGGTATATGAGACCCCTGAGGTTGACTATGTATCTCATTGACTAGCTTCTCGGTATATACTAAAATGTTTTACAAATCCAATATGCCCGTATAGAAATAAATAAGAGTATTTTCCACAAAGCTCGGACAGAACTGTTAAGCAGTTTTAAGAATTGCTTAGAAACTTTCTGCCTGTCAAAGGATCCACGGCGTGAGAGAAATCAGAGAAGCAGCATCGAAAGACACTGACCCCTGCTAGAGTTCGTGCCGTGGGGTGCACCAGGGAATCCCTCTAGGGGTAACCTCCGTATGCCATCAGGAAGGTGGTGAAGCTGATTTGATGCAGCGGCACTACATGCAGACCGTGCATCCATGTACATATTACCGTGTAATCAGGGCAGCAACTGGATCATTCGCTAATTATAAATGGCAGGCTTTAACTAAATCCTTCATCTAGCAGAGTTTCAATGACCAAGGAGTGTTCCGTACTCAATATTACTCCATTGTTCTATCAACACATCGAGGGACAGACATACTATCTGATTTAGATCCTGTCTGTAGGGGTCTGGCAAGCACTAGAACGCCGCGGGAGGGCGGTTAAGTCGACCACGCACCTCCCTGGACGAATATGAAAGCAATTCACTGTCTCATCGGTTGTCAGAGCAGAATACTGTTCACCGGCCACCACGGCTGAAACCGCTTGCGATAGCCAGTACAGATGAAAGAAAACAAAAGATGATGGAGCTCAAGAGAAGAGGGGAGATATTAACGCTCACTCAAGAAGGCTGGTTGGGCTAGAGGGAAGAAAGAGGGGGGCACACAACAAAAGGGAGTGATATTAACTGCGTAATGAATAGACCGTGAGTTCAGCAATCTGCAATGTCAGCTAACATGGAGATGCATCCATTCACAAGCACGCTTCTTTCACCTTCCATACACTGAAATTGATAACCCTGGTCCATCTCAACTGACAGTCAGAGACTTCACTCCATCCATCCCACATCCTCTCTCCTCTCCCTTCCATAACTGTACTCTGCGCCTGAAGTGTTTCGCACAATAGGATCTCCATCTCCTTCTCTTAACTTTCTATCTTGGATCTAGGTACGTAGTGGACTGCGCTTCGCCTGGTTAAGATTACGTGTTATATGCATCTCTCTAAGAGGTCTTCTTCTGCGATATAATCGAGGTCGACGAAGCTAACGCATTTAGGATCTGATCATACTAGGACATCAGAAAAATGGAATCATCCAATTCACAATCTCCGGTCGTTCCCACCATGAAAACGGTAAAATATCTTCTGACCAAGCCATCTTCCCTTTATTTTCTTTCCTTATGCTTCCTTTCGTTGCAAGCTAACTCCTTGATGTGACTTCTAAGCCCGAAGATATAATGCTCTCTATGGTTAACTCCATGCAAGGTTTGCAGGACCTCATCAAGAATCTCAACGCAATCCAGCAGCACTTATGGCACAAAATCGATAGACAGATGATGCCCGTGGTGACCGACCTGCTCACTCGCGTTCAGGCCTTGGAAGAGACCGCGGAACAGCACACGCTCCAAGCCCAGTTCAGGTTGGAGACTGCGATCGTCAAGAGAAGCATTTCTTTGTTTGTTGCTCGTGTGCAGGAGTTGGGTATCCCTGCCGAGGAGGTCAGGCACGCCGTGAACAGTCTGATCTCGGATCTTGCCATGGTGGCCCAGTCCACAAAGACCTCTGAGACGAGTGGTGACAGCTCTGAGGGATAAATCGATTCATCGGCAAATCACATCAGCTACCTCCAGCAGCGCCGCCCCTGTTCGCGATTATCTCATAATGAGAAAATATCCGGCCCTCCTGCTGGTACCTCCGCGTAACTGACCGAGCCTCGATGGATACTTGGTGCATTGAAATGCGGAAACAATGTTCGTCGAGCACTATTGGAAGAGAGTGACGGAAGCTGACTGGATAGTGTGGAAGGATAGGTTGCAGTTTTTTTCCATGCCATCTGTCCATTGATCGGATAGTTCATCTGCGAATAAAAGGGAAATAGCAAGATATCGAGAGATTGGCTCCCTTAGATATCTAGTGGACTGTAAACATGACTCCACCGAGAAAGAGACATACTGTAAACCAGGTTTAGGATGCGAGTAGATGCTGGACACCGTTTACTGCAATGAGTAATAATAGCTTCGACATGGGTAGATCGTACGAAGCCAAAGAATTAGTATATATATACCTCTCTCTATTTAAATCTGTACGCGAATGGACGTCACAACTCTCCCAATTATTCATTCATCCAACCACTTGTAACCCAACAACATCAGAGCAACAGATTAGGTATGTCTATAGCACCATCTTAAATTCAGGATCTCTGTCATCATTATAACCCGCATATTGGTCGTATTTGCCATTCGCCTTGTCTCGATTGATCTTGGCACAGTACAGCACGTTGCATAGGATCCTAGGAAAAACGATTGGTTAATATATATTTTCCATACATCGCTAGATATATCGATGGGGAAGCGCTCCGCATACATGCACCACGCAAACGCAAGCAATGCACAAACAACCGTGTGGCCCTTGTGGTATTGAGGTCCTTCTTTCTTTGGGTATATGAAAGCTATGGAATTTTCAAAACGGGTGAGTTCCCAATCAAATCCAATGCACTAGCTTTAGGGAAACTCTAGGGAGATATGACAGAATCAATGTTCAGACTTACTCGCAACAAACCCCCCGCAATTCGCGATCGCCAGCTGCATCGCCGACGTCGTCGCGCGCTTGTAGTGCCCGGCCGAGTTGCCCGAGTTCCAGACGAGGATGCACGGCACGCTGCCGTACATGCCGATCGCCATGAGGAAGGTCATCCCGTACTTGATCCTCTCCGAGTGCACGTTAGCGATGACCGCGTAGCCGATGATCGCGATGGGGAGGACGAAAAGCATGATGACGCCGCGGAGGCGCAGGCGGTCGGAGATGATGGCGCAGATTACTATATAGGAATGACTTGTCAGTTAGAGGACATATTACAAAGTAGAGGACAGTAGGTTGCTTACCTGTTACCACGCTGGCAACGGCGTACGGTATCACGGACCATAGCTGAGCGTCGTTGGGGTTTTTGGCGAATCCGAGGCCGTTGATGATTGTTGGGAGCTAAAGAATAGCAAAGTAAAGGATCAGTTGCCTATTCTGGTTGTCTGACGAAGAAGGTTCAAGGATCACATACGAAGAGACCAAACGAATATAAACCAGACAAGATCGCCATATAGGCTGTCGCGGTCAACCACATCCGAATATCGAAAATACCTCGTCTCACTTCGGACCATCGCAAGGTCTCGTGTTCTTCCTGCAAGCCGCTGTGCCGGTTGTTAGCACACGATAGATATGAATAAGGCAGAAAGTGTCTTGTCTTCACTTACGCACTCCCCTCCAACCTAGAGAACGGCTGATCCTGCAGCAGTCTTCGCCGAGCATACGCGCGCTCCTCGGGGCTCAAGAAGGAAGCCTTTTCGATACTATTTGGAAGGGCAATAAAGCTTACAATACCGCAGAAGACAGTCTGAACAGACAAAGATAAAAGGACACATCATTTATTAGCCGGTATCAATTGGTCCAAGAGTTCATGAAGGTTGAACTTACCATTAGACCCTCGATAATGAAAATCCAGCGCCATCCCTCCAGACCTCCCCTGGGAGCGATCTCAGCCAGACCACGGGCAAGAAGTCCTGTATGTATCCTTTTAGCAACCGTATCAATATAAACATTACTATCCCTCGAAGGAAAAAGAGTCCACTATACATACCTCCAAAAGCACCAGACAACGAAGCCGCCGTGTAAAACAATCCAATTCGCAACGCCATCTCACTCCGCTTATAGAAAAAGGATAGATAGAGCACCTTTACCCCCAAAAAAGACACATCTCAGCATCCACGTTCCAGTTCGGGCTATATGAAAGCATATACGAATTCCACTTACCATGCCCGGCAACAGCCCACCCTCAGTAACACCTAGAATCGCACGGACGGCAATAAATCCGGCATAGTTCCTCACGAAGCCCAGACACATCGTCATCGTGCCCCAGAGGAATGCGAGCAGCGGCAGCCAGATCTTCGGGGATGCTTTCTTCAGGGCGAGGTTGCTTGGTAGTTCGCTATTTCATCCACATAAATAGATTAAAAAGAAAGCCCAATTGATAACGAATGAATAAAAAAGGGAGCTGGTAATAGAAAGGGAAGTAACGAACCTGCAAATATACGTAAGATAGAAGACCGCAAGACCTGTATCGTACTGGTGGTCTGTAATGCCGATGTCACTTTCCAGACCGATGATCTTCGCATTTCCGACCTGTCATTGTCGGATTGACGTGTCAGCTTGATTATCCCCCTTTCTCTTCTTCCATCATCCTCAAAGATCCTGATCTAATTCACTTTTACCAGCTTTCTATAGTTCATGAAGATGGAAACTAACGTTTGTGCGGTCCAAAAACGAACAGAGGAAGAGTAGCGCGAGCATGGGAAGAATTCTAATATGAAATGTAGTTAGAGATGCCCGCCTTTAACTGGGTGAGGGGGGAGAGGGGTGGGTAGTACACACGTCACGTCCATCTTGAACAATATCCTCCGCGTCAGCTTCTGGTCCTCATCACTCTCGAGCGTCGCGGTATCGAGCGACTTCATCTTCATGGCGCAGTCCTCGATCTTCTCGCTTTCTGGTTTGATGTTGTCCATCTTCTTGGCCCTTCTATCTGTGGCAAGTATCCAGGAAGAGGTGTACAGGGATGGAGGAAGGACTGGTTAGCACTTCTAGAAGGAGAACTAGAACCAGAACCAGGGAAGAAAGAATGGAAACTTTCCGCGAAACGAACCCAGGCAAGCCCTCCCCTATCGGCCGGGTAATGCTGACACTACGGGGAATTCCCCATGCGGGAAAGAGAAATGGGGGGACATTATTTGGCCGGCTAATTCTTCGACCGAGCCTGTTGGGGTGCCCAGCCGGAGTGGTCATGAGGAATGCAGGATCCATAGGGATACCCCCGCAAATACTAAGCAAGCTTCCCCGCACCTTGGGTACCCCGGATCCACTCCCCGGATGGCCAAGCGTGGGGATATTTTCCGTCGGCAAGGTTCCGAAGTTGCCATTGCGGGAAAGGAGTTCGGGATACCTATTTGATAGGATTCCAATTACCGAGTAGGTAGGTAGATGCCTTAGGTATATACTTATTTTGGCAGTTGAACGATGTTCCGTCGGAGGAAATTGGTACTCCACAGTTATAGGTTGGATACATAAATGCAAGAATAAGTGACACTCGGCATATATATATATGCAACACCGCTGTCGGTAAAACACGTCAATTCATCATTCTTGTCGTGATCATCATGCCGCACCTCCATCAAGGAGTCTATCATATCTACATCTTAAAATAATGCCAACTCGCAACCAATAAGCCAAGGCATCGCATGTTCAGAAACAACCAGACCCAGGGCTCACAGTGCAAAAGCTAAGGTTCCCCCTCAGCTAACATACACCTGAACAACAACCTCGTTACTCCACCCAGCACTCAACCCCAGAGCTTTCCATGCAGCGAGGACATCAATGGCAAGGACCTTGGCACCATCACCCCCATCTTTCCAGACCGTCTTCCTCGGAACCGCGCGCCCCGAGACCATAACCATGAAGTTCCTGTCGATGCTCTTTTTATCCAGGTTCGAAAAGTAGATACCCAGCGTCCCCAGCGCTTTCAGGTTGATGTCGAACCGCAGCCGGCCGTTTTCGACCATGAAGATATCCGAGCTCGCGATGGCCGCGACACCGGTCATCTTGCCAAGCAGCCCTAAGATTGCGACGTGCGTGAGGCCGTCTGTAGGGGAGTTACAGCCTCGACTTCCCTGCAGAGTGAACGAACGGGTCGGATAGGCCGTGAGGATCTCCCAGCCTTTGGGTTCCAGTGCCACCGCGATAAGCGAGTTCTGGGCCCTTGGTTTCATCAACTCCGTGATCTTTCCGCTGGTATGTGCGCGGACGATATATGGCCCGTCGTCAGCGTGGACTCCTGGGAAATCGATCAGGGGTATGAGCGTAGACACGTCCGCGGGGCTGATATTGAACAGTCCCAAGATACCGCTGCCGGTTTTCGCCCAGCCGGTGTAGGTGCCGATTCTGAGCGTGTTCCCTTCATTATAGTCGTGGTAGACGTCGAGCGTGCGTCCAAGCACGCTTGGGCGAAGAATGACCGTGTTGCCGCGTGGGGTGGGAGCGGTCATCTGATTGATTATATCGAGATCATGTTTCCCTGGCTCGTCAGTAATATAGATTGGACCGCCTGAGACGCTTCGTGCAGCAGCATGGAAGGAAGCGTAAGCATGGCTGGTCTGGAACATATCCCAATCCGGGATTACATTCAGGTATCGTGTCAAAAGTGCATTATGTGCGTTGCAAAAGACATGCCAGGGATGCGATTCTGGGACATCAGGGAAGAAGTCGTCAGAGTTTCGCAGCAGGATGCTCGGTTTATTTGTCGGCATGTAGGAATGAAAGATGATTTGTGGCGCCAATGACATGCACGCGATGGCTCTAGTGCTAAAATATTTCAATGAAGCAGTAGACCAAGCATCCTGGTAAGCAGTCGTGAACCGTTTCCGGTCATCTGGATCTTCGAGAAGATCGAGGAAAAATTGCGCATCCGTCTTGACGGCATCGACGCCGACGGAAGTGAGATATGAATAGAAATCATCGTAGAACCGATGTATGTCGTCTGGATCCACAGCCAACATCATTCCCCCTGCAACGGCATCTTTCTTCTTGACTTCTTTTGTTTTGTATTTCCTCGCAAGTTCCCCATCCGGAGAAATCCCGCCCCAGTACCCCATCAGGGCATGCCAGACAGCAATATGTTCTATGTCCGGATGACGTTGGCGAATTGTTTCCACAGTATGTTTCAACCCTTCAGGAAATCCTTCTGGATTCGCCTCGAAGCGTCTCCAACCGCGCTTAAACTGCGATTCGCCGTCATTATCCAATGCCTGCCAGTTGTCGTCGATTATCAGATTGACGATATTGATGCCATGCGACTTCAATATATCCAGAGCGCCAAGGATCTTCTCTTCTGTCAAGTTCTGCCCCAGAGCATTCCAGGTGCAATAAGTTAAGCCATCATACCAATTGGACATCCATTGTATCTTTGGATCCTTCTCCACCATGACAATGTCATCTCCGACAGGGGAATCAGGTACTGCAGGCTTCGAAGTGGTGGTAGGAGTCGTCTCTTCATCGTGAGGTGCTCTTACTATCTTTCGCGCTTCATACACTAGGGCACAATTTGCTACCTCAAAACTTTCAGCAACTGACGCCAAAATCTGAAATTTTGCAGTCTCCCGGTTGTCGTTCTTAGCTTCTATAACTACCTCGCCCTTTTCACCAGACTGGAATACGGTCAGGACGTCATTGACACCGGAGACGGCCAGAAGGACGAGGTGATATCCGTCTGTTCGGAGGAACGAGCATAATATTGCATCTTCCGTTAATCTGAAGTCTTTCTTACCATGTCTTGGGGCAAGCCAGGGACTCCAGACCCGCACAAGAGAGAAATTCCGCACAACTGATGAAGGAGTTCCCAGGGCAAGTTTCTTGACGCCGGACTGGCCCTCTTGGGCAGGTCCCACGTCCCCTGAGATGCTCCATAATATCGAACCGGGAGCTTCGCTTTTCCGAGGCTGAATGTCGAGCCCGCTTGCAAGACCATCAATGTATTTCCCGAGCTCCTCCTTTCCCGGAGTTGCTGATGGATCAATCTTCGGTTTCCGAGGGGCAAACACGATCTCACCATCATTTACGGGGCGCTGTTGGTTTGCCCATTGCCATTCAGCGTCCGGGCCTGTCCTGTACCGGACAGTGAACTTCGCATATCCTCCGGAGGTGGGCAGGCTGATTTCCTCCGAGAAGGTGTAGCGATAGTAGCTATCTTCGATGGAACGGCCGGTCACCATCGGGGTGGAGGAAGGGGGACATTTCTTAAGGGGCAGAGCGCCCCAATTATTGCTGTTCCCGATATTGTGCCAGATCTGAACGTCCCAGGTTTGCTCTGGAAAGGACCTGCTCGATTCAAGCACAACTGTGAACCGGAGCTACATGGAATTAGCATTTGGGGGAAAAACTCTGGAACATAGAACTTGAAGTGTCGTTCCAATGCTAATTAATAATAGATCACAATGGCAAGGACTATTGCTTACAGGACGCACAGCATTAAAACATCTTAGGCATAGGCTTAGATAAAAAAGAAATTCATTGCTCAATAATACAAGGAAACAAAAAGGCAGTAGAGCAATGCCGCAATTAACAACATGATGCACCGCATGGTTCTCTTAATACTCGATAGTGCAGTACATGAGAGGCTCATGCTCACCTTATCATCGTCCTCAGATTTCAAGGCCTTTTGTATCCGCTCTACACAGGTCACCTGTCCCAAAGGAGGATAACTTGTCACTCTGGCAAACAGGCTCATCTGCGCGGGTCGTATGAATTTGATCTGTGAGGGCTTCTGCCCGGGCTTGCCCTGTTCCCTTGTCGGTTGGCCCGGGGCGGCACCACCCCGCGGAGCAGACATCTTGAAGAGCTCGGGTTCCTCGAACCGACAGATAGAACAGGACAGAAACAGAAATACCACCGGGGGAGCACAGAAATCTTATTAGGCTGGAAGACACAGGTAACTAAGGATATTGTGACACTCAAGGACAGGGGTTTGCGAGGGCAGGAGTGGCGGGCGGTCGCCACATGATGTATGATGAGCTGTCCATCCTCTCTGGTGGAGCGGCCCGTGTAATCCGCGGGCCTCGACGGCGGATGTGCCTGGAGCCTTGGACGGCTGCAGTCAGCGGCCGGGCTGTCCCGCCTTCCGGGACCTTGCGTCCCGAGGTTTGTGAGACAAGGGCGGTGATGATGATCTTTCTCCTCCTTCTCCATTTCAATAGTAAGGATTATAGGTCATAACCGGGTTATATAGGAATCTTCAAATGTCAAGTGGTTTTACTGCGCCCGATATTTCCCCTCTTTTGGCAAGAATCCATGATGAATAGTCTCAATGGTTCTACAGTGTGATACCAGCCTAAGCAGCATATCTCGTTTTTATTTGGCTATTAACTGAAAATGCCTTATGCTTCTACTTGGGCTTTTAAGAATAGATTGTTTATTTTTATTTGTTCATTAGCTAACTACATAATATACTGAGGGGCAAAGTCATCATAGCAGAATAAGACTCGCTCCTCACGTCTATGCCGACACAACAACCTCGGATAAGGTGATTACTCGATTCTGATAGCAACCTTTCCAAAGTGCTTCTGAGCCCACTGTAACCGTCATGTTAGCACCGTAATTCTATACCACACGGACACGCTGGCACACTTACCATATACTCATATGCCTCTCTGGTCTGCTCAAGGGTGAAGACCTTCTCATCCAGAACCGGATGGATGTCATTGGCCTCAACGGCCCGGATCATATCCTGCATCATCGCCTTGCTTCCCACGTACACGCCTCTGATCGTGCAGATCCTGCTCAGAGCGTCCATGATCTGGGGCTGACCTCTTGGGTCCTTGGCACCAAGGAACCCAATCAGGCTGATCACACCCTCGAACTTGATGCACTTCAGGCTCTGCTCCAGAGTTCCTGGACCGCCAACCTCGATGATGTGGTCGACACCCTCGCCGTCAGGGGTTAGTTTGCGCGCCGTCTCGCCCCAGTTCGGGTCAGTCTTGTAGTTGAGGACGTAGTCGGCTCCGAGCTTCTTCAGGATCTCAGCCTTCTTGTCGGTCGAGGTCGTGGCAATGACGGTAGCGCCAGCGGCTTTGGCGAACTGGTGTGAAGTAATGTCAGCACGGGAAGAGAGGGAAATCGGTCCAAGTTGTGGATATCATACCTGCAAAGCAAAGATACTGACACCACCGGTTCCCTGGACCAGCACAGTCTGGCCTGGCTTCAATGGCTTGAGGCCATACAGCGCATTCCAGCTGGTAAGGCCCGCGCAGGTGAGGGTGGCAGCCTCAAGGTAGTTGAGGTTCTTGGGGGCATGAAGCAAGCCGTTCTCGTGGAAGACACCGTACTGGCGCAGGGTGCCATCCAGGACACCACCAAGACCAGTTTTGGAGGCAGCGATGTCAATGTCGCCATACTGGTGGCCCTGGTTGAAGAGCGTCACGACCTTGTCGCCCTTCTTGAACTTGGTGACCTTGGAGCCGACTTCAACGACTTCACCGGCACCGTCCGAGCCGGGCGCAACAGGCAGATCGAGCGGGAAAGGGTACATGCCCTGCGTTGGAGAAGAGACGTGTTACCATACCGCAAAGCCATCACCGGAGTTGCCGAAGCGCACCTTAGGGATGATGAGATCACGGTAGTTGAGGGAGGCGCCCTGGAGCTTGACCAGAACGTCAAACTCGCCGACCTTGGGGACGGGCGCCTCACCGAAGGACAGGCCATCGAAGCCCTTCTCGGTGCTCGAAACAGTCCACTGCTTCATCGTGGTGGCTGCCATTGTGGTGAATCTCTTTCTCGAGGTTTATCCTGCGTCCAACAACAAACCAAGCTCCTGTTCACTGCCGGAGGGAAGTGTCAAGGCGAGGTGGTGGTCTTTATATACTCCATTGATGGACGTCCAAGTGGGACAACAGTGGTGACGGCAGTGTTACCACGTCCCTCGGAGCATTCCTGCGTCATAGCTGTGGGGAACGTCTGGTTGTCGATCTGGCCTTGGCCACGAATATGGTTATCGCCGAGCCCCATTCTGCGAGGGAACCCCGGCGGCCGGCGGGCGCTAGCCCGAACTGGCCGATTGGTGGGGCCTGCTGATAAATGCTCCGTGAGAAAGTTTCTCCGAATCGTCACGTGTGGGCATCCACTCTCGGACAGTTTCGCGCAGATGAAACTTCCAGAAGTTTGGATACCCCCGATCCACCTCGCTTAGGAATGCTTCTTGTCCATCTGTCATTTCTACCTACCATTCATTCTGCCATGTGATCTATTATTAGACCCTTCGTTGCACCTCCTATGCCATTCATCTAAGATCTAGATGATGCTGAACTTACGCATTTGGCATGTGTTGACAGCGGTAGCAGTTGCTAGAGCTCTACTATTCTCCATCTTCTTGCTCTCTTGTATCGTTGATCGGTTCACTTGATCCACGCCTGGACTGCCTTTAACCTTGCATTAATAATCCATCATTTAACATACTATTGGACCTATCATTTGATCTACCGTTCAACCTGCCGTTTGATCTATCTACCATTCAATCTATTGTCTGATCTACTGTTTGACATAGCATCGTTCAACCAAGTATTTGACATACTATTTCATCTATTATACATCCTATCATCTGACCTAGAAGAATACTGAGGCATTAGATCTAGCCTCTGTGGAGAAATCTAGCCGGACTGCGAGCTCGTTGATGAGACACCGGGAGACAGATCCGATGCCTTCCTCTGCGCAGGACCGTCACCCCGCCGTTCTTAGGCAAATCTGTCAACAATGTGATACCTGGCCATTTAGCATATTGTTCTCTCCTGTCTGAGCCAGGCTCCTTAGGCACCAGTTGTTACGGTGCTCCCACCAGTGACTTCGACGGAGATCCTCGAGAGTATTCAATATGCAAGCATGGATATTGCCTAGGCGGTCTCTGCATTGGCAGGGATCCTAACTGCTGCTCAACCAACCGCAACCCTGACATCCTCAGCAGATGTCTAATCCATCGTCTCGAGCGTCTTTGCTGGGAAGCCACTTGCCAACGTTGTTGTCGAGCTCATCCGGAATGGCCTTTACGCTGCGGACCTGGTCCACAATGTTGTCGGTCAATATGATCCCAAAATAAACCCGTCCCCACGACTCCAACCCGGATCCGCCGGTCAAATCTATCCGAAAAAGCAGCCCAGATGCACAAACTACGTGTCGGCCATCAGCGGCGGCGGCAAGGTAAGCATCATAACCTGCCCCCAAGGTACCTTGAACATGCAGTTGGCACTCAAATACCGGCCCTCCACCCGCAGTGTTGTCGGCGACTTCATCTCACTGGCTGGTAAGTTTGACAGATCTGTCATCGCGGACCTGCTCTGTCCAGGCTTTCCTGCCATCCTGCAACAGATCTACAACACCACCTCTGCGATCCTGCACGCCCATGGCAGTGACTCCGCGTATGCCGACAACGACAATCTACTCGACCACCGACAATGTGATTCAGCCGTAAACCGGCACTGGCGCCAGAGGCTGCATCATGGATGCTCGGGGAGTTTGTGTGAACAACAATGAATTCAGATTCCCTGCCCTGGGCAGCCTGAGGGCTGTATATGCACGCACGGACGTTGTATATAACCCTTATGGTGGGCGCTGACGGTCGATGCCTTGACCCGCAAGGGCCCGGAGGACGTAAGTCTGCTCGATCTGAAATCTCCGCGTCTGGCGATCGTGGCAGAAGGTTGAGTTGTATGATGTTGCTGCGACGGAGAGTATTCCGTTCATTTCGTATAATTGACTTGCACTTCCCAAAAGCAGCGACCGAGCCACCATCAAGGCTTATGCCGCTTGAGTTACCCCGTGCGTCAGAACCCAACAGCAGTCTTGCCCATTCTTATCATATCCATAAAAATCAACTCTGTATACGTCCTAGAAAAATGCATTCTCACGGCATTAAAATATCATGCAACAACCAGAGGCTTAAAGTACGCACGTGTATCTGCTGCTGTCCGTCCATGGTTTTGGAATGCGAGAATTTATGTACTCTGATCAGCTGTGATGAAACTTATCCTTCAGTGCACATATATTCAGAACTGGAAATGTAAGTCTAAGATCATTGTCAACAGCAAGCTTTCTCGATCCTTTTTAATATCGGCCAATGACTCGTCTCAGTGGATAATTCTACATTGCGTGATTTGCATATTTCCTATTATCAGTGCTTTATTATGTCAGCTTTAGCTTTTGGTTCGAAATTATCGTCCTGTTCTTTTATTTGCCACAGAGGTCTTGTCCATACTGCAGCATCCCGTCAACAGGATTATCGGGATCTGATGGAATTGGCATACAGACGAGATAATATGCTTATATAGTACTGACAACAGAATCCGTTAAAGCTGTCAGAACTACTGTTGTTATTTATTTTATTCCCCACATTGGAGTATGCGGGAAATGGGACCGGACAAACACACAGCGGGACACCAAGCGATTTCCTACTCGGATAAATATCCGTACAACATGAAAGCTCCTACGGATCCTTTTCACAAGCAATCAGGTCTCGAACTTACCATGGCTCGCAAATAATATAGTCCAACACGCGTTCTAGTGGCGGATAGACTACCTACAGCTACGGTGAGGGGTTGTGGAGAAAAATCGCGTCATAAAGCAGGATCATTTGCTGCGATGCACGATATTTTTTTTTCGCAACCCCCCGCCCAATGACAATGGACTGTGCCTGCCGTGATCGTCAATGGGTACCCCGCGGATGGCACGTAACGCTATCGTGTGTGGCTTGCAGGGTTCCTGGAGGGGTTGGAGGAGCAGCAGGGAAAGGCACATTTGGTCAATGGTAGAAGAGGTTAAATAATAATAGGCCCTCCCCTCGCGGGTGTATACCTTGCGGACATACTCCGTACCTACTACCCTGATTTACTCATACCAAATTCTTTGTCCTCCACACCCTCCAATTACTGCAGACTATCATCTTCCATTGACACACCACGGTGACAAGGATAAAATAATCATGTCTCTGGGAAGAAAGTTCAAGCTCAACTCCGGGTATGAGATTCCCGCTATCGGCCTCGGAACCTGGGTGAGTCCAATCCAGAGACGAAGATGCTGGACCGAAACTGGAGCTCGAATACTTATACAATTGCAGCTCTCCAAGCCACACGAGGTCGAAGATGCCGTCGCACACGCTCTTCGCGTGGGATATCGCCACATCGACACTGCTGCCGTGTACCAGAACGAGGCGGAAGTCGGCGCGGGCTGGAAGAAGTCTGGTGTCCCGAGAGAAGAGATCTTTGTGAGTTATTCCCTTGCCAGCCTTCTGTACAGCATATGTATGGCCAGAACTTTAAGCTGACAGCATTGTCCAGATAACCAGCAAGTTGTGGAACACTCACCACCACCCGGACCACGTCGAGGAAGCACTCAACAAGACCCTAAAGGACCTGCAGACTGATTACCTTGATCTCTACCTTGTACGCATTACCTCAGTCACACTCAGTGAAAGCACCTTTCTGACACAAGCGATATAGGTCCACTGGCCCGTCTCCTTCGAGTACAGCAGCGAGACGCTGTTCCCAGTAGACCCAGTGACGAAGCGTTACCGTCTCGCGAACGTCCCCATCGCCGACACCTGGGCCGCATTGGAGAAGCAGGTCAGGGCCGGCAAGATCCGCAGCATTGGCATCAGCAACTTCACCATCGAGCAGACGCAGGAGCTGCTCAAGACCGCAACGATCCCTCCGGCGGTGAACCAGATCGAGGCTCATCCATGGCTGCAGCAGCCGGAGCTGATGAAGTTCATGAAGGAGAAGGTTTGTAGAAGCACTTATTTTCCTGTTTTTGTCAATAAATATTGCCTACTGACTCATTGCGTGTAGAACATCCTCGTTGTTGCCTACAGTCCACTGGGCAACAACATCTACGGCCTTCCTCGGTATGAAATTCGAATCTAATCTCAGATCAGCAAGTGGCAGCATGTAGCTGACAGTCCTCCTAGTGTCGTCGACGACCCAACCATCCACGAAATCGCAAAGAAGCTCGGCAAGGACCCCGCTGCTGTGCTCATTTCCTGGGCCGTTCAACGAGGGACCGCCGTCCTTCCGAAGAGTGTCACACCGTCGCGTATCGAGAGCAACTTCCAAGGTAAGCTTAAGCCAAAAGATACAATTAGACATATGAAGACTCTTTCCTTTCGCCATACATCCATCCGATTTTCGAAAATCGCTAACTGCCATCCCTATAGACTTCATCATCCCTGACGAGGAATTTGAGGCGCTCAACAAGCTCGACCGGCACTATCGATTCAACTTCCCCGTCCGCTGGGGTGTTGATATCTTCGGCGAAGTCGGTCAGGAAGAGGTCGAGAGGCGCGCTGAGGAGTACGCTGCGCAAGAGAGGGCGAAGGAAAGTAAATAAATGACGGGGGCATGCTATTGACTTGTATCCGTCAGCCCTGTATAAATACCGATGCAGGTGCATGTGAGTGTAATTAACAAATGAAGGAATGTTAGAAGGTTCTTTGTAAACAGGTTCTTAGTGTGCTTTCGGGTGTCTTACCTTATTCAATATACTGATCAGTATCAGAATATGCGAAATCTCAAAATTTGCGCCATAGAATTGACAATGCCAAGAAGCATCTCTAACTGTAGGAACTATATAAAGTATTACGTATGTTGTATAATAAGATACAGGGAACACATCGCTGCGCATGTTTATTCACGTGGAAAACAAGACATTAGCCTCTTGTTTTCCAGTATTATAATAACAGACAGAGCCAATAATATAGCCAATACCATGTTCACCTATGGCTAAAACAATTCTGGCTCGTACAGAGAGTAGTAGTCCTGGTCGAATGTATTACCATTATCGACCAGCACAGACCTAGAACGCCATATGACATGCCATCAACCAATAGGATTTCAAGTATCGATATGACGCCGCCGCGCAACGACACGCCGACGCGCTCCGACCGGACCTTTATTCCCATTTCAGACACATCTCCTTCCTTCCAGTAACAAAGGAACTCTAGGCAATTGTGAACGTAGCCCTGCATAGAGCCCTTAGATTAATTATTTTTGATAAATACTACATACTATCCAAGATGCCGTCATCAGCCAAAGAAGGCCGGGTGACGAAATCAAAGTCGCGATCGGCTTCGCGTTCCGCTCTCGGGAAACGGAGGCGCGAGGACGCGGATAGGGAGGGTGAGTACTATCTATTATGATCACAGTGAGTTTTTTATTTTGTTTTAAGGTTCTATTTGCTTTATATATCTATTTATTTTTTTATCGAGATCGTTCGTTGTTTTATTGCAAATGCAATGCAAATCACCCATGGGAATTGAAGATTAAAGAGCTCCACTCATCTCGATATTGGATTTATTCCATACCATTGTCATGCTAGTATTATTCAAAATGCATCTGTCCATCTTCCGTGCAAGATAATCAAGCCTTCTGTTTTCTATATTCTCATATTTGCAACTATTCCCTTATCGAGTCATATTGATTTGACTGTTGATCTTTTACCAAAACACACCCACACATGTCATCCAAAGCAAGGAAGCCAAACTCACAGACCTCCTACTCCAGACCAGAACTCACCCCCATCCAACTCTAAATCCAAATCCAGATCCAAACCTCTCCCCCTGGTCGAGCGCACCAACTCGCTCCCGCTCGATCAGTTCATCGAGAAATACGTCCCACAGTCATCACTCGAGTTCAAGATTCCGAGTCCTCCTAGCCAACAACAGCAACAATCCAAACCCAACGACGACACATCGACCCGCAACGATGAAGATCGCCAGGAGCAGGTTGATTACTACTACACACTAGACATCCACACCGCGCAATCTCTCCCAGAGACAGACTTCCAGGCATGCTTCGACCTGATCGAATTGACGTCCAAAGACGACTACGCGAACTCCAGCATCGGGTGGTCCCCCACGAAGAAGAGGAAGGAGATGAAGTTGCCGGATATGCGGTATATTCTGTTGCGGCCGGCGCAGCGGCAGGGTGCGGTCGATAATAATAGTAAGAATAATGATAATGATAATAATGAGGATTCTGGGAAGGTGACAGAAGGAGAAGGAACCGATCCAGAGGGAGAGAAGCAGCAGCAGCAGCAGAAGCTACTAGGGTTCCTTTCTTTCATGGTGACTTACGAAGACGGAAAGGAAGTTATCTACTGCTATGAGATCCACTTATCGCCGACGCTGAGGGGAAAGGGGGCTGGAAAGCACTTGATGCTTCTGTTTGAAGAGATTGGGCGGCGTGTTGGCCTGGAGAAGGCGATGTTGACCGTGTTCAAGTCGAACACGGTAGCGCGACAGTTCTACGAGCGGCTCGGGTACGATGTTGACGAATACTCACCGCAGCCGCGGAGATTGAGGAATGGCACGGTCAAAGAGCCTGATTATCTGATCCTATCGAAGGGTCTCAAAGGAGGCGAGCCAAATGCAAGCAAGCAGGACTCGGCACATAATGAATAATATATTCTCGTAATATACCTATGTGCTTTATAAAGTCCTAGGACGTTTATATCTGTCTGACATCTTTGCCCTTCATTTCTGGGTGCTCTTGCTCCCATTCATCCCTCAGTGCAGCAAAGATGGAGTCCGCCACCAAGATCGAGAGACCCAGACTCCAGACCAGGGTGATAGCGTAGAAGAAATTGGCGTTTCCGGACCCGGCGTAGATCCAGAGATGGTAGAACGCAGGACCAAGCAGGGTGGCATACAACAGGGCGGAAACGGCAAAGAACGTGTAGCGCATCACTGGTTACCGTTAGCCTGATACTCTTCAGAGACAAGAGGATGAACATACAAGGGAAGAGATGCCGGTAAAGTGGAATAAGCGCGAAGTACAGGGAGACATCCGAGATGCTGGGGTAGGGCTGGAAGATCGCAAAGATGCCGAGGAGGGTGGTGACCACGAAGAGAGGCTGCCGCCTCAGCCGGATTGTCAGCCCACCCACATATCCGGCAAGGTGTAGCCAGAACACGCCCAAAAAGAACTCCCTGAACGAGTCGAATATTTCGACGAAGAAGTACCACCAGAGGCCAACGTTTGGTGTGAGATCAAGGACAAGCAGTTGAACGCCGTACGTCGCGGAGATGAATTCCCAGGAATTCCCGGTGATAAAATATGAGATGCCAAGGAGACCAGCAATGCTTCCCGCGAGTATTGCGAAGTGTTTCAATGCGAAGAATGCGGCAGAGGAGGGGACTTCCATTCCCCAAACATGTCGATCGTAGCATAGGAGGACAATGGGAACAAACAGTAATGCCGGGTACATAGACAGGTAAGAAGCGAACCCCAATGCGAGCATGGAGTTGAGGCCGTTGCCAGTGATGGCGTTAGAGATGGCGTACAGGATCGAGAGGTTGGCAAAGACATTTGTCGACCGGCCGAGGCACGTCGCAATGGTAAACGGATTGAATAGATACCTGAATACCGGTTACACAACGCCATCCATGAAATCAAGCCCAAACGAGACGTACCCCGCGGCAATGTAAACACCATCCCATCTAATATTCTTCCGGGACGTGGTGTGCAGTCGTCCAGAAACGGACTCCCCAGAGTCGGAAATGGTGATCAAGGCATTGGCGTTCAGGAGGTCGATCAACGAGTAGACAATGCCAGTGACTAAAGGATAGTTCTGCGCATTGGGCAGCAGGGCAAAGATAGGAAGGAGAAGAGGTGCCTGCGCAGTAATTAGTCGACCTGCAGGAAAAGAAAGAGGAGAGAAATGGAGAGCTTGTTGCTTACCTGGTGGAAGACACCCCCATCGTAAGGAGAGACATTTCGAGTGTAGAGGAAGAGGCCCTCTTGTACTGGGAAGCGGTTAGCATTTCCTAAAACAAAATAACCACCATCACCACCGTCGAAGCGGAATACTCACATCGCTTGAAGCTGCTGATCGGTGTCGAGACCTCCACCCTTCCGGTCAAGAGATCGGGGAGCGAGGGGAAGGCACAGAACAGCAGGACTCGCAGCGCGACCGCGGCGCCAAACACCGCAACCTTCCTCCTGTCGACAGGCATTGTAAATCCTACCGTGCGCTGCAGAGCCCCATATCGGTGGATACCAGAAACCGGAGCGACGTGAACGAGAGACGACCTCGGCGGTGCGCGGGCTGGAGGTCTGCATCCAGCTTGTCCTGAACGCCGCTGCCGTCGTCCGCCCTGCACGGACCACGCCGAGCTTTTCTCCGTCCCGCACCAGAAAAGTCCCGCGATAACTTTTTCTTCGTTATCGCAGCATCAACCCTCGAGCGCCTCGTCGCCGCCAAACAACGCAAGATGGGGAAAATCAAGAAGAAGGGTGCGTGAGCCAGGACGCCAATGATGTGGGAATAAGTCGCTGATAATTTTCTAGGGACCTCTGGTCAAGCCAAAAACTACATTACCAGAACTCAGGCAGTGCGCAAGCTCCAGATTTCACTGCCTGATTTCCGAAGACTATGTATCTTCAAAGGTATGCCCACGAGAATTCTTTATCGAGAGCGGTTGCTAAAATTTTTTTCTAGGAATCTATCCACGAGAACCTCGTAATAAGAAGAAGGCGTCGAAAACCGCGACGCCAAACACTACCTTTTACTACGCCAGAGATATCCAGTATCTTCTCCATGAACCGCTGCTCAAGAAATTCCGCGAGCAGAAGGCGCTCTCGAAAAAGATCGCCCGAGCGCTGGGCCGTGGAGAAGTTGGCGATGCGGCGCGGTTAGAAAAGAACCACGCCCCCAAGCTCACTCTCGACCACATTATCAAGGAGCGCTACCCGACCTTCATCGATGCGCTGAGAGACCTGGATGACTGTCTGTCGCTCCTGTTCCTGTTTGCGAACCTCCCGTCGTCCGCCAATGTCCCACCGAAGACGATTGCGCTCTGCCAGCGACTCTGTCACGAGTTTCAGCATTATCTGATCGCAACCCACTCCCTTCGAAAGTCGTTCCTCTCGATCAAGGGTATCTATTACCAAGCTACTATCCAGGGTCAGGATATCATGTGGCTCGTCCCGTATCGATTCGTCCAGAGGATCAATGGAGACGTGGACTTCCGGATAATGGCCACCTTCGTCGAGTTTTACACCACCCTGCTTGGCTTTGTCAACTTCAGACTCTACACATCTATCGGATTGGTCTACCCGCCCAAATTCGACGTCAGGAGCGATGAGAATGGCGCTGAGCTGGCTGCATTCACCCTCGAAGGCCGCAAACCCGGAGAGACGAAGGCGATTGAGGCCAAGCCAAACGGAGATGCGGAAAAGCAAGTCTCGCGAGAGATCCAGGACAAGGTGGACAGCGTGGTTAAGAATGCCAACTTGGATCAGGAGCAAGAGGAGCAACAAGAAGAAGAAGAGGAAGAGAATAATGATGGAATTGACAAGTTCGAGCCAGCAGCACCGGAGGCCGACACACTGCCCCAACCCGACATGAGTGCGAACGAGGCTGCCACACTATTCGCCCCCTTTACATTTTTCATTTCTCGAGAGGCTCCAAGGGGGCCATTGGAATTTATTCTACGTGCATTTGGCTGCAAACGGATTGGCTGGGACCCGGTGCTGGGCGATGGTGCTTTCACGACCGATGAATCTGACCCCCGAATCACTCATCAGATCGTCGATCGGCCAGCACTCCCTGAGTCTTCGCTGCCAGCTATTCCAGATGCTCCGCAGGATGGCGCTGTCCAAAAGATCAAGCCCGGCACACGGGTGCCTGGGAGAATCTATGTTCAGCCCCAGTGGGTCTGGGATTGTATAAACGAGGGAAAGCTTCTCCGTCCAGACCTTTATGCTCCAGGAGCCACGCTACCTCCTCACCTGAGCCCGTGGGTCAAGCCTGGCAAGGGCCAGTATGATCCTCGGCGCAGCCTTGCCGAGCAGGAGGAAGAGGGTGAGGCCGAACGTGCAGCTGAAGAGGAGGAGGAAGAGGAGGAGGAGGACAGTGACGAGGAGATGGAGGAGGCGCCCAAGGACAAGAAGTCTCGCGCCAAGGCAGAGGACGAGTCGGAGGAAGATGAGTCTGAAGAGGATGATTCTGAAGAAGACAAGTCTGAAGACGAATCGGTTGATGGCGGTATGGACGTCGCTTATAGTGATGATGAAGACGAGGAGAGCGAGGAAGAAGAGGAAGAAGAATTCGGCGGCTTCGACGACGACGCAGAGGAGGAGTCTTCTGAGTCAGAAGACGAGGAAGAGGCAGCTCGGAAGCAGCACCAGAAAGAACTGGAGGCTGAAGCCGCTGGTCTTCCCTTCTCCGGTAACGGCGCGGACAAGAAGTCTGCCGACGCGAAGAAGTCGTCTCAGGCAAAGAAGCTTGCGGCGCAGAAGCGCAAGGAGGAAGAGGAGCTGGAGAGACGGAAGATGATGCTGAGCCGGAAGAAGCGGAAGCTGCTGGACAAGATGCTGTACTCTAACAAGAAGCAGGCTGAGGAGGCCCAGAGATTGCGGGCTAAGAGGAGAAAGATCGAGAAGGCGGCGGCGAAGGCGTGAATGTCGGAAGTGATCAAAAGTTGATCTTTGTTTAAAAAAAGGATATCCTCGGTGTTGTAAATGTTTATTTCCAAAGTTAATTTCCTTTCCATTTTCCTTCATGGCGAGCTTCATGATTATACGTGTACTGTAGCCCTAGTGTATCTAGGATCCCGCCCGGACCCTGTTTTGGGCTTTGAGTTACGTGTCTTTTTCATTCTGCATCTCAAACATGACAATAAATGAGTTAGAACAATTTAAAACCGAATATGAACCAAGATTCCTGCCATTATTGGAGATGATTGAGTGAACACAGATTTATGTCCCTCTATGACCCGATTTATGACCGATCACGTGACCATAGTCTTCGACGCTGCTTCTGTTCGACTACAGGATGACTTCGCGGATAGCGTTCTGAGAACATTTTCAACTAACACCCACTATTCATATATGATTACCCGCAGAGGGATTTCTGGATTTTGAATTAAATTTTACATGATACCCATTTTTTATTTTCTCAGTATTTAGTTTGTTCGTGGAAACGTTTTAATTCATTTTTTTCTCTCATCCATCCATCGCCCAGAGGAAAGAAATTCTCCAATAGGGCTGTGCTAGCGTTTACCATCCTTGGAATTGCATCTCCGATTTTCTTTATGAAAAAAAAGAATATCAGAAAGTATCCAAAATGCACTCTTTTCCAGCGAAATGATCTGCACAGCGTGCTTCCGTCTCATTACCTAGTTATTTAATACTTTTCTCTTACTCCCCAAAATAGAGTTTGCAAGTTCTCAAACATGTCCGCATCCTCACCACCCAGCAGCAGCCATCGAAGCGCGCAGTTCTCCTCGCGCTTCAGCCCGCCCCAGTCGGCGCAGCCACAGCCATACCAGTCCATATTCGGCTCGAGCAGCCAGAACGTGGACCTGGATCCGGACCTCCAGCCTTATCCTGGGGATGAGGACTTCCATCGCCAGCAACACCAAGATGAGGAACAACTGGAACAGGAAGAGGAGGAAGAGGAGGAGAGGGATGAGATTGAGGATATCTTGAACGAGGAGCTCCCGCCCATGGCGGATGACTCTGATGATGAGACTTACGAGGCGAGTGATGAAGATGAGGATGTGGATGTGGAAATGTCTGATGGGGAAGAAGCGGGAAGAGATCGTGATCGTCATCATGATCATGATCAATATCAAAGGAGCAACTTTTTCTACGAGGAACAAGAGACTAGAAAAGGGAAAGGAAAGGATAAAGGGAAGCAAGCCGTTCGAGAAAGGGGCAACTACGATGACGGCAGATATCATCACCATCGCTCATCTCCACCACCATCTTCATCCCCACCCTCCTACCGTCCTAATCGCTACCACGGCCCCGCATCGACATGGCGCTTCTGGACACGGGAAGAAAGACAGACCGCGGAAGCCCTCGAAACCATCCGCGCTAGAGACCTCTCCGTTCACCTGTTCAACGCCTTCGCGCTCCGGAAACGGGCACGGGAAATGCGAAAGAGATTCTTGGAGGACGAGGATGGTGCGCATTATCGGGATGTTGAAGTTGAGGATCAGCCCTTCGTTCCTCCGGCACGGTGGACCGCTTGGCCGATGCCTGCGAACGAGGTGCCGAGGCCAGGTGAGTATGAGCGGATGTTGATGATGAAGGAGGGTGAAGACGAGGCGTGGACGTTCCGGATGCCACCTGATCCGAGGCCGAGTGCGGAGTTGGAGGAGAATCTGATTGCGGTGATGATGAGGATTGCGAAGGAGAGGTTTTGGGCCAGGGAGTGGGCGGTTAGCGGTGGTGGTGATGCCCCGTTGAAGAAGGAATCGCAACGAGGTGATGACGAGGACCATGACGCTGGAGATCCCCCGGGGCCTAATAATAATGAAGAGGAAGAAGGAGAAGGAGAGGGAGGCTGGAAAAGCGAACCCGAGTCAGAACGACCCGATGACAAACGTCCCGTCGTTCAGACGGACGATGACAAGTCACGACGACAGTTACGCCCTCTCGCGCGACAGATCATCGCGCAGCTCGACAGTCTCCTCATGAGTCTGCATAACGCCCGCAAAGCGAGCATAGCTCCGGACGACAGCTCCGCGAGCGAGATGATGACGACGGATACGGAGAGCGTTGCGTCCGGTCGTTACATATCTCCCAGGAAGAGAAGGAGGACAGAAGGCGCTACTGACAGAAGCCGGTCGCGAGGGAGGAAGAGGACGCGCACGGCGTCTGCTTCCGGAGCAGAGAGACCTCATTCTGCTCACGGATATGACAACGAGTCGGGAGAATCCGCCGCGGTGACTTCGTTCGACGAGTCGAACCCCTCCTCCAGGGCAACAAGCCGGTCCGCATCGCGCGGAAAGAATTACTCCAGCCGCTCACGATCTCGCCTCCGGCTCGGCCTGCGCGACTGGAGCGACGTCCTCGGGATCGCCTCCATGACGGGCTGGCCCACGGCGGCCGTGATGCGCGCCGCACGCAGATGCGCGGACCTCTTCGGCGAGGACATGGTCTTCCAGACTCTGGAAGAAGGCAGCGTGCAGCGAGTGAGGGTCAAGGGCGGACACCGCCGAGAGCGTGTCTGGAAGTACGTCGAGCCCGTGGTGGAGGAGAAAGCGCCGCGGCCAGCGCCAGCGCCGTCTGCGTCGCGATCGCGCTCGCGTGCCCGCCATGTATCTGCGAAGCGGGAAGATGTCTCCATCTCTACAACAGCAGCGTCGGCGACAGCGGCAGATGAAAACGCCACCGAGACAGCCCCCCAGCCTCGAAAGAGAGGCAGGCGGAAACGCGCCAAGGAGGAGCTGGTCTGTCCGGTGAAGAGGTGTCCCAGACATGTGGATGGCTTCTCGCGGACATGGAACCTGAACCTTCACATGAAGAGAGTCCATCCGGGATACTCCGCGCGCGGAGGAGGGGGCGGATCGCATCTATCTGCTGCTGTTGTTACGGCGGAGGATGATGAGACCGAGCAGGAGGAAGTAATGGAGCAATAATAACCTAACCTAGCCTAACCATGATGCAGATGACCTTCCATACCATTATATCATCTACGATACGTTATATTATTATGTCTGCTTCTCAATTAGAGGGATTTGTCTTTCGATAGAACATGATTCGCGTTCTTGATGTAATAATAGGAACCATAAGGTTGAATGATCTTCCAGGCTCCCCATGAACCATCTCCTCCCCCCTCTACCTCAAGCTGAATCATTATCGGAGAAACATTGTATACTGTACCGAATAAATACTCAAGAGACGAAAAAAAAATAAAACAGTGACTACTACATCGCCAACCTCATACGTCCCGGCTCCCATACCCATGAGAGGCTCCAGAGCCTCAGGCATACACTAATCTTACAAGAGTCGGGACCACCAATGGTTCCGAACGCATCAGGTCTCCTTCCCGAACTCCCCGACGCTCGGGGACTCCCGGTAACTCCCCGACAACCCCCGCGACGCTCGAGCCTTGAGACAGGGTACACATAGAGGTCCTTGCTGACATGCACGCCATGACGTCACGTGCCTTGTAGTGCGGGGAAGACGCTTCTCCAATAATCTCCAAGGTTATCTACTACTGTACTGTACTGTACTGTAGTCCAAGGGGTTTCCGTCTCAGCCTTTCAGGCACGGAGTACATACTCCGTATAATGTCGATAAACTCGACTGAAAGTTCCGTTCGGATAGAACGGGACGGGGGTTCTCTGGAATCTGGATGGATGGATTGTTATTATTAATTATTTGCTTGGACTTTCTCCAGAGGAAGAAGAAGGGAGGATTGGTTTGTTTGGACTGGGTGCAGTGAATATCAGTTATATTATTTGATCCCATCCCTGACAAAGGTGGTTCAACAGATAACTAGATTTATAGATCATGATTGAGCATGCAAGATCCATCCTGCATCGTGCTGTGCAAAATTCCATATCATGGACGGGAAACGCTGCCCTGGGATCTCGGGGAACTCGCCGAGCGCTCCGAGTCGGGACTTCGGGCTTTGTGCCGACTGGCTGGCGGCACCGGAGCTCGAGCCATGGGACGCTCTGAGTGGTCGGCAGCGCCGAGGCGAACTGGCCGCGGTCTAGATACTGTCTGGCGGGTGGAAGACGAAGAATATGGCTTCACAGGTGCCTGCGGTGTATATGGTGTCGAAATGGCAAAATATCAAATTGATGGAGCAGGTATATGTCCTCTGGGATGACGCATGAGTAGAGCGCTTGAAGAGATCTGAGTAGACAAAGTGCTGCAACTCTGCAGTTGGAGAAGCAATGACGTCGGCCCACGTGACGTGGGGCACGCATCATCGAGACCGCTGCGTCGGGGCAACAGAGCAATCAGAGGGGCCGGCGGCGTTTCTGTAGAGAGCAGTTTCTGGAGGCAAGGGACGCCGACGTCTCCTCAATTCTCTCAATTCTGCCGGATAATAAGCGGCAGAGTCGCCAGCGATCAGCAGAGAGCTCAGGAACGCAAGCACGCTGCACCAGAGCCCGCTCTACCTCTACCCCAACACCAAGAGAGCATACTCCGGGCCGTCGGGAGGCATCGGACACACCCTCCATCGGCCTCTCACACCTCTCCACCCCTCTTCGTCCCGGTTATCTATAATAGATCGCGATCCCCTCCGGCCGGTCCGTCCCTTCCTCTTCTTTCACGATGGATAAGATTCTTCGCTCCTGTGTCCGCCAGTTCAACCTCTCCAGAGCTCGACCCTGCCATCCCTTCCCCGTCCCTGCTCCGCCGCGCTTCCTCTATCCGACCCGCCTCTACAGCATGCGCCACACAGTGCCTCCGGTGAGCAGCTGCTTCGGCCGCTTCTTCGATTGAAGGAATATCGTTTCATTGACGGCTTAGGGCCCCGTAGTTGAAAGACCCGTCCCTCTTCATCGAGAAGTGCTATGTCAATGGCGAGTGGGTGAATGCACAGTCGGGCAAAACCTTTGAGGTTCACGGTATGCCAGAGGATTTTTCTTACTTTCTCGTTTATATTTCTATTACTAATCCCGTTCTGTTTAATTTTCACTTTCTCTTTCCACTTTTTTACGCGGATACTAACAAGTTACAGACCCCGCTACCGGCAAGCTCATCGGAACTTGCCCTGAGTTTGATGCCGCAGACACAGAAAAGGCCATCGAGGCTGCTGTCGCCGCTTTCCCCAAGTTCCGCGGCACCCTTGCTCGCGAGCGTGCCCGGATGCTGCGCCGCTGGTACCAGCTGGTCATGGACAATGCGGAAGACCTTGCGACACTGATCACCTGGGAGAACGGCAAGCCCCTGGCGGACGCCCGCGGAGAGGTCAACTACGCCGCCAGCTTCTTTGAATGGTTCAGTGAGGAGGCGCCCCGTGTCTACGGTGACACGATCCCCGCGTCGGTGGCCGGGAACCGGGTCATCACATTTAAGGAGCCCGTTGGTGTCTGTGGTCTGATCACGCCGTGGAACTTCCCTGCCGCGATGATCACGAGAAAGATCGGGCCTGCCCTGGCGGCCGGCTGTACGGTCGTCGCTAAGTCTCCCGGAGAGACTCCCTTCACTGCCAACGCCCTAGCCGAGTTGGCGCACCGGGCCGGTATCCCCAAGGGCGTCGTCAACATCGTCACCGCCAACAAAAACACCCCCGAAGTCGGTGAGGTACTCACCACTCACCCGGATATCCGCAAGGTCTCCTTCACGGGCTCCACCGGTGTTGGAAAACTGCTCATGAAGCAGGCCTCGTCGACAGTCAAGAAGGTGTCCTGGGAGCTCGGTGGAAACGCACCGTTCATCGTTTTCGACGACGTCGAGGACCTGGATGCTGCCGTCGCCGGTGCCATTTCCTCCAAGTTCCGCAGCTCAGGTCAGACCTGCGTCTGCGCGAACCGCATCTATGTGCAGAAGGGCATCTACGACGAATTCGCGAAGAAGTTCACTGAGAAGGTCCGGGCCTTCAAGCTCGGCGCGGGCTTCGGTGACGGCGTAACCCACGGTCCCGTCATCCACTCGCGGGCGATTGAGAAGGTTGAATCGCACGTTCGCGACGCCGAGGCCAAGGGCGCCAAGGTCGTGCTCGGTGGAAAGAAGGTCCCGGAGCTGGGCCCCAACTTCTTCGAGCTAACAGTCCTGACCGGAATGACAAAGGACATGAAGATGGCCTCTGAGGAGACCTTTGGTCCTGTGGCCGGTCTTTTCCCATTCGAGACGGAGCAGGAGGTTGTCGAGCTGGCGAACCGCGCCGAGGTCGGTCTCGCAGGTTACTTCTACAGCAGCAACATCAAGCGCATCTTCCGCGTCGCGGAGGCACTCGATGTTGGTATGGTTGGTGTCAACACGGGCATCATCTCTGACCCTGCCTCGCCGTAAGTATCGCCTTGCGACAAGTGAGCTGTATAGAGAAAAAAATGCTAAGTAGGTTACAGATTCGGCGGTGTCAAGCAGAGCGGTTTCGGCCGCGAGGGCAGCAAGTACGGCATTGACGAATACCTCATCACCAAGACCGTGACTTTCGGAGGGATGAACAACCCCTTCTTCGCACGTCTGTAATCCTTTTTTTCCTTGTTTTGGTTTGTAACAGAGTAGATCCTTCTGACGCCTCATTAGAATAAATTTAACTAGGCATCTCTCTATGCGTGACGTGACGTGACTGGGCTAAGCTCTCTTGCGGGATCGGTATCGGTCAGTTACATGTGCACCGCTGATTTCCGCATTCTCACTTGCCTTTTTTGTTTGTATATCATCCTCGAAGAGAGAAACGACACAATGGGAAAATATCCGTCGGATCCGAACTGTTATCTCCCGAGTCCCCGTCACCTCCCGATGGAACCGCCTTGGAGATCGGCCAGACCCAGACCGGACGAGCCTTGCCTGGTATGATGTGATTGAGAAGCGGAGATGACTGATGCAAAGAGGTGGATAGCTGTTCCTCTGGAATAGGCCCTAGGCCCGCGAGAAGATGGGGAGGGAGGAATGACGAGTATGGAATAATCTGTGGATCTGTGGATATATATGTATGTATAAACCTATTCGGGTGACTTGCCTACTCTTTGGAGGGTTGAGTCCCGTGACTTCTGGATTCTGGAAGATGGGAAGACGATCTTCTATTTGGCAGAGAAAGATCTATTTCCTTTTCTCTTCTCCGTGCCTGTGTCGAAACACGAAAGAAATCCCAGCCCCGAAGGATGATTAGTGGTCCATTTCATGTGATCTCATCCATAAACCTCCTGTCAGCCGAATATTACCACTATAACCTAGTGGTATGCCAAGAGACCTATGAGCCTAGTCAGCACACGCCGATTCGGATCTGGAAAGGGTCATAGTCCCTGCAATAAAGGGATCATACTGTCTATACCCGAAACACCTATTTTCCTTTGTTATTTCACGAAAATGTCTCGGGATCATTAAACAAAGAAGTATTCGGAAGGTCTTAACCCCTAAAGTCCATAAATAGTGGTCAGATAGTTAGGTAGATTGGAATAATCAGAGCTTTCATCATCATACCTTCGGATTACTAGGTTCGCGCAGTCCGACACCTCCCTTGCTTCCCTTCCGGAGCAAACAGACATGAGAAAGAACCTTAGAAGCCCAGAAAGCCAGCCCTGCGTTCCATGATCCATTCGTGTCCAAGGGATGTCTGAACCCCCGCTTCCAGGCAAAGGTTATACCGTTAATCGTCACCATCGCGAAGGGGCACGGCGTCATCATTACAGTGAGAGTTTCCTTCCTACCTAACCTAGATCTGCTAGTCCTCAAGACGACTCTGTTCAAGAATTCTGCTTGGGATATGTGGACATGGATTATTGTCAACGCAGATAGCTACCTATTTACCTATCTCTATTTCTACGAAAGGGAAATAATAAATACTCAGGTTATATACAGCATCATCAAATACGCGTCTAGGTAGGTACAGGACCTTTCTAGGGATATAATCTTATGTTTGCAGCGACCTCCGCGGATCCGGACGCATACTAATACAAACTCATCCTTATCTACCTGGGTAGACAATTCAATTTGACAAAAGCAAGTTACCTCTTTCCAAGGCGGATGACTCGCGAAATGGATACTGCGTCAGAGTCGGAATTCTCGTTTGATGAGGTCACACCACCTGAAGAGGATAGTGAGACCAAGGTTGGAGCCGAAGTCGTTGATGCTGCTGCAGAGAATATCACGGATCACGCATCGGCGGCTTTGAGCTTGGATGATCAGGAAGAGCAATGTGAAGATCAAGCACCGGAATCTGCGGATGACGATGCTTGGAACATTCCGGAAACGGAAGAATCAGAAGAAACAGAAGAGGATCCTCCGAGTGATTCAGCCCCAAACTCACTGGATGGCGATGCTCCGGTGGAAAATGTTGACACCTGGGGAGATGTTATCCTCCAGACGAGGACCAAGGCCTTCCGCGTCTCATCGAAATTGCTGAGCATGGCATCTCCAGTTTTCGAACAAATGTTCTCCAAAGATGCCATCAAGGATCAAAAACTCAAAAGGCACCATTATGAGCTTCGCACCTTTTCTCTACTAGAGGATGATCCAGAAGCCCTGTCCCTCATCTGTCGTCTTCTCCATTATTGTCGTGATGTAATCCAGGCATCTTCGGACCTGGATCTTCTTGTCAAGTTTGTGAAGCTGAGTGAAAAGTATGAATGCATTCCGGTCGTTAGGGCTCAAGGCATTCAGTGGTTGCGTTACCGCTGGAAACTGCTCACGGAAATTACCAAGTATCCTGATGGGAACGATTTGCGGAGAGCGCTGCTAGTATCCCATTACCTGAACGATCATGAGCTGCTCCAGGTCATTACTGCGAGCATTGTTGGGGGTTTAAAGATGACAGACTTCTTGAATGGCGTTATGTGGGCTGGGTCGGAGGATGAGGAGCTTCCAGCGTTGATGAAATGTAAGTGTGGATATGAATTCATTGATTCAAAATTTGTACCTGCCTACTTTATGCAGGGCACCTAGCTGCACATAACAATGTACCGTACATGTGCCATTTACAGCCATTCACTTGTCGATGATATCGACTAACAAGAATATCAAAAGCCCATCTCTTCGACCTCCGCTGCAATCTGTTTGATAATCTGCTCTCCACCGTCGAAGGAGCCATCGACAATCTCAGAAAGCATGTCCAATTCACCGACGGCGAGGGCAAAATGTGCACCATCTGCGGAGACTGCAAGCGGTCCCGCGCGAAAATCTGCCACAGGTGCAACAACCGCGACTTCAATTCTTTCCTCTGCACGAACGAGTCGAGGCTGAACGAATTCATCGGCGTCCTGGAGCTGTGCGACGTCTGGCCCCTCTCGAGGCTGCAGGATGGCCGTCTGCTGGACATCCCAGCCAGGTTTGCAGACGGGCTCGCCGACGCGCGAGCCAAGAAGTCTATGCACAGATGTCAGGGGTGGGAGAACTGTCCCCTGCAGGTTGAGCTGTCGAAGTTGCGGCTGGCTCTGGAACGGGTGGAGGAGAAGGTTCGTCTTCCTTCAATCGATGGTTGTCTCTATTTTGCTAAGAAAGTCCATCAGTGGTTGGAACGCGGCTCTCAAGCGGCCACGTGTTGGTGATTTATTTTACGTGCATCATTATGTCGTGTTTCCGCTTTACCCTCAAGGGGAATATCCTAATTTGTTACTGGATTTCGAGGTCAATGTGTACCTGTCCCTGGATGTCGCTGACTATGCATCGGGTCTTTGGTTTCTTTTGTTTCGCAATGTGTATTATTGCTCAGGTGCCGATGGTATTCTATCTATCCGAGACAATATTACCACAAAAAAAACCTGAAATAGGAATACTGTTTATTTTCCTTACCTATGACGAGCTTATCCAGGTACCTGGGTAATAGGTAGGTAGAAACCTTCCAATCTGTTAAATGAGTGAGGAATGGGACAAGGGTATCATCATATTACAGTCCTCCTCAGAAAGCTAAAGACTGGATATCTGAATAAAGAGCTACGTAGTACGTTCTCAGCGAACTATCAATTAACTGCACACGCAGAGGATCATAATATTTCATAACATATTTGTGCTTTTGCATGTAAGCTAGGTTAAGTAATTAATTATAATTAATGAAGATTGGAACACAAAAATCTGAAGAGTGGCCAAAAATAGTTGCATCATCCACCAGGTTGCCTTGGGACTGAATCCATGTGTCAAAATTTCAGATGCTCCTTTATAAATCAGCCACATCTCTCCAACTACTACCTGGACATCTCTAACTCACCAGGCTGCTTGTTTCGCCTTGAGAGAAAAATCCATACAACCTCTCTCTCCTATCTATTTTATCCAATAATTTTATATCCGTATCCTGAGACCTCTTGTACCTCTACATGAGAAAGAGAGAGAGAGAGACCAATTAGATCCACAGCACCATTCCAATGCCACGGTCACCGTTCCTCCAATTACCTACCGAGGATGAAGTCGCTGGTCTATGTCGCCCTCATCTCTCGAACCGAAAAGGCATTCGATGCGGAACGGAGATATGGATCAAATTCGGAATATTCGGCAGGTTCATCACCAAGGACGAGGTTTACGCTCAGATAAACGCCTTTGAGCACGCAGATTTCTCAATCCTATCCATCCCGCAGATTTACCACTGGTTCGACCGTGATGGAATAATCTACATCCTCATGCAACACATCGATGGCAAGACCCTTCTAGCACAACTCGCGGAACAACCTCCGTTCGAGAGAGAAGTTATAGGGCGCCGTTGCAGCGGCGGTTAAGCATCTCTGGGACTTCCCGGTTCCCGAGGATGCAAGGCCGGGCCCCCTGGCGGGAGGCATGTCCGACGGCCCGTGATTTGCCGAATATTAAGTTCAGACGGTCTGGAAGTCCAAGGAGCACCTGGAAACGTGGATAAACAAGAGACTGGAGGGGTATGGAATGGACGAGCGGACAAAGGTCAATTTCAATGGAGAGCCGTTGGTCTTTTGTCATGGAGATCTTCAGGCTGGCAATTTTATTGTCAAAGATGATAATGAAAAGCTCTTCCTTGTCGGCTTCGGCGCATCATGCTTCTATCCAAAGTGTTATGCCGAGGTGACATGCCGGTTCAGGATGATGAGAACCAGGATTTTCGGTTCTAGATCTTCCAGTTACCGTGACATGGCGACAGCTTGGATGGTCAACGGGCAAGGATACAAAATTTGCGACAAGGATGGTGAGATCTTTGACTTAGAGAATGCAGTAAAAGAAGTTTGAGGTTTTATGTCACCTCCCAAAACAATGGAATGTACAGTCCTATCTGCGCACGTAGTTAACTAGCAGGTCATTACGGAAAGGGAAAGCTTGTAGTGCATCAGTCTTCATATCTTGACTCAATACATTCCTGTATCACTGCCTCAATGATAGCCTCAATGTGGATATTTAGGAGATCTCTCATGGGCTCATCTATCTAAAGGCCTGCGCCGCTCTTTTCATCTCCATTATCACACCGTCAAAGTTTACACCTCTCCCCCCAGGAATATCCAGTGGATGGGAGCGGCAGGTACTGGTCCATATATTGGCGAACATAAGTCTCTTGTTAGAGCACTGTTGCAGAAGCAACGGCTAGTGGGAATCAAAAAGAAAAACACGAGCCATATCACCATCCGCACTGCCCGTGATGTGGAGCCCACAGCAATGAATCCTTGATGTAAAGTAGAGAGGAACAAGATTTTCTTCTCTCCAAAAAGTGTTCTGCTAACAATAATCCGGTGACAACATGGAGATCGGAAGGCGCGCGATATCACAGGGAGAAACATGAAGCTGAAACAATAGCGGAATGTTATCAGGATACTAGCCCAACGAACCGAACAGGAGAGAGGATCTTACATACCTGGCTTTGCGCGTGCTATTATGGCCGAGGAGAGCTCCCGGCCCCGCTCCCAGATAGCGCCAATTCCCAGAATTCACCGATCAACTTGACTCCAAACGTCTCATGTTCCTCCTTCTGCACCAGCTTGAATCCCTCGCTCTCGTAGATCCGTCGCGCAGCGGTGAGCACACTGTTGGTCCAGAGCACAATCCGCGAATAACCAACATCCCGCGCGAATTGTATACACTGCCGGACTAATGCCCTCCCAAGTCCCAGCCCTCGCGCACTGGGTTCCACAAGGAGAAGGCGAAGCTTGGCAGTATTATTTGCTGATTCTCTGTCTTTGACTAACATCACGCAGCCCAGGAACTCCCCACTATCATCGCGTTCTGCGATCCAGCAGCGTTCAGACGCTGGATCGTAATGGTCGATGAAATCGGCGGTGATCCTGGCGACGAGTGCCTCGAAACGCTCGTTCCATCCATATTCTTGGGCGTATAATGCGCCATGCCGGAATACGATCCAACCCATGTCTCCAGGGCGATTAGTTCGCAACGTGAATGATTTTGTTGTGTCTGTCTTGCTTTCCATTCTGAGGACGTGAGATATAGATGCAGATAATATATTTCGAGGAACAAGTTGGCTACCAAGCTGGAAGAAAACAATAAGATAGGGGCTATCTGTGTAGTCGGCGCAGCAATAAATCAGTATAAAATATCACAATGAGTACAATGGATATTTCTATTGTAGATTTTCAGCCATGTCATTCAAAGGGCGTGGTAATTCTTGTTCCCGTCTCGACTAAAAGTTTCGTTATACACAAAATACCAATTGCTTGGCAGATTGCTATTTCACGGTCACGTGATTTTTAGAGCTTAGCCAGCGATAGGGAAAGTCTGCCAGGACCGGGATGTAGTAAAAGCGGCGAGCTAACTGACTTGGGTGCAAGATAAATGTAATGAATCATCGTCATCCCCTGAAAAGGTAGGTATACATGAGAGTTTAGATAGATTATCCGTTGAATGTTGCTAACTAACTATTCTGGAGATTATTTAAGTACATACATACGTGGTAATGCAGATTAGTTCGAATAATTTATTGTAGAAGCTGGTTTATTGCTCCTTCTGTCTCTGAGTGACTGATCATCCTCATTGAACAAATGCAGCAAAAGCTTTACCTCGCAGTAAACGGGCGCGATATAAAAAATCGGAGGCTCTCCAACGTACAAGCCAGGTAATCGCTGGAAACCACTGACATGTCTATTACTAGGCGAGATGAGATATATGAGGAGTGATTGAAGTAGGCACCTGGCTGTTCCATTGCTTGCTTCCATCATTTCTAGTATGGTATAACGAATATAGCCCTTGAAAGTAACCCATTGTTTCATTAGTGCCAGGTTTACTGGCCATTTTGGGCATGTGCCACGCAAAGTATCAGCGATTGTGACGATCCTCGTGCACAAGTTTGATGGATTGCCTCACCATATCGTCCCGAGGCTCATGGCTTCGTGTCACAAACGGCCATGAGACGACAAGGAACATGCTCATATTGGCCGCGATGTCATCATATTCTCACACCGTGCTCCTGTACTAAGGAACGAACTCTGTGCTTCCAAAACAATCACAAAATCTGGCTCTCTGTGACTGATAACTGTTTGAATGTCTCATATCATTCCCCTGTCGGCCTTCGAATATGTGTCTTCCCTTGAAGACATTCATCTAACTATCAATGTAGCAATTGTTACGCACTGCAATTTACCTGTGCCAAGTGGCCCTTAAACGAAGTGAACCAGGCTTAGGATTCCGTGCTGGGAGGAACGTGCTCCTTGTGTGGATGATGGGCGACTGGGGCAGCTAGCATGGCAGGATGGAAGTTGTGATCTAAGCAGACCAAGATATCACCTGAGCAGAAACGACATGAAACTTTAAAATTTCAGTGGTAAATTTTCCTTGCTGAATGGATCTCTGAGACTCTCCATGGTAGGAAGCATATTGTGGAACAAAGATATTACGGGCTATTTGAGAGAGCTTATCGGTCATAGTGAAGTTTCTAAATCTGATATTCATACATATCGCAAATGTGTATATTTGTTAAGGAATAAATGTCTATTTTAGGCTTCTTCTGGATAAATTAGATATTAATTCAAACAGTATGCAAACGATGCATGCCAGAGAACATTTTGTTGTATACATGATGAGAGAACCGTTGCGAAGCAGTCATATCTCCCTTTAGTGTCGGATGCCAGCAATTTCAGCATTTCTGGGTCAATCGGGGACTTCGCGCCGAGGAGAATATTGCAACCAGCGTATAATTTTAGCTTTTTATTATTTATAAAAGGAGATGGAAGACAGTGATAGAAGTGGCTTTTATATATCTTAAAACAAACCCAGAGTATAACATATCGGTCATCGCGAAAATCCTGTGCTGTGGTTCCCAGAAGGCATTTGGTTCAAGAGAACGGCACGGAATAGCGCAGCATTCTCGCGAGCCTCGAAGGGATTGAACTCCTTGAGCTTCAGAGCTAGTAGCCACTCCCACATACTCTCGTTAAGAAGGTTGAACAATAGGGGCACCAAGCCCTTGAATAAAGTCCTCTACTGAGTTAAATAGAAGAGTAGTGTTCAAGAGCAGGGTAGCAGGAGGAATGAGGAACTTAAACACGTCGCAGCCGTCAAACGCTTGGACGCTGTGCTGCGAAGCCATTCCTTGTCCAGGGTCTTATCAAGGGCTTGTGACTTCTGCTCACTCATTTAGTTATTTATTGAGTTGTCATTTATTCCGAGTAAAAGAACCGTGACACTGGGCAAACATCTGATAGAATGAGATGGCAACAACCCATTTGCGTTCCGGTTTCCCATCGAAGATGGGGCATCCTTCGTAAGCTCCTTCACTATTCCTCCTACTATTGGCATCTTCTCGCCAATATCTCAGAAATAGATAATGACATTAAATTTTGAGGACATGAGCAGTCGGGAGCCTTGTTTTTGGTCGTCCGTTCTACTTATGTTGAGACTCGGCTATTGATCTTGTCATTGAGGCCCATGTTGATCAGCTTTGCAGTAAGTGCTGGTTGAACTTGTATCTGGATCTTTCGTGGAACGATGGCACGATGCCGATTATCAATATCCTGTCGTTTTTCAGGTAGGTGAAACGGCGCTTGAAGGTCATGAATGTGGGTTGATGGGTCTGGCTCTTCTTCTTCTTCTTATTGCTGCTGTTCTTTTTCTTCTGCTGCTCCTTGAGATTCATTCGCTGTTGAATCTCCTGAGCCCACTGGAATACAATATGGGGCGGGACAAGAACTGGGATCGACTTTCACAGCGACAGCAGATCCTTATATGAAAGCGCATTTTATTTCATTGAAAACAGGAGAATAATCGCACCCGGTCTCTCCTAACACATGTAACACCAGTACGGTGTTTCTTGAAATATTGTTTGATGTCATTTTTGTCCTGAGAAAAGGAAGACAAGTAAAATGGTATTCTCTCTTCCATAAAGTAAATCAAGATGAGCACTGGAGAGAGGGAGAATGAGCCTAGCATGAATACCATAGTCTTCTAGTCATACTAGATGAATTGTCAAAGTATGCCCTTCTGGGTAGAGCTGATCCCAATTTCTGTCCCTTACTGGTCTGTTATGTAAAGAGACAATCCACCCTGAAGAAAGATACTTTCCAGAGCGAGTGGAACAATATATGCGGCTTCAAGTTAGTGCAGGTAAAGTCATCTGTGAAAAGAAAGAGCCTGACGAACAACACTTTTCTTGAATATCATGCGAGCAATTACTAAACAATTATGAAGAAAGTATGTATATAATGTAGACATATCCAAAATACCGTCTTAGACAGTGAGACGAGACAACATCAAATCCATGTGCAAAATGCCCCATTACATTCCAGGGATATATACAAAAACATTATAATGTGATTGGAGATACATTGCTCCGTAATGTCTCGAGCGTGGAGGTCAATCACCGATTTTTGTCCGAAATACATTGGAACCGGGAAACTTCATAGAATGTAGCATTGTCCTGATCATTGGGGATTCTGAAGACAAGACAATACTGCTTGCTCCAAATCTGATGGTGTGGTGGTAGTTGTAGAGTGAATGATGGAAAGAAATAAGTTACAAGATGAGGTGGGTTAAGATGTGGACAGATGAGAAGACTGCCTCGACGTCAAAATACAGGGGTATCAACTGACTGAGAGTTGATATAAGGCTTCTTAATGTGAGTGAAGTAGGTAGGAGCCCCAGAAGAGATTATCTTTTCTCCTTTGGGTCTACTTGTTTTGTTTCAGCCCTTGTCCTGGGGTTCTGCTGACACTCGTACGCCCCGCGTTGCGGATTTAGAATACAGGCAACGGAATGGGTAATATAATAAAGATGCATAAAAGATATAGATTTAAGATAGGCGCTTTGGTAAGGAAAGGCAGACCTGGGAGTATATGCACTGTCTAGTAGGTATGTACATGTACATAGATAGATAGATCAGTGGGCGATAATGTTGTGTATGGCGTTCTTGCGACTGGATAATAGGAGATAGAGAAAAAAAATCTTTAGATTCAAAATAATTCATACTAGACGGCTGTTTGCAGCAGAGAAATAGTACTGATATTCTTCTGTTCAGACAGTAATCATCAGGGGGATATCTAGGTACATACAGGTGAGTAACAAGTACCAATACCGTACATTCCTATGTACAGTACCTTCGCCATTAGCTGCCGATTTTGCTGCCTCTTTGAGATATTGTTAGTGTCCATACGCCGTTGTCAGACAGTAAAGGACCAGGCACGACGACAACAGCTCCATTCAAGGAGTCCTGAATGCCAAATACAAACATGGCATTTCGCTTACTCATCTCCTCAGAGATACATGCAGATGGTACCACACCCCGTCCATCCCATCCCATTCCATCGTTCCGTTCCGTTTCCCACTGACATAAAGGACAAGGACTTCCAGAACCTCTCTCTTCAGCCTCGCTGTCGCTAGGGAACGCATCACAGAGTCTTTCAAGATCGAGCTATGTCCTACTTAATATGCGTAGAAGAGGGTCACCTCGTCGCTGCTCTGCCTCAGCTTCCGGTTTGCTCGAACCAGAATGATCTTCATGATCCAGGCCGATGCGGCGCAGGCCACGGAAAAGGCGGCGCTACTTGACATGGCGATCACATAGCGCGGCTCGTCGGAGGAAGGCCAGAGGTACTGTTTGGAGCCGGATTAAGTCAACATAATGTTCATATCGTGGCGAGAGGAGGACGTGAGTGGTAGGCATACAGGTGTCCACACGAACGACGCGTTCGCAATCGTATTGACGATGGCAAGCGCGCTGGATTTCTTTTCCTTGGTCTGCCCGCAGGTTGCCCCGACCCAGCCAAGTATAATCGAATTCACCGCGTACGTCCCGATTGAAAATATGATCATGGCGGTGTACCTGGCCGCCATGTTAAGCGTAGTGCAGCCGAGTACAAATCCTGTCACTGCGACGGCCTTGGCAATGGTGATGTGCCATGTCCGCTCATTAAAGCGACCAGAGCTTATCGACCAGAGAACGGATATGATCCCTGCGATCAGGTATGGTGGACAGGTCAGCAGAAGGGTGATGGTCGTGTTGAAGCCAAGCGTCTCGACGACCGTGGGGAAGAAGTTCTTGAACCCGTTTGCGGCGAGATGGGCGTGCTGCATGAATGCAAATATCCAGACGCGGTAATCCTTCGCTGCTTCTTTGAGGCCGGCGAACGTGGTCGTCATGGACCTCTGTCCCACGGTGTCTCGAACAATGCGATCGTGGGCAAATTGCCGCTCCTCCTCCGTTAGCCAGCGTGTGCGCAGGGGGTCATCCGGAAGAGTGAAAGCGGCGCCGACGGCGATGACAAAGGTAACTGTGCCCTGAAGAATGAAGAGCCATTGCCAACCGTGGATCCCTCCCAAGTCGTCCATCCCATGGAAGATGCCGGCAGCAATAAGACCGGCAAATGCAGTGGCTAGGATGTTACCTGTGTAGAGGACAGAGATCCGTGTGGCGATCTCTTTGCGGGTATAGAATATTGAGAGCATGTACAGAGCTCCTGGGTAGTATGGGGCTTCCGTCACGCCCAGGAAAAACCGTGTCAGCAGCAGACCTGTGAAATTCCTAGCGACTGCTGTAAGGGCAGAGATAACTGCCCAAAGAGCCATGCAGCCTGACATGTAATAAGATGGCCGCGTCCTAGTGATAAACATGTTGGAAGGAACCTGGCCCAGAAGGTAGCCGACAAAGAGGATGGACACGCATATCTGATATCCTATATTTGAGCAGTTAGTTAATGAGAAGGAAGTCAATATAAAACCGACGCTCAGGAGTATATCATAGAGGAAAGACGGAGACGTACGAGATCCCGTCAGGTTCAGATCGTCCTCTAGATTATTCAAGCGGGCAAGGGCAATCGCATTGCGGTCCAGATAGTTCAACCAGTACATTAACCATAGAGTCGGCTATATAGATGTCAGGACGACTACATCGATAAGACGACCTCATTTTTATGTGCTATAATGTACTCACCATGATCCAAAAGTCGAATTTCCGCACCAGCCAGGTCTCCTCTGGGCTACGCACAGTCTGCGCGCCAGAGTAGTCAACAAGCAGGTTCCGTTCTTTCTCGGGAGACATGTCGAAGGCATGTTCTCGCTGCTCATAAGTCCCCTTGATCGAGGAAGCGGTCTCCTTGTTGTGAGCCATTTTCTTACTGCCCAACTGCGGGGCGATGTGACACACAAAAAGTGTTTAATAGAGGAAGATGATGCAGGTTAAGTCGACAACATATGAAAAAAAAAATAAGCAGAACAAGTGTTCCCTGCCCAGAAATACCTCCTGAAGCAGGGTTGGACGCTCCTATTTATTGGCCTCTAGCCGGATGAGCTCACCTGCGGGGAAGGTCCAGACATTGCCAGCCAAAGAAACGTGGAATCATCGTGACAGTTCCCCATGGGGAGTGTCGGTCTTGTGCTACTGGCGCCGTAAGATTGACCAATCCTCCTAGAGCTGCATTGTTCTCTTCCATGAGGCCGGGGAACGGAAGAATCCGGAGCACGCAGTGCGAAATGGGGGGCGCTAATCACGGAGCAGCAGGGAGGAAGAATCTTGGAAGGTTGCTGATCTCATATTGCGGCACAGTAGCAGAGGCTGCGACGTCGACGAGGAGAAGCTCATAGAAGATTTCTTGCCAGAAGACATAGAGCCAAGGATGGCCAAAGACCAGAACCTCTTGGCGTGAAGCCTTCCGCTCAAACTTGTCTCAATGAAGAGCAGAGCCCGGTGCTTGCTGTCTCTCGCACTTGGGGGATATATATTGTTCCTCGCATATGCTGCCGGGCTGCATTTTGCTTTATAGATATTTGAAGATCTATTGAGATAGATCATGCTATCCCAGAACAGTAGTGAGAAAGAGAAAACTGAAAGATACAAGACATGTCTTCCTCACAGTGCTAATGTTTTGCTTTTTCTGCGTGGCGGGTAACCTGCTCAAAGGGTAATTCGCAGTACTTGACAGGTTTCAAACTGTTCTGTACTAAAAACGGTATACCCCGCGGCCGTCTGTGAGCCAAGACTTTCTCGAGTTCATTGCTGATACTGACGTGCTTGAGAGCGCTTAATCAAAGCGCCGCTCAAGACTCTCGGCTTGCGGTGTGAGAACCTGGCAGGAAGACAACTTCTCTTTGTAATGTGCCTCCCAAGATGTTGGCACGGAGACTCCGCGCCTGGGCGTTTCTCGGCTTTCTCCGCTCGGCTCTCGAGTCGGCATGGGCAAGCTCATGATTCGCCTGGTCGACAGCATGCCGAGTCCTGGGCACGAAATCTGCCCGTAATCCAAAGCGCCGCACCTGCTGCGTTGCAGTTCTCACATCGTTGGTCCGTAACTGAGCGGGTGAACTCACTCTGGAAGACTCTGGACAAAGCTTCCCGATTCAAAGCACCCCAGGATGTGCGTCCTTGCCGCTCTCACGGTTGATGTAAAGCGGGGATGGAGTCGGGAACAAGAGCCTATGTGGATAGACATCGGGTACCGGTGGGATATCGCCATATAAGCTTTTGTTTTCTCTGCTGGTCCGGGCTTTCATCTGTCATTTCCTATCATCGCGATTGTTTTCATGCTTAGTACCCTGGACACGATGGCGTGCTGGGTCGTAGCAGCCAAGCAGTAAATATCGCGGAAGAAAACTTTCAAGCTGAAAATTATGCAGCAGCCGCTGATAATCTTAGTCTGGAGGCCTTTCAGGTCGGACTTTGAGTGGCACCACTGCCTACCCCAGAAAACCGATAAACCCCGGATTCCATCTCCGCACTCCACCTTATTGTCCCCTGCCCTCTTCGGGAAACGAAACTCGACGCACGCGGGGAGATGCTTATGTAATCAGAGGGCGTGCTCCGACTAACGTAAACGGACAGCGAGCGGTCCGGGACAGCGAGCGGTCCGGCTCCTCGAAAAATCAACGCACTAAATATTGAAGCTTTAATTGCAACGAAATTCGATCTATTTGACTATATACAGAAAGCCCTCTATATACTAGGGCATTTAAGCTGATTATGACCCGTTTTATTACAATTACTACATCTTGGATCCCTACATGGCGGCCTAGATGACGATGCCTGCGCCTGCGCCTGCTCCTGTTGATCATGTTCCTCATTAAGTTGCTGTCCTTCCATGCCTGTCAAACTTCCACCGGTTTGAATAAAGCGTCTCGTTATCTCTTTCTTCCTTTTTTGACGTTGATTTGAAGCACGAAGCTGATTGACTTCTTGTTGTAATAGGATGATGTTCTGCATTGTGACCTCCGCGCTTTTAATCACCTTATCCACCGCCTGATCCACTATTGACGGAGATATTTGATTTTTTTGATTCCGGAGACGTTGAATTCGCTTCTTTTGTTGATCCAGTTGATGCATATTAGCTGGTGTCTTTCCTGGATTAAAAGACTGGTTGCTATGTCCTGTTGACGGCGGTGTTGGTGTTTTCAGTTTAATATGAAGCTTCAAAAGCACTCTATTAGGCGATAGTGGAACCAGGCCAGTTGCAGCAAATCCGCTTTGAATATTTGATGCTGATAAAGCCTGTCGATGGACTGTAGGATAGATATATACAAAATCTTCCTTGCTAATGGCATGGACACCATTCTTCATCATCTCTGCAATCTTCTGGCCATACAGACATTTTAATGGCGAGAAACAGCTCACATCCAATGGTTGAAGCAGATGTGAAGAATGTGGTGGCATATATAAAGGAATAATCTTCCTTTCTGTACAGAATTTATCAAATTCTGCAGTGGCGTGACTGCTGTGGCCATCCAGAATTAGAAGACGATATCTGCCAACGGTACAAGAAGCTGTATGCTTTTCAAACACCTCTTGAAGCCAATCAAGGCCTAATGCATCATTTGTCCAGCCATTATCACTAACACTGACTCGGTAATCGTTTGGAACAGCTTTATACCACTGAGATTGGTGA
>Ga0207841_1000131_pt1 | contig 81019 bp, 64 predicted proteins | sample HigsolmetaGSP18D_FD_184846 | JGI IMG/M metagenome (GOLD analysis project Ga0207841, IMG submission 184846) | High solid enriched microbial communities from the Joint BioEnergy Institute, USA - SP1-8-D (SPAdes) | ecosystem: Engineered > Bioreactor > SSF (Solid state fermentation) > Aerobic >... | reverse complement strand
CTGTGTTACTAGCAATGCCTATATGACAGGTTGCTATGGGAATCGACCACGAGGGTCCGATTCTGTCTGAAAGGAGCGTCATTATATACATGCCTTTTCCCCGAGTCTTGGTGATCATAGTGATCATAGTGATCAAGGTGATCAAGGTGATCAAGGTGATCGCGGTCAGTCACATGCTGATCAGTTACTACCCTCGGTCCTATAATTATCCGGCCTTTGTATGGCAAGGTCCATAACAATTACATCATAAAGGAGTGGGAAACAATGACAGTCACAAGTAACCCCCCATCAATATAAAATTATTAAACTAAAGTTTCTGATCTGAGCAAGTGCAAACAAATGAGTGACTAAATATACCAGCTAGATAGATAGAAGGGGAAAAAAAAATAATGAGAGGAGATTCAGAGCATCTGCCTTATATCCATGTCTGATTCGACACATAAAATCGTTCGAACCCAAGAACCATCCTTCTACACGTGTGAGATATCACGCACTAGGCGTGCGCCTGCCCAAACGTAGGGGTAGTTGTGCTGATACCAGTTGACGCTGTGGAGAAGAAAGATCAGTACGTAAGTAACAGCCATAAAATTAAAACAAAACGGTGTCTATCTTCTAATGCACGGTTGAAAGGAGGGAAAAGAAGACTTACAAGGTTGTCCGGCCAGCAATCCGGGGATGAGTAGCCCACGAGCCACCGAGCACAATGTTGTGCTTCCCGTCGAAGAAGTCCGCTACATACAAGCAAGAGGAATGACTCAGCCTAAGTTGCTGTGGCATTTAGTAAGGCTCGCGGAAACTTACCCGTATATCCAGGGTAGGCCTCCATGGCCTTGAACCCGTCATGCGGTATCAGTGGCGTGCTAGTCCATTCCCACACGCCTCCCAGCTCACCCTGTCCAGCGAGCCTGTCGCCGTTCTGGATGACTGGGGTAGGGTGCCAGTGTCTGAACCCGACGTTACAGTCGTCGAGATCGATGAACACTGGCAGGGAGTCTGGGGAAGCGTGTTGAACAGGCTGGTGATCCGGACACCGGGGCTTGGCTGGGTTGCATTCGTGGAAATCGTCGCCGTCCAAAGTGTTTTCCCCGACGCGATCGACGCCATCAGCACCATTACTAATAGTAGTAGCGTCAGCCTCTCACTCCATGTTACTTGTTAAGCATAAGACCACTAACCTTCCGCCATTCGCTGCGGGAAGCACGCCATTGCTTTTAGTGCCCTTGTTGATCTGAGCAGCATACTTATAGATGCTCTTGACTTCCTCGAAAGTCGGGAGCCTGCAGCCCATCCATTTCGCATAGCCAGCCAGTTCGTCATAGGATGCGGTTACCGGCCAGTCGGCAGCCAACTCCAGCGAGACAGGGCCAAATACGGTGCGGACTGCGAAGTTCGACATGAAGTCCTTGCTTGCACAACTTGTGGGGTTGATACCCTTTGAAAGTATCGGATAGTCCTTGTTTGAACGTGCAAGAACCCAGGACGCTGGCCAGCTCCTGATGTTGTTGCTTTGCAGATACTTGGCAAATTCCCCGTTTGTGATTGCTCTGGCCTGCGCCTCGAAAGCTGGCACGGTTACCGTCCTGGGTGGTTTCTCATTATCCCATCCAAAGGAATGATCCGGTACAGTGCTTCCATCAGGGTCATCTAGCCCAATTGAAAGCTTCTGCTCCGGAATTGAGAACCACTTGTTCGGCTTCTCATTCTTTCTAGCCCGCAGAAAGATATCTTCGAAGGACGGGGTGGTGACTCCGGGAGGAGGGAGTGTCTTTTCGCTTTGAAGTAACATATAGAGGAAGGTCTCCAGGTGCATGGCCTCATGCTCAAAGCCAAGCCAAAGAGCTTCCCCGAAACACCGATCCTGTTTCAAACCCTCCATTTTCAGGAGGGACTTGACCCTGCTCCGTACTCTTTCCTGGAAGTCCAAGATCTCGCCAAGTGGTGGCCATTCGTCCGGGATCTCACTATGCGCATGACACAGCTCAGGATTATCTACATCTGGATCAATTCCGCGCTCGAAGATAGACGGATAGCTTTTAGGCTCAGTAGGCTGGCCGCGTGTCGCTCGCGTTACATGGATATCTACTGCTGTTAATAACATTTGTGCAAGGATTATACATGAAGCCTTCATAACTTACCGAGGAAGGTAGGAATGTGTCCAAGGTAGAAGATCAAAGCATTCCTGAGCTTTATCGGCTTTGATAACAGCTCCTCCTGTGGAATCATTGCCTTGGTTACAACGTCCCAAGCTCTCCAGAGAGATTCGAAATCCTCCAGACTGGGAATCGGGTGCTCAGCATATTGCGTCGGTTCCGTAGGGAAAGAAACTGTTGCGGGCGAAAGCATATGGACATCTGTTTGGGGAATAGTATGGTAAGTAAAATCTAAGGACATGCACGTTGACGTGATTGGCCCGTGGGCGCTAACGCTACGGTAGGCTTCCTTTGCAACAGAGACCTTTTGGACGGTCTAAGCTATTGACAGTGCAAAAGCCCGAATGGGCGCAGGAGGGGGGCGTAATAGTTTTATTGCTATCGCAGATAAGGGTCACTCACGGTACTCGTCAGAGCTGGTCCCGAACGCAGCGGCAGGTATTAACCCCGCATTACGCCACAATTGCTCACGTTCTCGGGAACTATATTTGAAAGCTTCTTCAAAGATAATCTTCTCGCCTTTCCGAATGATGATTCCGTTGATCGTAACATCCAATGTAGGAGAGTAGAACGCCTGGTGCCGACCCTCCTTTTCGTCATATGCGCTGACAATCTCCCACTCGCCCGGTTTGAAAGCTTCAAACCCCAGGACTGCATTAGCGTGTAACAGCCCATTCATGTAGAACTGGTGAGTGATGCCCTTTGTATCATTGTAGGCCCTAAAGACCACGTCTGGATTCTTACATGCGTCCAATCCGACGAGCATCGAGTCCAATGGACCGAGGAGCCTTGCAAACCTGCCTAGAAACCTAGCAGCTTCGGAACGGCTGAAGTTTCCAATAGAAGAGCCCATTGACAGGACACAGGTTGGCTTCCTTCTATTCTTATGGTCCTGCAGCCATGCTAGGGCATCGTCATATGTGCCATGGAGTCCATGATATCGAACGTGCGTATAGCTCATGGTCGGGACCTGGGAAAACGTGCGCTGCAGCTCCTCTAGCGAAAGGTCGAGGGCATAGTAGTCCACATTCTTCTTGGTCCTTTCAAACTCTTTGAGTAAGATCTCGATCTTGCGCAGGTTCCTAGAATACTGTTAAAAAGTCTGAAGAGGGGGGATGTGTACTGGCATAATCGTTTCGGCCACGGGATCTCAAGTAGGAGGACGACACACCCACTACCCAGCTCCACAAGCTGCGCGTCATCTGGCATCCGTTGCACGATGCTCTTGGCGTGACTAGTTAATACTTCGATCTCCGCGTTTGTCAGATAATACTCGTCCAGATAGGTGATCTCTTCAAATAGTCGAAGCCCTTCTGTATCGTAGAGCAGAATCGTTGGCAGAGATCGGGCCTTGCCATCGCCTGGGTCAAGACCACGATAGATGTCCTTTGCCAAAGAAATTTCCAAGTCATTCTGACGGATGTCAATTATCTGGACATCGTCCGCGAGGATTGCTGCTGGCGCCATAATGTCGATGCAGGGAGCGTGCACAGCGGGATTGAATCTAGGTAGGAGATGTCAAGCAAAAGATGCAGCGATGGTGTGGGACGAAAATAAGGACGACAGAGAGAAAGAAATACGCCGGTTGATAGCAGACACGTAGCTTCTCTCATCTATGTCGACGCTGGCCGTCAGTGGCTGCTTGCTTTCTGTGTGCCATGAACTCTCCAGGATAGAGTTTGGCCGCATCCATGATATAAAATCGATCATCGGCCCTCAGACCAGGTTGGTTCCTGGATCCTGCTGGGCCCCTCACCCACGGATCAGAAGAGAGTTTCACAGCAATAACCATGACGGGCGCGTTTGCCGTTCTCAACCTCTCAGAAGAGCATGCTCACCCGCGAGTGGCAGATAGGATGTTGCAGAACCCACTCTCGAGCACTGATGTCGAGTCCCACCCTGTTTGCAATGCTGACATTCTGCATGCCAGCTCCTGTCGGAAGCTCAGGATAAAACCTAGCTCCGTAGCTAATTTGCTCAAGTGGGGAGAACAAACACGCCCAGCGGAGGAGGAGTCAATAATAATGGATGGGTTCAAGGGACGGAGTAGAGTAGTACCTCTACTCTTGCCTGAGAACCTGGGAGCTCCATCTCCGCAGTCCAATGAGAAGGAGGCGGAAGACCAAGCCGCGGTCGGTGCTGACTGCGATCCCTGGGCATGACGCATCAAAAGGCCTGGATCTGCGAAGACTCGCGAAGGCAGCATGGTTGGAGACGCCGTACGATCCAACCACAGCGCCAGGGAACGAGGCGACGGTGGAGAGCGGGCGGAGTTCCAGAGCGGTTTGCCCTGTTTGCCCTGTTTGCCGCCCCCGCAGCGCGCCCCGGACGGCCCCGAAGGCTCCGCCTAAAACCTCCGCTGACGCGCCCTTGACATGCTCCATGTCAGTGCAAACCCACCCGAAAGGGTATATCCATCCGTCTCAAGCTACTCTCCACTCGAGTACACAGAGATGCAACACCGTCGATGCGGGATTTTTGCACATAGCTCTTATCGACAATGATTGCTCCCGTCCTGTAGGCTGTGGGCTTTGACAAGGACAAACATAACCAGGGCTAACCTATAATTAGATCAGCAATGAATCCTGTTCAGCCAAAGATGCTTTGGTCAGCCATCACAATAACCTTTGTCAAACATGTGTTAAATAGCCTCAGATAAACGAGAAAACAAGGGCAGCAGCGATGTGTTCTGCCTTTTCATTCAGCCAATAATGCCTTTGTTCTCTTTTGTTCTGCTTTGTCAGGGCTCATATAAAATGCTATCCACATCATTCACGCAACTTGAACTGTGGTAGCAACTTCTCTCTTGCTGACGCTTCCAAAATTGCCACTTAATTGATTGACTCGCCGTCAAAGGAATTAGTCATGTTACTGGGATTGGGTCTATCTTCAATGGTCCAAAACCACACCAATTGAACAAGATGGTTTCGAAATATCAAAAGCCCTTCAGGAACAAAAAAAAGTGCAACCTCACCCTTGACGTGAGACATTGAATCTAATTATGATTGATCTCCGCCAAGACAGCCATTGAAAGGAACAGGCCTTGGGACGTGAGACAGTGGGACCCCATCTCTTTCGGGCTGTTCCATCCATCCCCTTCACTTCTTCACTATGACTTGTCAGTGCCTAACAATTGCTCGAGTGAAAGCTCTGGAGGGAAAATCCCATCATCCTTCTTAACCTCCAGACTTCTTCCATCCATCACATGTCTCCTTTTTTCCAACATTGAAACCATATATATCTACCTCCTCATGAACATCTAATCTCCCCCCTCTTCCAATTTTCACCAACACTTCGTCCTTTCCACGCCTCCACTACTAACTAAGTCTACCAGCTTCCAACGCACAAAATGACGTCCAAAGATCCTACAGAAACAAGGAAGCTCAACTTGACAGATATGAAGGAAGCGATTACAGAGATCGATAAGAACGCGAGCCCGATACCAACGCCCAAGGAAAAGGAGTTCACAGACTCTCCAGACGAAGAACAGCTCGATATGGCTGAGGTGAAGGAAGCAATTACCGAGATCGATAAGAGCACCAGCATGACTCAGAGTTCAGCCAAGCCAACCTCCTCCTCGAGTCCTAGAGAGGATCTCCCCTCCGTGTCGAGATCTGCTGGGAACAACTTGTCTTCTAACAAGGAATCTATCAGCTCTAGCTTCAGCACCGGGAATTCTACAAAGAATAGTTCAGCATCACTTGGTGGCCAACGTCCCGTCTCTAACCCTGTGAAAGCAGGCAATTGGCCGTCCGAGAAGATCAAATATATCAACGTTGCATATTCACAAGATGATGAAAAATCGAAGGCGAGATCCAAGTTTGGAAAAGACAGCCGAACTGGAGGTTCTTCCACCACGTCGACGAGGAAAATACTGCCTGCGAGATCCAATAAGACCAAGCCGCTGAAGAGGAAACGCAGCGTCTCGCGTTCGGCAATCGATCGTCAAACAATCGAACTCTACGAAAAGAACGTGTATAACGACTGCTACTACGACAATACACCGAAGGAAGAGAAGAAGAAGAAGAAGAAGAAGAAGAAAGAGACAAAAGAGCCATGGCACCCGGACGCCACGGGCCCCGTATCCCGGAAGAACTTCCGCCGGTACCAGCTCCTGGTCGAGACGCAGATCCGCCGCCTGCGCCTCGAACGCGACGAGTACCGCAAGATGTGGAACAGGGAGAAATCGCGCGCCGACTCGGGCCTCAAGCGCTTCCGGGAGACGCGGGAGCGCATCCGAAAGGAGGTCGAGGCGGACTACGACGAGTTCAACCGCAAGCTGAGGGCGAAGCGCACCGAGCCGCAGTGGCCGCCCCCCGGGGGGGACATGTCCAAGGCCGCGTGCTGGCTGTACGACAACTTCGAGGACCAGATGAGGCAGCACCTGGTCACGGTCAAGCTGGTCGCGGCGGAGAACGAGCTGCTGATCGACAAGGACGACGAGGCCGAGAAGCTGGTCCTGGAGGCGCTCGAGGTGGCCAAGACGCTCGACTACCCGCCGCTGGAAGCCAAGTGCAAGTACTGGCTCGGACGGATCGAGTATTATCGGGGCAACGATGAGAAGGCGCTCCGATACTTCATGGAGGCAAGACCCTGCGTGGGAAAATACCAGGAGGGGGTGGAGCTCCAGCTGTATCTGAGCCTCTTCCAGCCCGGTCTCACGAAAGCGGATAGAGAGCGCATCCTGCTGAACCATGATCGTGCGCTTGTCGCAGCTCACGAGAAGGAGCTGAGAGATAGAAAGAAGAAGAAAGAAGAGGAGGCAAACAAACAAAAGACGGACAACAACCCTGCCGTGCAAGAGAAGAGCAGTACAAAGGAGACACCAAAAGAAAAAGCAGGCGCTCACTCCTCCTCCAAGACTGCTGAGACCGATCCCGAGAACTACCAGTTCGTCATCGACCCTCGCAAGCTCCCAATCGACGTCAACGCCCGCGGAGTAAAGCGCAAGATGGACGACCGTCCCGAGAACCTGATCTTCCGAAAGGCCTGGATCCGTCCGCGAAAGAAGGCCGTCAGGGACGTGACCAAACTGCGCCCGACGCTCTGGCGAACGACTGATTACGAGCCCCCGACGAAAGCCCCCCGGGCCCGAACAGCTCATCGGGGCAGGAAGTACCATCGCATCCTCCCTTACCCTTCTTCCATCCATGCTCTGCCACCCGAGGCAAACGCGAAGAACAGCACCGGCTTCACGGCCACGGGACGATACTCGGAGCTGTCATGGCTCTTCGCTTCGCTGAACTACTCCAGTTCCGCCTCCAACTCGAACTCGAACTCCAAATTCAAATCCAGTAATCGCCCACGTCCACATCCCCGGCAGTGTGCATTCACCTTTGAAAAGCATCTCACCGGCCCTGCGAAGCGGCCGCGGCGATGCGACATCTGGCCGCTGCAGTGGTCGGAGCTGCCATACCCGGTGGAAGTGTGGGAATCCTACCAACATTCCAAGCCGGTGATGACCATGAAGATACTGGAGAGGGAGATGAACCAGTACCGGACGAAGGCGGCGCCGTTCATCAAGCATCACAAGGAGTGCGAGAGGCTCCGGTACCTGGTGAGGGCTCTGTTTCCTAAGCCGGAGAAATTCTGGAGCAAGAAAGCACGGGAGTCCCTTGCCATGCTGAGCAAGAAGGGATTGATGACGCTACTGCAGGATATTTTCCGTTGGAATTCTAAGTTTGGAGGAATTCGAGGACCCGTCAAGTGGCGAACTACTAAGGAGGGAGACAATGGGGAGGCAGACGATACAGGAACCCAAGCCTGCTCAGCAGGCAAAGACAACCGGAAGGAATAAAAGCAGTGAAGAAAAGACGGCAGAGTCGACGAAGGACGAAGCCAAGGAAAAGGAGACCACCAAGCAGCCGGTGAAGGACCAGAAGCAATAGATTGCAGCTGTGCTGCAACCCGACCATGCATCAAAACTGATCCCCATCCCAGCGAAGCCGCTTCATCCCGGAAAATAAATAGCAACACCGTCGACCCGACCAGCAATGAAATGAAGCTGGACCTTCATGTCATACCCCATGACTGAATTGAATATCTTACCTACCCCCTTTCTGCTTTGCACTGGTACATCTCTTTTTGAATTTTATTCCCCAATTTTCAGGCTGGAGTCAACGCAAATAATGTAGGAATAATAAATTGTTCCAGGTTAAGTCGTCTCATCAACAATAAAAAAATCAGAAGAACTTCATCTGCAGCAATTGGATCGGAAGAAGCCACAGCTCGTCAACAGCAATTGGCCGGATGGTGTAGTTGGTTATCACGTATCGTTAACATTCGATTTCCCTAGAAGTCGATGTTAACCCGATAAGGTCCTGGGATCGAACCCCAGTCTGGTCAATTCTGAGCGGTTGGAAGCAAATGCTTCCACGTCCTCTTTTTCTGTGCCATCTCTACAAAATGTAAAATATTTTGTCCTCCCTTTCTCTTCAAGGTTTCTACTGTGTGAAGGTTGTGCAGTGGGTAGATAGAATCATCGGGTTCTTTAGTCAAAAAATTTTTTGTCGCCCTGTCTACCCCCGTAGACTCTAGCGAGATCACTCCCCGTCTAAATTTCGGAAAGAAAAATCTATACCTTAATTATCAAGACGTATACACATCATAGTGGGCAAATTCATAGAGAAACCGCATTCTTGATATTATTATTTTCCTTTCCCATTTCCCACGTCACATCTTCTCAATTCAAGCCAGTATACTCCGCAACGGCACCCCCCAAGCATAGCTCGCAACCGCCATCCCCCCCACACTCATAATCGCAGCCATCAAGAAATTGACGGCATTGTTGTCCAGCAAATCGATCCCGCTCTCGATTCTGCGAGACTCGTGCTCCGTGTCGTGGACGACGCCGGGCCGCGTCCCCGTTGAGGTGCCCGTGACTCTGGACCCCCTCAGCGTGGCCGCGTTGGCGACGGCCTCGGCTCTGCCGATGCTGCTGCGCTCCTTCTCTACTACCGTTTCGGGGGTCCCGGAGGGTCTGGTTGAGGATGGGTGGATGAGGACCTAATCGTGATGCGTATTAGCTCCCTTCCCTCTCTTTCTTTCTGCCCAAACGGGATATAGAAACCCATAGTAAGACCCCAGGGACCTGGGAGATATAGATAGATATGCGTACCTTCTGCCCACCACTCCCCTCAACAATCTTCCCCGTCCGCTTATCCACCACGCTGGCCTGGAACCATCCACCCAGAAGACTGTCAACCACGCTTCCCAGCGCACCCCACAGCGTCACAGCCAGGACCCAGAGACCCCAGCGTTCCCTTGCACCCCATCCGCGCGGACAGAACGGCAGCAGCGCGGCGGACGTCAGCGCGACGGTGAAGGCGCCCAGGAGAGCCGCCAGGAGGCCCGTGGCCGTGACGCCGCCGTTGGTCCCGGGGGGCACGACGCGGAAGGTGAGGGAGGTGATGAGACGGGGTTTCGACTTGGAGAGGATGCCGAGCTCGGAGGCGAAGGTGTCCGCGGCGACGGCGGCGTAGTTACTATCAAATTGTAAGAGAGCGGAGATATCAGTAATTGAGCCATCATATATATGCCAGATCGGTGAATGGAAATACAACGGGCTCGGGAAAACTCACGCAACGATCCCAACAGTCAACAGATCCCCCGCGTCAGCAACACCATCACCACCGTACGAGAAGCACTGCTGCTCCCCCTCCGCGCCACGGAGAAACCGTGTATGCAGCAGGACCAGAACCGACGCGACGATCGAGTTGGCCAGGACCTGGACGTGCGTCCGCGCCCCTTCCCCGCCGGCAGCGCCGGTCGCGGACACGGTCAGCTGGGCCTTGACGTCGTGCTTGACCTGTCATCACCACCGGACAATCAGCTTGCGATCCAAATCTCCAGGAAGGAAAGAACAAGAAATAAGGGCTATTGATACCTTCGTAGCCGCCGTCCCACCCAGATAGAATACGACCAGCAGAGCGAACGGCGCCGACCACGGATGCAGCGCGTGCACGACGGCGGTGATGGCCGCGGCGATGATGCCGGCGGGCGTCAGCGACCTGCGCGACCAGGCGCGGTAGACGAGCGCCAGGGTCGCGGGGACCGCGATGATGGGCTTCATTGCTTGCTGCAGCGGATCAGTTAATTACCGGCCGTGAGGTGCAAGCATAGCAGTCAAGATCCGAAGTTGAGACAATGCTGGAGAGAGGGCGGGGGAAAGGTGTCGGTGTTTTTAGCTTCTTGTGATATGTATCATTTCACTGGAGGGGGCACCGACTCTTCAAGCGGGATGGGAAGCTTACTTCCCCACACAGTACAGGACTTATGGACAAAGACAGCACTAAAATCTGACGTCGGAATCTGAAATTATCATTGCACGACTGTCTAGGTACTTTTAATCATTCCATATCCCAATTACCAGATCTGTTGATTTGAATTCGATATTCCTGTTACTGCTCCAAGCTCGCTAGCTAGGCTACTATTCCGTACCCCCGCTTAACGCCGACAGGATAATTATCTCCGCACCATTCCGCGGAGTAACCGTGCGCAGCAATGATACTACTCCGTAGTAGTAGCCATTAATTATTTGCCAAACAGCTGAAATACCGGATATCACTGGAACTAGTGGCCTTGGCCTCTTTTTGTAGTCGAGCGGTATTTTCAGTCGACATTATTCAATTAATCACACCTGATTCAAGGTCCTGTATTCCGAGAACGCTCTATTCAAGAACTATAATATTTTCCACTTTCTGTGTCTCTGTTGCATGATGGGTATAGGTAGGTATACATATAGATACACCAAAGGCCAAATTACATGGACAAAACCTTTTATATATACCGATAGGAAATCGCCAGAAGGTCAAGAATTAAGGGACATTATTGCCGTCGGCACCTGGACCGCAGAATTATACAAACATTAATTAACGTCGTTTCAGCCGTCGGATACGTGACGCGAAATCGGTTTCTCCGCGCCGCAGGGCGCTCAGAGCCATGCAGTATTCTCGTCCGGAGTATCGATCGGATGCTGTTTGCGATGTTGGATGAACAGAACGCACCAGATGGCTCTTCTCGCTTGGAAGCGCATCAAGGAAGCAGCCATCCTCCGCCTGGAATGCATGGTAATAATTCGCACCAGGAAGTCCTGCCAGGAACGAGCTGGTCGAGCAGAAAAGCTGGTTCCGTTGCTGAGCTCGGAAACGAGGCTGAAGATCATCTAGATGTCCTTCGACTGTAGCCCAGCTTTGAGCTTTGCGGCGCCGTATCAAACACAAGCAATTCCTGCAGGTCCCAAGAAGGGTACCTTTGCAGAGAACTGTGCCGACTGGAAAGACCTTGCAGCCGCAAGGCCTGCAAAACGCAGCTCTTGGCACGAGGAAGCTTCTTCAGATGTCACCAAGTGGACACCAAATCTTAGGTCCGAAAGAGTAGATAGAAGCAGCAGCTCAATCTACTCCTGGTGACATCCCACTCGGACGCCTCTTCATGAAAATGAGGTACAATTCGACTCGACGCCGAATTCCACATCAATCTTCTCTTCCCATCCATCAAAGCATCACAGGTGGAACCCACCGTGCTCGTTAACCTCGCAGAACCGCCACAGCCCAGCCTGAATAGCCGCCTCCTTGACGCTGCCCAGCTCCTCATCGGTGACGGCGCGGTTGATGTCCGCGTAGCGGACCTCACCACCTCCACCCTCTGCATCGTTCGCACCCCGTTTCTTTTTGCCGACATGCGCATCCGGATGGTACTGCTCCATGATATGCACGTACAGATCCTTGGAGACATTCTCGGCGAGCCATTTCATGATCTCGCGCCCCTCATCCTCCTTGCCCGGCATGACGAGGTGGCGGAGCAGCACGCCCTTCTTGGCTATCCCATCCGAGGTGAAGCACAGATCGCCGACCTGGGCGTGCATGGCCTTGATGCTCTCCTTGGCCGCCTCGGCGTAGCTTTCCGCTTTCAGGAGGCGCTTGGAGGTGCTGCTCTTCCAGACCTTGAAGTCGGGCAGGTAGATGTCGACGAGGCCGTCGAGGAGCTCGAGGGACTCGAGCGAGTCGAAGGAGGAGGTGTTGTAGACGATGGGCAGATTGAGACCCATGTCGCGCGCGGCCAGGATGGAGAGGACGACCTGGGGCACGACGTGCTCGGGCGTGACGAGGTTGATGTTGTGCACGCGGCCGACGTTCTGGAGCTTGAGGTACCACTCGGCGAGCTCTTCGGGGGTCAGGTCGAAGCCGTTGCGCTGGTGGGCGATGTCCTGCATCATCGACCGGTCCTGTCAGCAATTGCAGGTCCTGAAATGGAAGAACAAAGAAACAGGATACATACATGATTCTGACAAAACACACACCGCAGATTGCACCCCGAAAAGAACACCGACCCACTCCCATTGTACCCCTGGATGCACGGCTCCTCGCCGCGATGCGGCGCGATCACATTGACCTTGGCTGTTTCCGCCCCGATCAGACACACGCCCGTCTGCTCGTACCGGTTGACGCCACAGCGGCGCGGGCAGAGGTTGCAGTTGCGCAGGTGCGCGTAGGCCAGGGAGCGCTTCTTCGCGGCGTCGACGGACGAGAGGAGCTGGTACCGCGGGATGTAGTCGTCGAGGAGGAACTGCGGCGGGATGCCCAGGTTGCGCCTGGGGATGCGCGGAGTATGCGCGGAGCGGAGGGTCTGCTTGGACAGCGCGGGCCGGAGCGCTCGGTAGAATGACATTGTCTCGCTTACTCTCCTCTTCTCTGCCTCTTCCTTCTTCTCCTGCCGTCTGCCTGGCCGCCCTCGACCCGAACAAAGCCAGACTCGCGTAGGTTGGAACTTTTGTCTCGAGTCGAGTGCGGGACGCAATGCCCTTCGTCTCGGGCTCGGGAGAATTACCTAAGCCATGTCGTCATATCACGTGCGAGCGAACCCTTTGACCCGTTCGCCCGGAGAAGAGCAGACGAGACTATATGATGGACCCCTGCTTCTGAAAGAGAGAAAACTTGCGTATTGTTATTCCACATTACGAGAATCCATTGGACTAAGTTGAAGAATAGTGGGTATAAGGTATAAATCATCACGGTAGTGTACAAAAGCGCGGCTAGAAGCAGAGAGTAAACAAGAGACAACACCACAGATGCGTCGCTCGAGTGGTGACATCCTCCAAAATATCATCATTATCATCAAAGAAACCCCGGACGAGAATTGAAAAGAGTTTGAGATGGCGATAGCGCATTCCACCCTTTTTTTTTTCCCCCGTATCATGTTCAACGCCTGACCGCTCCGCATGAGCAATGAGCAACACAGATCCCATGGACAAGTAGCAAATAACACCTATTCAACCCAGATCCGGGCCTTCCGAAGCCTCCAAAGACTGCCTAAAAATATAATTTAACAGCATCGTCTCCGCGAAATGTGTCATTTCGGTCGTCCACCGTATTAGTATATATACGGAAGAAAGAATGACGCAGCTGAACAGATCACAACGCAAGACCACTGCCGTCGGCGGTCCAGCGGTAAAGAGCCAGGACTTCTCTTCTGCGTTGCTGCTGTTCGCCAAAATCATCGGGGACGCGGCCGCGGACCTGAGCAAGGGCTGAGCGCATGACTTTGCGGAAATTCCTCTGCGCAACAAGTTAACTCCAGCAGTCCGGTCGATGGTTTCTTGGGATGGACGTACCTGGTACTCTGTATTCAGCGTCACGACGCAGGCTTCGTGAGCACGAACAATAGTCTCGCAGGCCCTCACCACGCTGGGGCTCACATCGCTCCGCAGCTTGTCCGCGGTCAGCAGAAGCAGAAAACTGCCCTGTAAGAGATAGATTCCGAAGAAGAAAGGCATGAAGCTCAGGTCTGGATCGTATTCCAAGATGGATTCTACCGCCTCAGCAGCGCTGACGGCGTGGCCCATGGCCTCGATAAACGACGGGGAGGAAATCCAGAGATCATTGTCGTCGAGAAGAGATATAGGGTCCCACTTCCCGGTCAACAGGATATGCAGTACGTGCATTATATGCGTCCCGTACGCAACAACGATCTTTGTCTGAACAACCGACTCCGGTATCCGCGATCCCACCGTGCTGCTAGAACGTCCAGACGGGCTGACATGATCGAGATGCGACCCATCTACCACTGCTTCGCCCTCTCCACCAAGACCGAGACCGCTGGTATGACGGGCCTCAAAGTCCTTCAGGCTCTGCCCATAAATCTCAAGCTGACGGGTGATCTCGGCAACTTGGTGATCCCATTCTGCACTGTTTCTGAAATTAACCCCAAACCTAGGATGATTCCGCGCATGGTGCAAGTCGACAATCTCCCCCAGAATGGTCATCAGAGGCAAAAAGTACCCAAACATGCTATGGCCTGTGCATTCGAAGCTTGGCCCTGCTCGACGGTAGCCAACGTTGGCGAAGTCGCCGGACTGCCACAGTTCGTCATTCATGGGCTGCAGTAGCCCCTCGCACTCCTTGTCCAAAAGACTGAGTGGTCGATTGTAACACAGGGCCAGATGGCGATCCATCGCGTATAGCAGCCACCAAATGCGTCTGCGCTCCTCCCTTTCCTCCTCCGTTACGGTACAGTTCGTAGTAGTAGCGTCATTGGCCATTGATGGATGTTGGTGGCGTTCAGCATCGGCGTCTCGCTCCCCGTCCTGCCGCGGTTGGGATGGGTTCGGGGGCAGTTCACGGTGAAGTTTCAACTCCCGTGCCAACGACCATGCTGCGGCCCACCAGCGAATACTGGCCGCCTTGTATTCGCTCGCTGAGACGACCGTAGCAAGGTGAATGTAGGTCGCCACATCGTCGACAGCCCCTGTAGCAGTGCTCTGAGCACCCAGCTGGTCCATGGACACACCAAATCCCCCCAGCGCCACGCCATTGATGACCATGTTTGCGGCATAATTTGGAGACGTCTCCCCGGGTGCTGGTCCATGGATTAAGGGTCTGAGCAATCCCACCGTTAGCTCTAAAAGTTTCTGACATACTCTTCCCCTTGCCGAGGGTGGAGAAGTCAAAAACGCTGCATCACTCGTCTGAGCCGCAACCCACAGCATACTGGCTAGCAGAGCGGGGCTACACACTCTGGGCTTTGTTGGATGGAGGAATGACTGCTTCCGGAAGATATATCCGACGATGTAAGGCGATTGTGGAACGAAGTGAGAAGATGAGGAGCTCGTGAAATAAAGATCGAGCAGGTCGCACGCGAGCGACTGCGGAATAATCGACGCGATATGCGGTAAGAGAGGCTGCAGAACTGGGTATCTCAACGTGCTAGAAAGACCAGGCATGCTTAACTGAGCAAAATTCGCAGGCGACGGCGACGGTAGAGGGAGCCACCCTGGAGACTGGGAGGGAGGGGAGAGTCCCATGAACGGTGCGGAAGCGCTTTCTCCAGAAGTCCCAAACCGATATCCATTCATTGACGGCAGATTCTGTTCTTGGGGATTCATCAATGAGTAGGTACCGTCCCCATACCCGCTATTGAACCCTTGTGTCGCAAGTAGAGACGGTGGATTGGCAGCTGACGACTGCAGGATTTGAAGGGACCTGATATCGGGAACTTGTATCGATTGTCGATTTACGTCGTGTAACTGCCCGAGATTGTTCATCGACAGACTCGCAATACCGGACCCCATTTGCTGCTGCGACTGCTGCGGTTGTTGCTGAGAGGCCGAGATCCCCCCCATTGTTGAAACATTTTGCTGCTGCATCTGTGATGCAGCAGAGTCTGTGAGGTTCCGTGTAGGGTCAAATGTCGAATCGTATCTGCCATTGGCCTCTGTTGGTGACGGCCCACCGCCAGGAGGAGTATGTCCGGCCGGCGATGAAGAGGCATCATTCCCATTGTTACCCGACGCAGCCGCTGCTGCTGCGGCCGCGGCCGCGGCCGCCGCGAGATCCTTCTTCGAGGCCTTGCCGCGCTTCTTGCGCTCCCGGGCATATTCGCACGTCAGCCCGAATTCTAGACAGGAGTCAGCTTTGCTGGAGACTCAAGCGAGCACGTCAGAGGCATTATTACCTATGCAATGCGCGCATGGGCTCTGCCCGTCGCATTTCGTCCGCAGCTGATTGCACTGGTCGCAAGCACGACTTATTCTCCGTCGTATGGGCGCCGACGTCGAATTTTTCCGGATTCCCGAGCGGGAGTCCGTGAGGATATCCCGCTGAGATGAAGAAGTTTTGTTAAAACCAGCTTGGTTGCCCATATAGAGTTGATCTTTGGACTTGACGACACTACCGCTTAACGTGGCCGAGGTGACACCGGAATCGTTCGACAGTTGCAACTGTTCGAGAGCGTACTGGGAGTCTTCTGCCAAGTTATCCAACCCGGACGCCTGCGATTGCGAGATCCGATTCGACTGCACGCCACTGGAACCGGTAGAGAAAGACGTATAGGAGGTCGCGAACTGCTGCAGTGAGGTGGAAGTAGACATCCTCTCGGCCGACCCACAATCTACGGCGACATGGAAGGGGGTCGAAGGACAATGGGGTCCAGGGCAAAATCATTCATTGAAATCAATCTCCGACGGAATTCAACGCGGGGATGACATTGCAGCACGCGCGCGCAATGGTCTCCCAGAAGAAGACGGCAGACAGGCCAGCGCAATTGACACGAGAGTCAGCCGGGCCTGCTTTGAGATGCTGACCCGCGCTGGTCAACGGACGCCCGAGGACGAGACGGAGGGGTGCCGAGCCGGGGAGCGAGCAGTCTCTTGGGAAGTCAAGAACAGGTCGATCGGGACGCGAGGAGGGCGGACAGATCCAGACAGAAGGAGGAATTTTCACACGAAGCCGACCGGGACGCCGCGATGGTGGAGTTTAACACTCGGTCCAGGCGACGCCTCGGCGGTGGCACGATGGCGACCCAGACAGAGGGCGCTCACGGAGCAGCGGCCTAATGCGGGTGTGTGGAGAAGGGCGCACGAGGCGAGAGGGCGCGGGGTACCGGCATCGAGTCAAGCACGGTCTCTGCTCTGGGGCCCTGAGAAGTCGGAGTCTGGTCTGTGGGGTGCGCATGGAATAATTATCAGTGCACACGGCCGCCCGGCCGGCCCGCCGGCTCCGTTTTCCCATCGTTATATGAACATGACTCTAACGGTTCACCGGGAGTGCAGGGCCGTCTCCAGGGGCTGGACGTGAAGAAGCCTAAAGGGAGAATCGTGGCGGGTTGTCGCTCGCATGGGATGTCCAGGGAGAGAGACTCCGCAAACCGGGGGGGCCTGGAGGCCAGCTCCCCAGAACGGACGCTGGTCATGGGAGCCGTTGGCCAGCCTGCGCCACGGCGCGCGAGTGGTCGGAGGCGAGCTGATCGTCTGCTGCGCCGGCCGTCGCCAGATCGGGCGATTCCACCAGTCCAGGTCGGCCCCGCAGGCTGCGATGTGCTGGCTGGCGAACCTGGAGTCGAGGCCGATTTCCGGGGGCGCGAGCTTGCAGCTTATAGCTTTATTTGCTCCCCCCGGTAGCAGCACTGCTGCCAGCTTCCGACTGACGCCGCATGGGGATGGGACCGTAGCAGTGAGGTGAGCCCGAGCGCATCCAGGGAGGCCGGGAATGAGTCGAGGACAGGTCCAAGCTGCAGTCCACCGAGTCCAGGCGAGGCAGGCCTGCGTCGCACCCCGGCCGTCAGATCCTCCACACGTTCCTGGCCTGTTGATCGCTGGCCGTCGTCCTCGATCGAGCGTTGTCCCCGTCCTCGACGGCGGGCTCCATTGGCTGTCCCCCGCCGGTGCACATGGGGGCGAGACAGGATCCAAGACCGCGAGATGATGGCGTTCGACGCTCGCAGCAGTGGCGGTGAGAAGAGACGGGATGGAGATAGGAAAGGGAGAGAAAGAGAAAGAAACAAGAAAGGGAAGATGGGGAGATGGAAAGGAGGAGGGAGAGTGTCGGGAGACAGAGTTCTGCCTGCGAGCCTCGAGGCCCGTGACCCCATGGCTGCTCCGACCCCGGCCATCGCCGTCTAGGACTCTGCCATTCCATCCCGTCAGGCCGCCAGGTATGTGATCCGATGCTGTCCGACTGTTACGTACGTAGAAAGTGATCGCGGATGAAGGGGTTGCCCCATCTACGCTCTCTTCGCTTACTCCGTTTCAGACAATCGTACGATGCATTGCGTTGCTAGCCCCAAGGGAACTCGAGACATACATCCATATCTATATATGCAGACGTGCGTGGGGTACTGCGTACATGCAAAGATCTGTCATACCAAACACCATTCCCAGTTACAGGTAAATACATCCAGTAGTATCATGTACACATCAGGCGCCGGAGGGGGGTTTCGACGACAAAATGGTATATACATACTAAGACATGAAAACATCCCTGGGCGCCGGAGTTTTGGGGGGGGAGGGCACGCCCGAAACAAAAAGGAAGAAACATAAATACTGTACATGTACATTATGAGACAGAACATGAAGTAATGCGATACATCCCTTTTTGATTTCTCTGCCGGCAAGCTGCACCCAATGGGGAAACATTCAAAAGAATAACGCCGACCAAAAAAAGCTTCAGATGCGTCTTTTTTCTATATCGTCATTCCGAGACCCAGCGGACAGAAAGCATGGTATTTTTTTAAAAAAATTTTTTCCTCATTTCAGGAGAAAAAGTATACGCTGTCCCGCAGTCTGGAAACGTCCCAGCCTCCCTTGGCTGGTACCTCTGGGAACCTCATCGGAAGCCACAGCCATTGCGTCCGAGGAGCCTTCTTCTTACCAGTAGAAGATTCCTGCACCTCGACCTCCTCCGTACCTGCAAAGTCTTCGGTGTTCAACTCTTCGATTTCACTCTCAAAATTTATCTCGCTCGCCTGAGGATCAAGGTCTGTCAGGAGACTCGAAAGGGCAGGATCCTGGCTTGCCTTGCGCTTCGCCGCCTCGAGATCCTCAGGTATATGGCCCACGGCCGATTCCCCAAGGGACTTGGAGGAGACCAAGTCACTATCCTGCCCGTTCAGCTTCTCAAAGATAGCAGCAGGGGTCAGCATTTCGCGGCCCTGCTTCTGCAACTCCGGGTCGTCAGATCGCAGCAGAGTCTGCCTCTTGTGCTCGTTAAAAAGCTCGGTCAATATGTCCGGCTTTGTCCCCCTCGGGAACGAGTCTCGGTGTTTCTTGATCGCCTTTCCGATCGTGCTGTTCTGAAGGACCTTTGCAAGGAACAGGTGGTTCCCATAGCGAGCCTTGAACTCGGAAGCTAGTCTCTTGATGATATCATCGGAATGCATGCGGATGAATGCATCCCGGAGCACGCGGTTCATGACATCGACGTCACACGCGTGTGTCCAGAAAGAGTCATGGACGGCAGAGAAGGTCAAGCCGCGGTGATGGCATTCGGTTGCCGAAAGGATCATGTGGGTGGCATCGAGAGAGTGGATGAAATTGGGAGGGAAAGCCTGAAGTTGCTTGCGCTTTGAGACGACGTCATCCCAAGACGGATCCAGGATGCTGAGCTCCTGCATACTTGTTTTAATACGGCGAGTCTTCATAACACGGTACGGCTGAACCACCGGCAACCCCAGAGGAGTAGTCCAGATGATAGTCGAACGGAACTTCTTGGTGGGATCCTTCGCTTTTTTGTCCTTCTTACTCTCCTCGGTAAAAGTGGTCTTCGCAAGTTCCTCAATCTGTTCCGGTGACAACGACTGAGTGATACGACTGGCACAGTCTCCCAGCCAAAACTGGATTTTGTGCGCACCGTTGAACATTGAACCCAGAGCCGAGAAAATCTTTCTGGCGATATACAGAGAAGCCTTATCGAAACCGCACTGATGTTCGAGCTCCGGGTAGTAATCCACGAGCTGCCTGCGGACCTGTCTTGCTGCTCCGATGAAGGTCACGCCATAAACGTTGGTCATGACGGTCTGCTTGACGATCTTTCTCGTAATCTTGCCGTCAAGTATCTTAGCGAGTTCATCGCCCTGCGCTGCTTCCTGCGCAATTGCTTCCTTCACGAACTCGGCCACACCGGTATACACGTCGGAAGGGCGGTCTGAGGGCTCGAGGTTAACTTGCTTGGCGCCGACAACATCACCGCCAAGAGCCGCGTAGTGTTGGAGTCCGTTGCAGGATCCATCCTGGTGAATTGGCAGCCGGCACTCATACTTCGTCGGATCAGGGAGACGGAGGGCGTTTCGCAGCTCAATGCAAGCCGCCAGACACTGCCACGGGTCTTCGGCATTAAGCCACCAACGTCTGCCATGCAGTCCATTGTTTGCAGAGTCCAGGACATCATCCAGGTGCTCATTGACGAAATCTTCTCGCTCCTGCAGACTGGCTTTGTCATACCCATAGACGTTTGCGAGATGGATCTTCAGCCACCTCAAACCCCGTTCACCGAGCGGCTTAGCCTCCTTGAACAGTAGAAGACCTCTGGCGTTATCGGCACCCATCTGATTGAGATACGGCGGAATCGGGTAAGCTCGACCGCGGAAGTCCAAGTTATGAGGCAGGTAGAAGACCTCGTTTCTGTAAGCCCGAGCGATTTCCATCTGGAAATTCTGGAAACACCGTGTTGAATGCAAGCCAGCCCTCTTATTCTCTATCTCGCGGACTGCACGAGCCCATTTTCTTTCCGCATCATTGTCTCCAGACTCTGGTCTCGGGGGAATAGGGAGGTCTGGCTCGAGGGGCGGGAAATTTGCAATAGCTTCACCAGAATTCCAAGCTTCAAGCATGACATCGAAAACTTCTCTGTTGATGACCCATGCCGTTTTACCAAGAATATCCAGACCTTCACGAATCTTCTGAAGACCACCGTTGTCGAGGGCAGCCTTTAAATACATCCCTTGGTACTGATCACCTGGTGTAACACGCATCATTGTGGTCTTTGTGCCGAGGAATCCACCATCTTTGAAACCCTTCCACGGCCTAGGCTCGCAGACCATTGGGAGATGTCGCGCAATGAGGTCAGTTGGAGGTTCCCTTGTCATCCGCTGTACTATCTCCGGGTGCAAACTGATAAGGCCAACGCGCTTCCCCTTCTTGATCTCGTAGGCATGCTGAAAGGCCGGCTGCATACTGACGACCGGTTTTCCCGTTTCAGGGTGCTGCGTTGTAACGGCAACCTTTGCAGTCTCGAACAACAGACTCATCAAAACAGCACCGACCTTGGCAGCGACTCTCGGTGGCCAAACGACGGTCGGGTCTGTATTTTGCGACTCCTGCACGACTTTCCGCCAATGTATCCGACCCGCCCTTTGCTTTCGCTTCTCGAGAAGTTCGCTCAGAATCTTCTGACGCCGACTGTCCGAGTGAATATCCTTTTTGAGAGCGGCCTGTGCAATCATTTCATCCTGCACTTCCCTGCCAATATGGGTAGCGAGCGTGGCAAGCTTCAGACCTCTCTCCATACCGCCTCGATTAAAGATCGCTATCACCTGAAGGATCGCAACTGCCGCAAGCTTTTCGAGATCCATGCATCGCAGATACACACCATACTCACAGCGTTCTCTCTGCTCGATTGTGCGCGTTGGATTAGCTTCAGCATCTGCAACCAGCTCCAATTCGTGTTCGAGCCTTTTAACCAAGTCAGAGTGCCACTGGTTTATCATCGGGCCGAGTCGTTTCCCTCCACCAGTTGTATCGACACCAGAGCCCCTCAGTTCCTCCACTTCCCTGCGCCAACGATTAATACAAGACAACACAGCGTCAGCCTCCAGGCGCTGCTGCCTCAGCTGCTGATAGAGCTGTTCTCTATCCGCCTCAGACACTTCGATGTGGGGAGGGATCTCAATATCCGATTTCCCAGAGAATAAGGAAAGCGACTCTTGTAGAGTCTCAAGACCAAAACCCTTCTGTGGGACAGGACGGACAGGGTCAGGTTCATGCGTTTCAGCCGCATGAGGCTGAAATGACTGGAAACTCATGTTTCCCATGGCTAGACGTTGGAGATCGGACGAGCAAATCTGTAATGTCAATGGTCAGCATTGTCACATATCATCACCAATAGAAAAAGAGGATTTCCTAAAGGATCCTCACCTCAGACAGCTCACCAAGCTCCAGCTCCGAAAGAATCGGAAGCGCGAGAACCTCCTCCTCAATCTCCGCCTGCTTAGCCTTCTCCCAATACCGCCGCACCGTCCGATCGCGCTTGGAGCCGTGCAACATTCGCAATGCCATGCGTATCATGATGGCATAGGTGGTAGCGTCCGGCTTCACGCCGCCTTGCGGCATGTCAATCTCGAACCATCTCTGTAGCGGCTGCACCATGCTGTCTTGTCGCGTCATGATCATGTGCGACACCATTGCCTGCAGGTATCGATTATGCAGATCAAGGTACTCCGGCGACCCGAAAGGGTAGAACTTCCCTAGACGCTGGATGAGCGCCGCGGCCCGATCAAATCTCCCAACCTTCAAGGATATATCCAGGTTTGCCATCATTTCATCCACATCGCCTCCGATGCCCTTCAATTTTCTAAGCACCTTCGGCTTGGTCATGAGGAGACTGTCTATGATAATGAGAGAAGACGTATCGAAATCTGGATCGGGGTCTGCAAACGACCCGGAGCCCCATTGGCTCGATTGCTCGTAGTTGGCGCCCATTGGATAGGGTGTGTTCTCGAAATGAGTGTATGAGCCTTGGTCGATTGTCGAATGGTCTGCCGTCGTTGCGAGATGCCGACTGGTCTGAAAAGACGACCCACGAGGGTGCTCCTTGGGAGCAGGCGTAGATAGAGTAGCTAACGACGTTGGCCGACTCGACTGGGAATGGAAGCGCAGCAACGCCGGGCTCCGCGATGGCCGCAGAGCCAGCCGCTCAGCCGACCGTTGCAAGTGATGAAGTACATTTTTTCGACGGGCCGCACGAGCCAACATGGTGGAGATGATGCCGCTGAAAATGAATTAAGCAAGTAAAACGAATGTATTAAATTTTACAAGAGACATCTAGTGAAAGCAGGAGTACAGGGTGGAAGCAGAACAGGACTGAAAGGCAGAACAGGGAGACGGGAATTGGATTGATCTCCACTGTCGCGGGGCTGGTCATTGAAGCCCTTACTGCCACACGTCCTGCAACCTCCAACTATCTGGGAGGGGAGGAAAGGGAAGGAGGTTGAGAGGTGAGAGACAGACAGGTATGGGGTGGGCGAAAACCATCAGTGATGAGAGAAAACTTCGATCTCGCCGATGTCTGATAAGGCACGTGACATCACGTGTTCATATGAAGGTCCCTTCTGATACAGTAAACCGTACAAATTACCTCCTATCATCTTTCTAGAATAACAAAAACTGGATAGATTAATGATAAGTACATATAATTATACCATAATTCAGTTTACCGACGCCAACAGCCCAGCGCTGTTCATCTCTTCACTTTCTGGGGGTAGCCAATTAGATGCAGTACAATTTGGTTTCATGTGCTCCCCTTCTTCTTTGGTCTGTGGAGAGCCTACAAGAAATTCAAGGATACTCCCTCCTGATGAAATTTTTTTGTTAAACTTAGCGCGCATACTAATTCTCAGGCAGGTTGCTATACTATGTCCACGTGATTTTAGAGCGATCTAAGGGTAACTGATCATTATTAGGTCCTAGTCCTAAGCTAAGTCAACCAAAACCACAAAATGGTAAAAGCAGCATGGTACTAGGTAGCTGAGGCTAAAAACATGAACATAACCTCTTCACGGGGAGTGTAGACAGTATCCCTTCGTTTTGTTAAGGTAGCTTCGTTTCAGCTTCTAGAATCCAGAAATATCAAAATGTAGCAGTCCTTTCCCCGTCCAGCTCTCAGGTATCTCCCGGATTAGATCATTAAGCCCGAGGCTATCTATATACGCCATATGCTGGTGCCATTTGAGCAAAGGTTTAGCACCTATACTCTATCATCAAGCCAGGTAGATGATGGACAAAATCAACAGAAGCGTGAGATCAATGTAGTCGTATGAACCGGTTCTCCAGAAAGCGCATCGGTCATCCCTCCTCAACATCCTCCGTTTCCTCTCTCAGTGCCTGCTTCCTGCGGTTCTGCCTCATCGCCCAGCCAGTCAGCTCCGGGTGAGCCGGATCTACACGTGGCGCGCTCATTTCATCGAGATAGTCTTCACTGCTGATCGCGGATTCGAGCTGCGGTAGATCTTCCGGGCTCTGGTGGATCATGTAGTTCTCGTAGACGGCCCACGCGTCCTCTGTCTGTTAATTCGAGATATCAGCACTGTTCGTTTTGAGGACCAAAAAAGTCTCCGGGGCCAAGGAATATTTATTTACCTCTGCATCGACCCATTCATAGGTCTCCCACCGCTCCTCCTGGATCTTCTTCAGGAGCTCCAGATTCGCGGGGACGAGAGCCTCTCCGCCCTCAGCGGACTTGATCTTGACGTCGATCGCTCGCGCTTCAGTCTCCGCAGCCCGCGGAGTGGAGTCTTCATCCAGGTCCTTTTTAGACCTCCCTGCCCTCGCTTTGGTCATGACTTCCTCCGCCGCATCGAGGTGGTGAAGTTGAGGCCGTAACTGCACGACCGCCGTAACCGGCGAAAGATGAAGATTATCTACATGCATCCGCCTAACGTCAGCGATCGATCTGAGAAAAGTGCCAAAAAGAGGGAAGAGCACTCACTCCCGCGAAAAGCCCCCAGCATATAAACAGGGTCTCCGTCCTCCGGGACCTTGATCTTCCCCCCCAGCGTCTGCACCCTCAACAGCGACGCACCACCTTCGCCCTTCTTCTCCTCCAAGTCCTCCATCTCGATATCCCCGCCTTCCATCTTCACTCTTGCCCCGGCACCAGCACTAGCACCAGCACCCCCCGAACTAAAACCGCCCGCCATCCCAAACGCCCCTCCATCTCCTCCTCTGGCCGCCCGGCTTTTCTTCAACGCCTCCCCCCACCGCAGTCCCTTACTCACGTCGTAATTGACCCGCGTGTTGATGGGGATGTCAACCTCGACCACGCCCGTCCGCGGCTTGAGGCGGAACGCGGTGGGTTTCTGGCCGTGGCGCTCGTCGTAAGGGTGTCCCGTGGGGCGGTCGAGGTATTGCAGGACGTATCGGGAGATCTGGGAGTCGGTGAGGTAGACGTCGTAAGATGCGACGATCGGGTCGTCGTCGGTGTTCGTCATGTTCGGTGGTGGAAGCGCGAATCGATGGTGGTTGTCTGCAGGAGGGAGAAACCCGTACTTGGAAACGCAAGCTCTAGGTCATAGATTCAGGATATCATGCAACATTGGTAATGGAGTGTGTGCGGTCTTGGTGCGCATTGACTGGACTCGAGCTGGAAGAGGGGTAAGTAAGTCGCTTGCCGCAAGCAGCTTTTTTTGTAGGGAGCGCATTGACACTCACAGGGTATACAATTCCCCCCACAGCACTTCACAAGGAAAGAAAAGACATTTAGATAATCCAATTAAGAAGCAAGAATTATTTAGAAAAGAGCATAGTCCACAATGAGGAAAGTTTGGAGACGCGTTGTCGCGTTCAGTGTGTCAGAGAGAATATTGAGGTTGCGGCAAACGGAACTTTTTGGGTTTATCGATAAGGCAGCTCCGGCGGTAACTACCTAGCAGTCTGCTTACCTCATTAAGCACCGCTGCAGTTAAGCAAACTCCAACACAGGTAATATGAATGGCCAGACAGGGATTTGTTGTTTATCTTTACATTTCTAAGTCCAATTTTTTTTCAATTTTTATGTATGCTTCTATGTTCTATTTGGTCACCTCTAGATGTATCCGTGCATTTTGCTGACTTCTCCAAATCCACTCAATAGTTACTCTGGCAAAACACAAACATCGTGTAATAAACTTACCATGATGCTATTTTTTTTGATCAATATTCCTACTTGCAATAATATGTACATGCATCATCTGAGTACAAATATACAACATGGAAGACTATGCATTAGCATAACATGCGAGTGAGAAAACCGAAAGGGTGTTCAGAACAGGGCCACACACGATCCAAGTCAAGTGAACATAGCATACGATTCAATTTATATGCCCAAAGTGGAAGCTTGTACCATGGTGGCTCTCTGTAGCAGGCATCCAATATCGTGGTTCTGTTAGGAGAGATAGATCAAGAAAGCAACCTCAAGATTGTCCAAGTTATCCTATCTCTCATTCTTCACCCTCTTCTTCGGCAACCTGTGAGATCGATTAGCGACAAATCCATCTCAAACCTAAAAGATCAATAGAAAAAGAAAGATTAACATACCCCTTCATGGAAGTTCTTCCCTTCGGTCGTCTCCTTGATGATACCCGCACGGATACACCAGTCGCCAAACCTCTCAGGCTCCTCACCGTCAGTGTTCCGCTCAAGGGCGTACCGCTTCAGCAGATGCCTCATGATCTCAAGGATCTCCTCCTCCTTGATCGATGAGCGGTAGAGCTTGTTGAGGCGCTGCCCGTGGTAGCCTCCACCCAGATACATGTTGTAAGCACCGTAAGCCTTGCCGACAAAGGCAACCTCAGCAAGCCAAGGTCGCGCGCATCCGTTCGGGCAACCTGTCATGCGCATGACAATGCTGTCCTTGCTCAGGCCGACTTCCTCAAGAGTTGACTCGAGCTTGGTAATGAGGACGGGCAGATAGCGCTCAGATTCGGCCATAGCGAGACCACAAGTGGGGAAGGCCACACAGGCGGAAGAAGAGAGGCGAAGGCCAGAGTAGTTGAGGTTGTCCAATTTGTACTTAGCCATCAAGGCCTTGATGGCAGGGAGATCTTCATCATCAATCTTCGAGAGGATCAGGTGCTGATTGCCGGTAAGGCGGAACTCGCCCTTGTTGAGCTTCGCGATCTCGCGGAGACCAGTGCGCATGGGGAAGTCGGCAGTATCCTCCACACGCCCGTTCTCGATGAAGAACGTGAAGTGATTCTGACCCTTCTCATCCTTCTGCCAGCCGAAGGTATCGATGTTCGAGACGAACTTGTAGGGGCGAGGAGCGGCAAATCGAAGATCCTCTGGTAGTAAAGCCTCAACCTTCGCCTTGAACACATCCAGCCCCATATCGTCAATGGTGTACTTTAGACGGGCATGCTTGCGGTTCTTGCGGTCACCGTGATCGCGCTGGACGAGCATGATCTTCTCGCAAACGATGTGGACCCGGTCTGCAGGCACAAAACCGAGCATGGAGCCTGTTCTGGGGTAGGTCTTCTTATTATTGTGCGTCATTCCCATTCCACCACCGACAAGGACGTTGAAGCCCTCAAGGTGTCCATCGGATCCCTTGATAGCAATCAGACCGATATCGTGAGCATACACATCAGTGTCATTGTGAGGAGGGATGGCGATCGTGATCTTGAACTTGCGAGGCAGATACGTTGGACCGTAAAGAGGCTCATGGTCAACAACAGCATCTCCTGCGACCTTGACATTCTTGTCATCATCATCCTTCAGCCAAATCTCATGGTAAGCAGTCGTGGCTGGAAGAAGATGGTCGCTGATCCTCTTCGAAATGGCGTGCACCTCACGGTGGTATTCAGAGAGCTCAGGAAGAGAACTGCACATGACATTACGGTTCACATCACCGCATGCTGCAAGAGTGGTCATCATCGCCCTGTTGATAGCACGCATGGCGGGCCGAAGGTTGCCCTTGACAACGCCGTGGAACTGGAAGGTCTGTCTCGTCGTAAGCTTCATCGTCTCGTTACCATAGGCGCTGCTGATAGCGTCCATCTGCAGCCACTGCGACGGTGTCGCAACACCACCGGGAAGACGGCAACGGATCATGAAAATGTATTTCGGCTCCAGACCCTGGGCCTTGCGCTCTTCCCGGACATCACGGTCGTCCTGCATGTAAGTACCGTGGAACTTTGTCAGTTGCTGGTCGTTCGGAGAGATGGCGCCAGTGCTCGTATCGCGGAGACCCTCCGCAATGGTTCCCCGCAGATAGTTCGACTGCAGCTTAATGTCCTCGTTTGTCAGTGGTGGAGGCTCCTCAGGCACTCCTTCGACCTTGTCAACACCCAGAGCCTGCCACAGGCGCGGCTCCCATTCCGCATAACCAGTCTGGTAACCGTCGGGATCCTGGTCATCACCAAGCCCAATGTCTGTAAGCTTCCGTGCACCAAGGAAGGAGATCCTAGCGTCCAGATCCTTGGCAGGTTTGTTGTAGTAGATCTTATCTTCCTTTCTGGGCCAGTAATGGCTGTCACCCAGACCAAAGACAGAGTACTTGATGTTAGACAGGTCCAGATCGCCGGAGTTTTTCACGGCCTCCCAGAAGGCGCGCCCGTTCTGAGGGAATTCTCCCTGACCCGCTGTGCTGGTGATGAAGACCACATTTTCCTCCGTTGGCAAGTCCTCGATTGGATAATCATCCATGGCAATGACCATGGTCTTGAGACCTCTGGCGCGGCCACGGTTACCCAAACGCTTGGCCAGGTTCTGCGCATTTCCGTTGTCAGAGGCGTAGAGAATCGTCAGGGGAGCTCCGAAAAGACCCTCCAGCAGCTTCTCGTAAGAGTCCTTGGCCTTGCGCTTCTGCAGTGCACGAACCTCCGTGCCATAAGACTCGGAAATGTGAGAGGAGAACTTCGGGTGACGCCTCATGAGCTGCGTCAGCTGGTTGTCCCTGCGGAGGAACTCCTCGAGCTCGCGCCTGATGCGCTCCGAGTCAAGAGAGAACTTGGGCTCGCCATTCTCGTCGTTACCAGGGTGCCAGCGGTACAAGGGCCAGTAGCCGAGATCCACAGCCTTCTTTGTCTCCTGAAGAACAGCAAGGGCAGAATCATTCTCCTTGTTGTACGGGAGGTAGGCAACGACGACGGAAGGACCCTCAAATTGGTCAGCCTCGAGCATTGCCTGGAGCACCTGAGTATAGGAACCGTAGACCGCGACAGAGGCGACATAGGCGTTTCCAAAGTTCATGGCATAAAGCCCGATATCCTTCTTCCTCCGGGTGGGGTCGGTTGCGGCACGCTCAGAGTAAGGCTGCGAATCGATAATGAGCATGTTGACATTTGCCCCGGACGCCAGAACGTGGTGGACACCGGAATTGCCAAGGTCGTAGGCCCACGCATCCGAGCCAATGAGCCACTGGGACTCCTTAAAGAAGAGCTTCTTGTCTTCCAGGAGCCGTTTGGCAACCTTAGAGCCGTCCATGCTAAGGCGGGCGACGACATCCGGAGCAAGGCTGTTAGCCTTGGCAGCATCTCGGGCATTCAAAGCCCATTTTGACAACCAGCTCTTGGGGATATCCGTAGCGAAGCTGTCAGATTTGGATGCCTCTTCGACCTCACGAATAAATCTCTCACGGCGTTCCATTCTGGCAATCAGAGAGCCGAACCCGTATTCGGGGCTGGCCGCGATGGTGGCAGAGATTCCAGCATTGTTCGACTCCAGCTGATTCGCCACATACAGGCGGTCACCGAAGAGCTGGTTGAGGATCTTAGTGTAGGCATTTTCAAGCTGTGGTCGCTCGATGCTTGGCTGAGGGGCAGGGGCCTTGTGGCTGCCAATCTCGAGGTTCTGGATGGGATTGTCGGAGTTGAGGTTCTGGAGAATACCGCGAATAGCCTGAACAGCCGTAGATGGCTCAACGTATCCAAGTCTGTAGCCAACAAGGCGAGGGGTGCGCGCACCTTCGGCTGACGGGGTGAAGCTCGAGAGGAGATCCAGGAACGACGGACCCCATTTCGTGGTCTTCCGAACCTGTTCCAGCACTGCGATCCTCTCAATGGAGCTTGGAATCGAGCTAGAAATCTGACTGCCGATCCAGGGGCGGTACAGACGCGCCGTTATGATCCCAACATTTCTCTCGTTAGAGTTCGCCAGGACATCGACGAAGACTCCAGTGGAACCGAAGATGAAGATAGCGGACTTGGCATCGTTGGGTCCGGTGTACTCGATCGCACGGTAGCTGCGTCCGACAAGCTTTGAAAGTGTATTCCAGATCTGGGCAGTCCAGTCAAAGATGTCCGCCGCATTAACCGGACGCACGCTGGCGCTGTCCACGGTCGTGGCAGAGGAGGTTACAGAGCGGCTTTCAGTGCTGCTATCTCTTCTAGAAGAGCCCACTGACGAATCGTCCAGGCTAGCGTTCGAGGGCGCCTTTGACGCGGTGGAAAGAGTGGTCGAAGCGTCCAACTGTCCATTAGAAGGATTCTCCAGACCTTCCTCCAAGATAGTGGCGACCCGGCCAGAGTCAGTGTACAGGGTTTGCTCGCCAATTCCAGCGGAATGGGAGGCCTTGGGCCCGTCCAGGTTAAGGACTTTCCTGACGACTTCCAGATCCTCCACGGCAATTGCATCGTCGTCCGCGGAGTTGGCGGGGTCGAAGAAATGGATGACACCCTTTCCGGACTTGAGCGCGAGCGCATGAGCGGTAAGAGCAATATCCTGCGCCTCCCGGATTGTCTCCGAGTGCAGGAATGCAAAACCACACTGGCGCACCGAGCTGATGACGGAAAAATCGGGGAAGGGAGAGGGTTCCAGGGCGACGTGGATCACAATGGGGTAATTCGCCAGGCGGAAAAGGTGGGGGATGGAAGTAAGGAGGACAGAGGAGGTGGTTGTGACAGAGACCGTGTCACCAGACTGCAGGGGATGAAATGCGGAGAGAAGAGGGTCTTCATTTTGTCGGACCGCTCGCACCTGTCAAGACAATTAGCACCTACGGACACGGATAGGCGCTCCAAAGCCCACTCACCTCAGGTGTGCCTCTGGAAACAACGCTGCGCGCATTGCTGACCTGCAGACCTTTCAGATGCTTGGAGAAGGGCGAATCCGTCTGCAGAGACGGCTGTACAGAGATGACGACGTCGCTGGCGAGATAGGCGATTCTCGCCACTGTGCATTATTTGGAGTCACCGGTCAGCCATGTCCCAGCGGAAGCACGCCAATGGCGATCATTGCGACAAGACTGCGGCCACAAGAGATCTGAAGACTACTTACCCGCTTCTCCGGCGGTCGAAATTGACCCCATACTGACAGATGTGAGCTGCGCTTCTCACAGCGCAGGAAAGGCAGGCGGGGTGAAGGAAATGTATACGTTCCGAGATGGAAATCACCACATAGGGTGAGATGGTGAACAACCGCAGAGGACGATCGAGAGGAGGACAAAAGAAAGCCACCCCCTCGGACTTTTTAGTCGCAGCGCTCTTCTCTGACGCACCGTCCTCCGTCGCGAATCGAGGCTTGGGGAAGAAAAAAAATCACCCCTCGCGATGCCTCACGTCGTGCTGCGCTCTTGGGCCTCCGTCCTCGGGTTGGATCAGCAGCGTTTTGATTGGTTCCCGATCACGACATCGATGCAAACACCAGATCCCGATTCAGGCAAACATGCCGTGTGCGGTAACGGGCGGGGTCCCGTGACGGCTTCTGAGCACGTCAACGCTCCTCGCTCGTAATCCTCGGTGCGGCGCCGGAGTGAGGAGACCGGGCAGAGAGACGTGAGGAGATGAGGGGAATGCCTGATCGCTTGTGCTGCCGCTGAACCTGGAAGAGAGACGACATTAATTACTACTGCCGGTAAGTAGTAGTGTGTACAGTACAGTACTATTGCAGTGGTGCCTCCATCCCTATGTCTTTGTGTCATTGTCAAGGTACTTGGGACAGAACAATCATTCCCCGCATAGCCGACATACAGTACACCCCCACCGGCCAGATCCCGACCAGCGGTAGACACGGTTTTCTCGGTCGAGACGAGGAGACCGGCGGCTTTTCGGCCAGATTACGGACACCTGTCAGCGCGTGCTCTGGACCCTCGCAGCAGTCGGGATTTGCTGACGGCCCGTTGGACTGCCACGTAAAGACGGAAAAGGCCCGAAAGGGAAACATATCGCTAGGGGAAAGCGGGGACATGAAGGTCTAAGCAAGGCCACATGGCAAGTTCTATGCTAGAGCCGCTTCTTGTACCAGAGGGGCCGAAGCCCTAAATATCACTCACTATTTTATCCCAACACGAACCAATTGCACATCCTTTATTATCACCATATAAAAATTGAAAATCAAGCACCCGTTGACGCCCTGAAATTCCCTGCCAGTACCCAACATGCGTTCTCTGTAGTCTGTACAATCCCTGACGCCGGAAGGCACGGCGCAGTTCTCCACACCAATCCAGGGACCGCTCGATCTTTTCAGACTCGGCATACAGCTGGAGAATCACCGCAAGTAATCTAGCACGGGAACCAAAAGTATGTACAGTGCACCAAGAACCATGCCAGAATTATTGAACAGAAGATGTGGAGAGATCACCCAAAATACGCAAGAAAACCCCCCAGACGGCCAGATCCATCACAAATTATCCAGGTCATTCTGACAAGGATAGCCAATGAACAGCAAACACGAGACATTATGGCTTGAGTGGAAGGGGTCGTAAACACCCAGCCTTATCGAAATATTCGTCGATCAAGAACGCTGAAAGAATAGCCTTGCCCGTGTTCCCGACTTGCGGGACGGACGGTGTAGACTCGAATGAAACATGAAGCCGGAGGGTACACTCGCAATTTAACCCCGCGAAAATCATCCACGGGTGAACAACCAGTCTCAGGAACGGCTATCAGCTCGGACGCCCTATGCATGGCGAATCACCTGCCATCATTCCAGTCATGCATCTTGACATTCATCCCTTTGGGGCTATGAACTGGCTGCTGCATAGACGCAGCTTGGACCACTATCTGAGAGGGCAGTGGAGGGCCGGTGCCTGATCGTCGCCGCCTCTCCCTCTCGGTAACCCCGGAGTCAATTTGATCAGCGCGCCTGCGGAATTTACGCCCCAGGCCGCTCATCCAACTGGAGTCTTCATCTTCACCAAGCCAGTAGCTGCGGCCGACGCTGATCATGGCACGGCCGAGCTTTCCCTGCCAGCCTTGGCCCTCTGGGGTGCGTGGATGGAACGGATCGCGGTCGATATCGGCAATGCTGGCGATGGACGTGTTGCGGCTGTGAGTAGGGAGCTGCGTATGACGAGGCGAGGAACTGGTCAGGTGCTGACGCAGGGTCTGCCTGGCGAACGCCATCATAACAAAAATAAAGTAGACGCGGATGGTCCACAGGCAGCAGATGAAAGCAATGCTCTGAAGGCTTTCGGGTTGCATGACACCATTACCAGCGCTATGTGTTCCTCCGGCGTTTCCGCCAGAGCTGCCGGCGGATGCACTGGCTGGATAAGCAGCAGCTACCGCACCCTCCCCAGGCGTCAAGCCACCATCCAATGAGAAATTGTACTTGGGGTTGGTAAAGCCTGCCGTGTCTTCCATAGTGTCACTTCCAGGTCCGGAGGCAGGCGCATTGTCGTAACGTTGCGAGACGACGAGGAACCATGACACACCAAACGCAGCGGTGTAGGCTGCGTTGATGACACTGTCAATCAGGTATAGCCAGGCGAGAGCCAGACATTGTAGCGGAGACTGCTTTCGAATGTGTGGGAAGAGGAAGGCTGTGAGGCCGAGAGCAATGAGCGAGTAAATGTACATCGACAGCTGAACCGGCGAGAGATGGTAGCCGGTCAACAACGCGAGCAGGCCATAGAGTCCGCTGATCTTATTGAGCAGCAGCGAGAGGGTGATCAGGGAAGCTCCTGTCTGGAGGCTCATAACATAGAGAAATGACTGTGCCACAAGACGGGGTCAGTAAACACCGTTGAGCGGAAGCGGCGGGTCTTGTCGGCAGAAAGGGCTGCAACGCACCTCTGGCCGCGGGATGCGGAGGAAACGGGCTGGGAAGCCCATCTTGACGACGTGTGCGAGACCAGAGCCGGCCGCTCGCCGTAGAGGAAGGGGGCCCGGAGAAATCGAAACGGGGAGAGAGAGGGAGAGCGAGACGGCTGAGGAGGGAGAAGAAAAAGCAGGTGGTCATGAGCGCGATCATCAAATAATGAAGCAGCCCTAAGGAGTCGGATGCAAATCTCCGCCTGATCCGCCCGCCGATCCCTGCCGCCGCTGGCGAAGGACCCGAGGCGGCTGTGGCGCCAAGAGCCACGCCGTGACGTTGTATCATCTCCAACATCGGCCCGGATGGGCAGATGGTTACATGTCCGGACGGCGTAAACTCGATAGTTCTCGCCAAGCACGCACAGGATTTCCAACCTGCACGCAGGCAGAATCTTTTAGAAGCGGCACCTTATCCACCGACCCTATTCCCTCCGAACCATCATCTCCATACCTCACGCATGGCCTTGAGCAACCGAAGGATCACAACGTATGAGCTATATGTGCAACATTACGAGCTTCGATCTGATCGAAAGGAAATTCATATTTTCCTCCACAACATCTATGAAGAAAACAAAGACAACTGCAACTCAGACCACGACATGGACCCTTCTGCAACCATTGTGCCATCACGGATCCTTGACGGCGAATAGACTCGACGACAACGCTACTGGCTACCCCCCCCCCCCCCCTTGCTCGGTTCTATCTCTACAGATGGAGGGAGATATCATCTTTCATCTTCTATGAAGGCATGGACGCAGATGCGTTAGTAAGGCGCGGAACACCAGAGACGGCTTAGAAGCAGACGCGCCTTCCGACATTGAGAGAGGAAGATGCGGTAGATATTTGTATGGGCTGTAGAAGTGATAACCAAGATCAACCGCCTGGAGATATGCCATCTATGGAGCAACCTCTCAGCATGACACGGATGGCCACCATATGGACCGAAGGAGACACAGGTACCTACAGGATCAATTTTACCACTAAGACTCCTTCGAGTCAACATGTCTAGTTCTGTTACGCAGTCGAGCATGGGAAGATGGGGAACAAAAACGTGTGATATATATAGATTAGTGAGAAAAGTCATGAGATAACATGGTCAGACGTTCAGAGCCCTACGTGAGGACTCTTCAGGTGGACTTGAATGACTCCCAGACAAGATGCAACCATCGGACAGAGATGACTGATTAGATGACAGTAGACAAACGCCCCGATTTCCGTCATTGGCATCAAGTGAGATGGGACCATTAGGACCTTCAACAGAACCATAAAACAGGAAAACAACGGCGGAAACGGTATTAAGGTCCGACAGAAATCTCGTCTAGCCATACTCGAATCGGAAAAGTGGAACATGTACACGCTAAGAATGATTCAACGATCGATAACGTCAGACTAGATTATGGACAGTGAAAAAGAAAAGAGGATAGTGACTCGACATCAAATTCGTGGCTTTCAGCATGCGCATCCATCGTTGCTCGTGGGGGGCTGAGGAGTGACCTTGTCGCTCACATCGATCACTGTGAAAGCAAATTAGCAACCCGCATCTGACAAAAGGCAAATGGAGAATGCATACTCTGAGACTCTCCCCTGTTAGCTTCATTCTCCATCCCTGGGAGCGCCTGGGCTATCCTCTTGAACAGCTGCTTCACGTTATGGCCGAGTTTGGCACTCGTCTCGATGAACATAAGTCCATTCTTCTTCGCCTCCTCTTCGCCCTGTGCAGTGGTGACTTCACGCTTATCGTTCAGATCCGTCTTGTTGCCCACGAGGACAATAATGACATCGTTCCCTCGCTCTCCCCGCACATCGTCAATCCACTTCCGCGTATTTTGGAAGGATTTGGCATTCGAAATGTCATATACAACGACGGCTACGCTGGAGTCACGAATGTAGGATGGAATGAGGGATCGGAAACGTTCTTGGCCAGCGGTATCCCACAGCTGGAGCCGGACGGTTCTGTCCTCGAGGTACATCGTCTATAAGGACGAAAGCGAATTAGTACAATACATCACCAAAGACGACCGGTTACAGTGGTTGACCAGGATCGATAAGATGATACAGGGAAGGTAAAGAATAGGTGCAGAAAGATTTGAAGTTGGCGTACCTTCGACAGAAAGTCGATTCCGATTGTTGCCTGGTAGGTGTTGTCGAACGAGTCATACATGAAACGTGTTATCAGGGAAGTCTTTCCCACTGTTTTCAGATGTCAGAAACGACACAATCATTGCTGGTCGCATATTGAGGGGGTGGACGATCTGTGGCTACGGCGAGCTTCCATACCGCTTTGTTCCCCGAGAAAGACCAACCTGCAATTCCCGTCAGTTTTGAACACGGTATACAGAACGAGGGGAGGAGGCGGAGAGCATACTTGAACTTCTTCAAAGGATTCGAGTAAGTTCCGACAGCGGACTGCGAAGCCATGGCGACAGATGTCTGTATAGAACGGTATCAGGGGTAGCAGGAGGTCTCTTCGCAGGGCAAGCCTCGGGATCAAACGGTGGAGTGTAATATGCGGAGAAGACAGGCAACCAGGGTGTATAGAGAATAAGTCCAAGTCGTAGCCTTCGTGAAGTTCGCTGCGCGGGCGCACACGGACAACGCAGCCAGGCAGCTTTCCAGGTGGTTGTTAATCGTCGATTAGAGGCCGCGAGTTGGAGTTGAGAGCTCCATCCATGGGTCGTCCTCGTCGGAGAGCGTCGAGAGGCGCAGGCGCAGGTCGCCGCCGCGCGCGCCTGCTGCGCTGGATTAATCCGTTCCGACCGCGGCTCCGGCTGCTGCCACCAAACACCTCGAGGCGTTGTGAGAGCTCCAGCTGCCGCTCGCTGCCTCTCCCCTCTTTGTTCCTAGCCGTTTTCCAGTTTCTGTCTTGTCCCTCTTTACTGTGTGAAGGGATCCGAGGCAGCCATGGGCCTTGCTTATCCAGCTGGTGCTGCCACAGTATCCCTCGCCGTGGTCGGAGCCTGTGAGATACCCGTCTAACATGCTATCGGGCCAGAGGACATGCAGACTAACTTCTGTGTAGATATGCTCTTCCACGGCGATGGGGAAGCCTTCAATGTATGATGCTTCTGTGCTGTTTGTCCCGGACTGATCCCTGATAACGCATCCCAGGTCGGCCAATTTCTCGAAAGCGTGTCTCCCTATGCATGGGCGAACATTGGCATCGCACTCTGCATAGGATTGTCGGTCGTTGGAGCAGCATGGTATGCAATATGCGGCGGCGTGTGATTTGCCAGATGTTGCTACAGCTACTGACGCGTGGGGCCTCTCCAGGGGTATCTTCCTGACCGGTTCATCCATTGTCGGCGGAGGTGTCAAGGCACCAAGAATACGGACGAAGAACCTGATCTCGATCATTTTCTGCGAAGTCGTAGCTATCTACGGTGTCATCATGGCGATTGTCTTTTCTTCAAAGCTGAACTACCTGCGAGGAGACGAAATCTACTCGGGAAGTAATTTCTACACTGGCTATGCTCTTTTCTGGGGAGGGATCACAGTGGGAGTATGCAACTTGATCTGCGGTATCTCTGTCGGCATCAATGGAAGTGGTGCAGCTTTGGCAGATGCTGCGGACCCAAGCCTGTTCGTCTCTGTCCCGGAAGTGCCTTTCTGAAGTTCCACTAACGCCTGCTCGATAGGTTCGTGAAGATCCTCGTCATTGAGATTTTCAGTTCTGTTCTCGGTCTTTTTGGCCTGATCGTCGGACTTCTGGTGTCTGGAAAGGCGGCTGACTTCAAATAATCCTGAATGCAATATCGTTCGAAGATTGGGGATGCCCGGAGCAGCGCTCAGTGAGCGTCACGGAATATCCCCGTATGGCTTTCATTTACCCTTTTTACCTGAGAATATATAGCATCTCATATGGTATCGACATGATTGTAAGACCCTGGGCTCGCGTGAAAGACGGAATGATTCTTGTTTGCCGCGGTCGGGTTGCCAAGCGGATGCACAGTAACATCAAGTCTCTAAACGAGGAATATTTATGAACACTATATTCCTTGTCGAATCACAGTTCAATCTGAGAATAAACAGTAGAAGTTTAACCGTTTACCGTGTGCAGTTCACGTGGCAAGATATACATATAGAAACCCATATCTCGGGCCAGACGAACGACCTCCAAAGCCGTCCCTTGGCTTCACCAAACCCGCGGAGAACTTGCCCCTCACTCCCGAAAGGCAAAACGCTCACCGATCCTTATTCATAATAATGACAGACGGCAAACTCAAACCAGCAATTCTGATCATATCAGATACCGCGTCCCAGGATCCTTCATCGGACAAGGCTGGGGCCGCTCTGACTGCTACATTCGCCGCTGAAGGCTCTTGGGAGGATCCGGTCACCAAAATCGTCCCGGACAATGTCCTGGATATCCAACGGACGATTTGCAACTGGACAGATGGAGAGGAATTCTTCAATCTTATCGTAACTACCGGTGGCACCGGCTTCGCTGTCAAGGATAATACTCCTGAGGTTCGTTGACCTGCTCTTTGTTTCTTATTGCTCGTCCGCCTTGCGAAAACTACCTCCCCCTAGTATCGAAGTTAGAACTTATTGTCCCTCAAAACATCATTGTTTCCTGTTATCTTGTTTCATTTTAATTTATCTTGTCTCATCTAACAGCTCCATGCTTGTATCAGGCTGTGTCGCCTCTTATTCATCGTCATGCACCAGGCCTAGTGTAAGTCTGCTTTTGACTCATCCACTTTGCAGCAGCTAAACCAATCAATCGGCAGACATGGAATGCTTGCCGCCTCCCTGAAGGTTACTCCATGTAGGAATTACTACGTCCGGTTTGCATCTATGGTGGAAAGCTGCTGACATCTCTTTTTAGTTGCTATGATGTCTCGACCCGTAGCAGGAGTACGCAACAAGACGGTGATACTCACTCTGCCTGGGTCACCGAAAGGCGCCACGGAGAATCTGGAAGCGGTCATTAAACTCCTGCCGCACGCTTGCATCCAAGCAGCGGGTGCAAACTCGAGATCACTCCACTCTGGTGGCGTCAAGAAACTCGAGGCTGAGGCTGGCGTATCTTCCGCGGACGGCGGTCATTCTCATGCCCACCACCATCATCACCACCACCACGATCATTCTCATGGACATGTTATCCCAAAAGCTCATACGTCCCCTTCGGAACGGTCCCAGTCCAATGATCCAGACGCAGGGCCCACGAGGCGACACCGCACATCGCCTTACCCGATGCTCTCAGTGGACGAGGCGCTCCAGGTGATAAGCGAAGAGACACCGGAGCCGACGGTGGTCGAAGTCCCCGTGACTCCTTCTCTCGTCGGATACGTCCTCGCCGAAGATGTCTACGCGGGAGAGGCAGTGCCGGCATATCGAGCCAGCATCGTCGACGGATACGCCGTGATTGCGCCCGAGTCTCTATCTGCAGGGCCAAGTACGAAAGGGATCTTCCCAGTTGCTGCCGTCTCTCACGCGCAGGCCACCTCCATGCCTCCACCTCTGGAGCCTGGAAGTATTGCCAGGATTACCACGGGTGCTCCTCTCCCTCCCAACGCCAACGCCGTGGTGATGGTTGAAGACACCGTTCTGGTTTCAACAACTCCGGACGGGACTGAAGAAGCCACCGTGGAGATCCTGACGGGGGATATCAAGCCCGGTGAAAATGTACGCGAGCCAGGCAGCGACGTCGCCCTGGGCTCGAAGATCCTCCGGAAAGGAGATCTGATCACAGCCGTGGGGGGCGAAATAGGTCTGCTAGCATCGACGGGGACTAAGACCGTCAAAGTCTACAAGAAGCCCCGTGTCGGTGTCCTCAGCACTGGCGACGAACTCGTCGAACATGACGACCCAAGAAAGCTCGAGGGAGGACAGATCCGGGATTCGAATCGCCCGTCTCTGATATCCTGCCTGACGTCCTGGGGGGTTCAGACCGTTGACCTTGGAATCGCGCGGGACACTCCCGTAGGCGCAATCGAACAGGCCCTTCGCGACGCTCTTCGAGGAGTCGGGAAATCCGGCGACAACGAAGGCGTAGACGTGATCATCACCACTGGCGGCGTGTCAATGGGCGAGCTGGACCTGCTCAAACCTACGATTGAGCGCGCCCTCGGCGGCACAATCCACTTCGGCCGGGTCTCCATGAAACCCGGCAAACCGACGACTTTCGCCACCGTCCCGTTCAAGCCAACAGCATCGTCATCGTCATCATCTGCCCAGCAAGAACGCGAAACGAAGCTCATCTTCGCCCTCCCGGGGAACCCGGCCTCCGCCCTCGTCACGCTGAACCTGTTCGTCCTGCCCTCCCTGCACAAGCTGATGGGCATGGGCCAAAACGCTCTCGTCTCTGCACTCCCGCGCCCGCACACCGGCCTCGGCCTTCCACTGGTCTCCGCGATCCTGACGCATGACTTCCCGCGCGACCCCAAGAGAACCGAGTATCACCGTGCGGTGGTGACCGCGTCGCGTTCCGACGGCCGTCTTTATGCGACGAGCACGGGAGGGCAGCGGAGTTCGAGGGTGGGGAGTCTAGCGGGGGCGAATGCCCTGGTGGTGGTGCAGCCTGGGGATGGGAAGATCGAGAAGGGGCAGCTGGTGGAGGCTCTGATGATGAGTGCCGTTGTGGCTGGGGAGTAGGCTTTTTCTGATAAACACGGGAGAAAATGGGCTAGAGCCTGATTTCGAGGAATCGATGCCAATCCAGGGATATATATAGTATTGGTCAACAGTACAATGCAATTGTAAAAGATCTAGCCAGAGAAATGGAGACGGGACACAATGTCCCTCAGAGTGCATTTATCTAATATCCCCTATTATCTCCATCTATGGATCGTCGCTTCTGATCTGCAAGATATGCATATGGATCATGATCGTATCATTTGTACTGTAGGTTCTCACCATATGTTCGTCAATCGTCGCATAAAACAAATAGCAGCAACGCCAAACACACGAGCCAGCAGACGCAACTATCTAGTCAACTGCCTGTCTATGTAGGTGTCTATGCTCTCGACGCAGAACAACGACACGACTCCACAAAAGACACTCATCAGCGCCAATAACGCCTCTCTCAAAATAAGCTCAGACTTTTGCCATCCAACTACTAGAAAACTATGTCTTCTGCGCCTTCATCCACTCCTTCTTCTTCTCCGCCCGCAACGCCAACAACGTCCCATCTTTCCCCTGCTTCCTCGCGATCTCCACGACCACGAACCGAATGAAATCAGTGAGCGTCCAGTAGCTGCTGTGCGCGCTGAGCATATTGAGGTACTGGATGTTCAACGGGCCCCCGCCGCCGGTGAGATAGTAGTCGATCTGGCCGTTGTCGTTGAGGAGGAACATGCGCTTCTCCGCGATCTCCTCGCGCGTGAAGTCGTGCGTCTCCATCTCCACGTTGGACGGGAGCTTGGAGGTGATAGCGGAGCCGGCGGTGGTCGCGGAGAGACCGGAGGACCGGGGATTTGACGAGCTCCAGCGGAAGACGCTGCTGACTGTCTGCAGCCAGGATGAAGAGGAGCTGGGGATGACTGCTGGTTTGAGGGACTCGGCCAGATCGCTGTCGACTGCCGCGTTGAGGCGGTATGCGATTGCTGTGAGGGAAACCGGTTAGAATTTTGGACCAGCGTTAATAAAAAGGGATGGATGGCTACGCACGATCTGTGGTATGCATGATGTTATAGATATTGTCAACGGCCAAGCACCCATATGTGTCTGCCTCTCCAGCAACTCCACGCTGCCGATCTTCGCCCTCTCTTCCAGGCTTATCTCGTCCTCTTCGCGGAAGTAGATTTGCTGTGGCACGGTGAGCTTCGTTCATATCGTAGAAAGAAACACGCAGATGATGAGAACGACAAACCTTTATTAAGCAGTAGGAAAAACCCAGCTGGACTTCCGCAGATGAACAAGTTTTTGGTATCAAACTCGAAGATATCATTGTGAATAGGCGTTGTCGAAAAATCAAATTGGGGCAACTTCGTTGGCTGATGGCTGAGAATATCCATGGCCATGACACTTCCAAGAGAGTGAGCTATCAAGTGTACCCTTCCATTTTCCTGGAAGCCTGGATTGTTTTTACACCAGAGTCGATACACTCGATTCGCTTCTTTAACAACGGCCTGGATCATTTTGGGCTTGTGATGCGAGAGGTAGTACGGAATATCCAACATGACATCACTGATGAGATTTCGTATAGCGGGGATGCTGTCCGGTGTGATGTCTTTGAGAGTAAAATGGTTGACAGTTGGGTCGTCATTGGGCTGGGTGTCGATATCTGCATCTTCCAGGGAAAGAGTAGACCGCCAATTAACGGGGAGAACCATGATCCCTCCATGATCTGGACGAATATGCGGCCATACCGCCTCGCTGTGGAGTTCCATATTAACCTGCCTTCGAAAGGCATTGATGGCATGAGTAAAGTGGAAGCTTTCCACCCGCTCGGAGAGCTTTTGACCGATCCCATGAATGACTAGCACTAAGTCTGTTGGGCTAGGCCTTGATTCTTCGATCGCGCAGGCATAGCATCTCTGTTCCCCATATGCAAGAGGTTCATTCCTTGTCTGAGGCCGCCTTATGTAATTCCTCACATCCATAGGATTTTGTTTAGATGGATGTAGCTTGTCCCAGATCTGCCTGTTGAAGCCACGAACAACAGGAATGCCAATTTGTCGCCCTTTACGAATCGCACTCAGAGGTCGTCTGCCTCTCGAGACGGATGGAAGAAGACTGGGTCGGAGGATCTGTGCATCTTTCGCGTCGACATATATGACACTTGAGTTTTTGAAATGCTTTATGGACTCTGAATGTTCGGTACCTCCAGCGGCTCTATTTTCGTGAAAAGTCAGAGTATCTAGACTGTCCTCGGGGCTTTCGTCCGCTACAGTAGACTTAAGAAAATCCTGGGCGGTTCCAGGCCTGCTAACTGCCTTTGGATCTTCCTTCGGCCATAGCCTGTAAACAATTTTCATCTCTGCCTCTGCACCATTCTCGACGCAGCTATTCAGCTCATCCTGCCATGTCTCTGTCCATGGCTTCAAGTAGACATACCCTTCCTCGAGCTTATTGGCAAGTTCAGGTTCCACAGGTAGCATAGTATTCTTATAAAACCATGTACCTCGCAGCACGGACGAGATATCATGAAGAGGACTCCAATATATAGGTTTCATCTATTTTCCTATCAGACACCCGCCAAACATATAATGGGAGACGGAAAGCCAGGAGACCTTATACCTTCATGTTCGGTAGCTCGACCAGATGTAGCCGTGACGCACCAACAGGAACCATTTCCTGGGGAACATCTTCTTCTAGTTTATCCAGCAGGCGATCCGGTGACTCTGCAAGTTTGGTAGATTCCGATCTGGATTCAGATCGCCTTGAGGAATTCTGACCGAGACCGGTGGCCTGTGCTTCTCGCTGAATCTCCTGGCTACTTTCAGGTCTGAGAAATTGAGCTGTGTCTCTCATTGAACCAAATTCCGATGATGGTTCCGAAGGGGATTCTGATGGCCTCAAAGGTGCCCTGATAAATGGAGAACCGCTGGTGCTCATATCCACTGATGGACGACCTCGCGGACTTCTATTTTCTGCTTCTTCAAAAGCCGCCTCGCGTCCCGGTGACGATGTGCTCTTTCGCTTTGCAAACTTGGATGTTGGGCTATATGGGGAATTCTCTCTTTTTCGGCTACCACTTGTCATGTCCTCCTCACCTCGATTGGTTCCACTTCCTTGTCTAGATCGGATGGGCTGCCTCTCTAATGAGTCTTGTGCAGAAGCTCCTGTGCTGCTGCTTGCTTCATGAGCGGGATGATCTCGCAACCTCGGCGACCAGCGACTCTGTTCATCTGTCAAAGATGCGGGAGTCCGCGGCGAGCGTCCATGGGTTCCTTGCAGGGATTCATCATCCAAACTCTGCCCCTTCTTTGGAGTTTCAGCCGTGGAGCCTGGCTCACGCCCACGAACGGGTATCCTAGAGGTCTTCTCCCGAGACTTATGCCCCTTAGCAAGCCTCGATTCACGAGCATCTCGTAGTCGGCTCCACGCTTTCTCCAGGGCAATGTTATCTCGAGCGGAGAAAGGCTGAGGTGGAAACTTTGCCTGCGAGCTAGAGCTGCCTGACAAAGGAGGTAGAGGGCTCAAAGGATCATCAATTGGCAGAGAAGAGCTGTAGAAAAACTGGGCACGAACCCGAGGCGGTGTGGGAGACGACTTATAGGCAGACAGGTCCTCGTCGCCGGGGGAGTGCAGGCAAGTCGGACCGTAGGTGTGGACAGAGCCGGACATCGTTATATTTTTGGCCTTGCCTAAATATCTAGCTCTCCAGGACGCAATTAGTTAAAATCGGCGCAGGCGTTCATCGTTGGAAGACAGTCGAAGGTGTAGCGCGCAACCCTTGGGACCTTCCCGACGACATTCAGGTCGCAACTGAAGAAAGGACAGCCATAACCAATCACGAAGGGAAGACCGCAGCACTGGATCTTAACATAACATCAAGAGCAGAACGCTATATAAAGGAGATTCGAGCATGTAGCGCGAGCGACGAAGCAAGAATCCCTGTACGACGGCCTCTCGGCTCACCGCTACGGCGTTGGTTGGTGAAGCTGCCTGCGATCCTGCGCCGACGGCTGGAGCTATGACGTCGCGCCACGTGCCTGGACAACTGGTTGCATCGTCGTCCGTACTGGCATTCTGCACTCGACATACAGTACGAACACGTTCACGATTCAATGCTTTCGGATGCTTTTATTAGTATTTTCAAATCTAGTTACATGACCATGACCATGACGCCGTTTGCATCAACCGCAGTCCTCGTTGGACACCTGATATAAGACATGCACAAGCTCGGAACCAACCGCCAACGCCTTCAACACGGAAATACCTTCATACATGAACAGTGCGTACCCAAGTTAAAGCCAATATTACGACGCCGTGTGGGCATAGAACGCAAGTAGACAACTCAAGAAACATAAGAATCTGCGGAAGCGTGAAGACAATACTGGTAGGGGCAAAGAAAATGAAGATTCTGGACAGAAGACCGAGTAACCAGGGTTTCGCTTCTTGAATTAGGTGCCTCTGCACCCCCCGGTGGCTCTGGTAGTTTTGTTGGTACCATTCTTCTTGATATGCTCCTGCATCAGCGCCAGAGTTTTCATTTGGAGATCCTGGAAGGCGAGGACGGTCACGAGCGGTGCTCCAAGCATTTCAAGAATCTTATAGGTGTCGTGCATATGCTTGCGAATGACACTGTCTGGGGCGCAGAAGGTTCGCACGCTCATCTCCTTGGCGACTGCCTTCCAGTTGTACAAAGTTGAGTTCAAGGCGACAGGGTTCGTGGAGCACTCTCCGTAGAAGCTGAATGTACGCAGATTCAGGAGGATGAGTTCCCGCTGCGTGGACTGGTCAAACTGGAACTCAAGGACCTGAGGCCGGTTCTTGGACGCCCAGAAGTTCGTGATCTTGTTGATGGATTCTGCTGACATACGACCTTCCTTGTATTGCTGGACAAGGAACTTGTTGGCGCTGACACAGATCATAACTTCCATTTCGGAGTAGATCTTCGCCTGTGTCGGAGGATCCAAGGAGATAGGCAAACTTGATCTCATGATGATCTTCGGGTTACCACTGTCTGGACGGAAATGGATAGAAGAAGAGGCCTTGGCCACATCTCCCGCCTAAGATATCGTTAGTAAGTGATCGCGGTCACGTAATTATGACAGACTTACAAGTTCTTCTACATGATGCTTGATCTTTTCTCCAAGAGTCTTGAGTCCCGCCTTCTTGTTCGGAATATCCTTCACGCTAGGGCTACGTCCCAGCCACCCGTTCTCGCCAAACAGTTTCTTGTGAGGAGATCTCCCGCGCTTGGTAGGGCTGTCGAGGATGTCGTCAATCTCATTTTCGTATACGTCTTCAGTCGCGGGTGACGGCCGCCCACAGGCGCATCGACGGACAGGAGATACAAATCCACGTCTCGGGCTACTGTTGCGGTCGTACAGAACAATGCTTTCCGAGTCTTCAAAACGAACATGGTGCGGCTCACGCTGATGGACCTTGTCAAGAGAGTCTACGTGCCCGTCGGACTGGGAGTGCGGCATGTTGCTCGGAAAGAAAGGAACATCACTCCCTGATGGGTACAAGCACTCTCTTGGCGACAAAGAAGAACTCTGAGAGGTGGATCCCATTTCAGGAGACGTGTTCCAGTACTGCTGATTGTCGTTGTAGAACGGATTAGAGTGAGCTATGCTCCCGTACAACGATGGACTACTAATTCCACGAGTCAGTTTCAATCACAAAAGACAGCAATATAACAGTATGCCTACTCCAAGCAGAGCATTATAGGAACCTCCATCGAGGTGTCACTCAGCGCGTCGTATTCGGCCGATTCAAGCGGCATCTTTATCGTAGTAGTACGATTGCTTTGGGGTTGTAGTGCTGAACTCAGTATGTCTCTAGCCAAACGGCGGAAACTCTCCTTCGAAACGGAGGATGAAGAAGATTGAGTTCGGGTAGAAGGAGCGCATGAAGTTGTAGAAGGTCTGAGAGAGCTAGAAATAGTCGAAAACGAATTGGCTCCATTTGGAATGCGTAATTCTTGTTTATTGACATCAGGTAGAGGTGGTAGTGGGCGATTGATATCAATATGGGGACAATGGGATTGTCTCGACTCATTCGATTGTCTATTCATTTTTCTTTGGGGCATTGCGAACAGTAAATGTCTGATTCGATAGGGTGCGAGGGTGTGGGAGGCACCAATTCAGCCGAGTATTGTTTTGGCCGTTACCTGGAGTGAAGTGCCGGCGGCCCTCGAAACGTCTCCACGGTTGCACAGTTGAGATTTGAGAACATTCAACTGACAGTAAGAGGCTCATCTCGACTAGTTACACCTTCTCAAACTTTGCTCAGCGACTATATACTCGTCTTTGAAGCTCTGTTGACTCCATCACGGTTATTATGAGCTAGGATAAAACCCCCGGGAGTACTATGACATGGTTCTAGTGGAAAATGCCGAAGCCAACCAGGGCAATAGAGATAACTTCTATTCATGAACAACAGAAGAATCTGGCTTCTGAGAACAGTGGCCTTGTTGATCGGTTCAAGACATCATTATTCAGTATCATTGGTGGTCCATCCAGCCAGATGTCAGCATCTGCACCGGTCATTTTGTTCCTAATATTCTTCATTTTCTACTTCCCTTGTTGCTTTAACTATTGAGTGTGATCTAAATTCCCTAAGGCGATATCTTCCTTCGTCAGCCCTAAAAGTGTTCCTCAGACAAGTTACCAAGGGCAAGGACGTGTGTAACCCCAATCGACCCCGAAGTGTGTAGAGGAATTTTTAAGCAATTAGACGCAATACGAGCAGGAAATTATATAGAGCTACCAGGTAGATGCTTCAAAGGAAATTTCATTTGGGACTATTATTCATCAACGGCACTTGCAACCTCGAAAAGCGCATGAAGACGGGGAAGACAGGACACGCGACATCTGTACTAATGTGAACACAGCCCTCAGAGATTCTTGGGAGCATGGAAGGCATCCTAAAGACCTTGACGGATCAGATAATGCTGGGGACATTTCCTTCCTGACGAGATGTTTCCATGAGGCTCGGGGAACTTTGAACTACGGCTCATGGGACAAGATACTAGCTGTTCGTTCGTGCGCGAAGATGTCTCCGCAATAGCTCAAAATCAACAATATTAAGTGCAGTGTAAAAAGAAGGTATCTACTTAGCGAGGTAGGCGTAGCTCTTGGGATTTATTGACGTCTCAATACGATTTGCAGCGATATCCAGGGACGGATGGACTAATGCAAGTCCGCCAAAGATTAAGGAGCGTGATGCGGGGCTCCTATTCGTCGCTAGTCTTTCTAACCGTGGAGCTGGGGATTAATAATAATCGTATCCCTGTTCAGGGACGTCAAAATAAAATACTGACTTTGTGGGCCGAGCTCCGTCCCGACAACTTGCTGGGGTTACTCCGTACTTGTTATTCTCGATACTCGGGTACGGAGTACGGAGTACTCCGCACGAGTTTGGATGGGTGTGTAACCTCGCGAAACCGCGTCAACTTCCCGGCTCAGCTGTTCGTGAATCGGCAGGAGACCCCACGGGATAGACTGTCCGACAATGGCAACGGTGCAAAGAAAGTAAACCGGATTTCCTGTCAATTCGTCTGCATGATTATGGAACTCGGGATACGGCTAATCTGAGCATCGGTAGAGGCAGCCGGCAAGCCGCAGCGGTCACGTGGGGAGCTCTCCACTGCCGACTTGCTATCCGGCAGTGGATGCTGGTACTTTGCAATCGCTCGGAATGGACTGCGGCAGTCATCAGCCCCCGCACTTTGGCTGATCCCTGTGCTGCTGCATCCTCGCTGACCACACGCGGCTATCTAGCGGTTCCATTCAGCTGCAAGATCCAGCCGACATGAATGCCGTTATGGCTCTCCGTCTGGGCCTTTTCCCAGCCCGCCGGGCCAGCTACCCCGAGCTCCAACACTCCGTGGCTCTTGAAAAGCCGCCTGGATCTGCTCTCCTTTGTTTATATATCACTTCATGACTCGGCGATACCCAGTTTGATTTTCTTTGTTTTTTGTTACCAGTGACCTTCAATTCTAGTCATTTTCTTGTCCTCCATCCCTATTAGAGCACAGCCGGCATGGCAACCTCGGGAGAGGCCTATGATATTGTCATCGTCGGCGCAGGTCCCGTTGGACTCCTTCTGTCGCTCTGTCTGTCCAGATGGGGCTACAAGATCAAGCACATTGACAATCGCCCTGTGCCGACGGCGACGGGTCGCGCAGATGGCATCCAGCCTCGTTCCATGGAGATCCTCCGGAACCTTGGTTTAAAACGCCAATTAATGGCATACGAGCCTGCAAGGGTCTACGATGTGTCTTTTTGGGATCCTCAACCGGGTGGAAAAGGCATCCACCGCACGGGTAGCTGGCCCAGCTGCCCTCGCTTCATCGACACGAGATACCCCTTTACGACGTTGGTGCATCAAGGAAAGATCGAAAGAGTATTCTTGAATGAGATTAAGAAGGCTGGTACAATCGTGCACCGACCCTGGACTATTGTTGGCTTCAAGAATGACGGCAAAGACGAGACATATCCAGTTGAGGTAAATCTCAAGAACCTGGATACGAACGTCATCGAAACGGTGCGGGCCAAGTACTTGTTCAGCGGTGAAGGTGCCAAAAGCCTTGTCAGGGAGCAGCTTGGCATCAAGATCCACTATAAAGATCCGATCGCGCACGTGTGGGGTGTCATGGATGGTGTCGTCCGGACAGACTTTCCGGATATTCAGGTGAGACATGAGCTCGACTATCGGCAAGAAAGCGCATTCTGACGCAGGCGTATAGACGAAGTGCACTATTCATTCACACAGCGGCTCGATTATGGTCATCCCCCGTGAAGAGAACATGGTCCGACTCTATGTTCAAATCGCTTCTTCGACAGATCCGGACTGGAATCCAAGAAAAACAGCTACAGTCGAAGAGGTACAGAATGCTGCAAAGAAGATCCTGCGGCCATATTACATTGAATGGGACCGTGTGGAGTGGTACTCTGTCTACCCGATAGGGCAGGGAATTGCGGAGAAGTATACCTTGGATCACCGAGTCTTCATGGGTGGTGATGCTTGCCACACCCACAGTGTGAGTATCTATCCTATACTGGTCCCTTATGTGTACTGACGCTCCAAAAGCCCAAAGCTGGTCAGGGAATGAACACCGCGTTCCACGACGCGCTGAACTTCGCCTGGAAGGTCCACCTCGTAGAGTCCGGATTTGCTGATAGATCTATTCTGACCACGTATGAATCCGAACGGAAGCAAATCGCGGAGAACCTCCTGGACTTCGACGCAAAATATGCAGCCCTCTTCTCGAAGCGCCCTCCATCTGCCGACGAAGTGGGATCTGCCAGTACCGTGGCCACTGGGGAAGAGGATGAGTTTGTGAAGACTTTCAAATCGTCCTGCGAGTTCACCAGTGGTTATGGCGTTGCATACGACCCAAACATTTTTAACTGGAGTCCGGGCCACCCGGCCAAGTCACCGTTGTTTAATGTGCCTGGAGTGAAATTAACACCAGGACGAGCCTTCACTCCTTCTACGGTAACGAGACTCTCAGACGCGAATTTCGTGCACTTGGAACAGGAAGTTCCCGCTAATGGCTCTTTCCGAATCTTCGTCTTTGCTGGTATTCCCTCACAAACTAGAAAGGCGATCGCGGACTTTGCAGCGAACCTTGAAAAGGAACGGTCGTTCTTGTCTGTGTACCGGAGACCGGACATCGCCGATGTAACATACTTTGAGCGCCACAACCCACACTCAAAACTTTTCACAATCTGCGTGATATATGCGTCCGACAAAAATGGCGTCGACCTGCAGGCAATACCACCTGTTTTGAGAGCTTACCGCCATCACATCTACGCTGATGATCTCCCGGATGTCAGGGTACCAAACGCGAAGTACGCTGCACATGAGAAGCTGGGCTTCGACCCTGAGAAAGGAGGGGTTGTGGTTACACGACCTGACAGTCATGTTGCTTGTACCGTTCAGCTTGTGGAAGGGAGCGGGACGGTAGACGCGTTGAATGCGTACTTTGGCTCTTTTTCGACAAAGCCGCTTGGCCAGAATCCGCAGCAGAGCCATCTTTGAGGCGATTGTGATTATATGACAGTGATATGTATTGGATTACGTTCTGGGGTCCGTGTTCTTTGAATTGTCGATGTCTCAATGTATTGTCTATTTGGCGAAAATTGAGCGGGGGCTGCATCATATGATTCTTTTATGTTTCTTCTATAGACCAGAACCTTAGATTTCTTGTCCGGTCTAGGTAGATTGGAAGAAAATATAAGTCCGTTTCCGAGACCATGGGTTTCGATGCTAATCTGTCCTGCGTCCCGAACCCCACATCCCTTTCCGGATACAGTAGTACGGAGTCCATTCAACAAACTCCAATCCAACCCCGCAGCGACTAAGGTCGCCGACACGAACATACTGTAACAACAACATCAGACCTGACATAATGCTCTCTCTCGTTCTCTCTGCAGAGCTCACAGGGTAAGCATTCTACTCTTCGGGAGGGGGAGCCGGCCGCTCCGAGGCATCCAGTTTTAGATGCATCCGAGCACCTCAACAAACTCGCCCTTCCCCGCAGCCGTCAACGATTGACGGGAGCACCTTGATAGCTCCCTTTTTCTCCTTACTAACATCCATAAACGCGGTATAGGGTGACCGAGCTCCGTCCCAAGGACACGCCCGAGAACCCCTACTACTACACCTTCAAGGTGCAATGTACGTCATGCCGGGAAACGCACCCGAATTGGGTCAGCTTCAGCCGCTTCGTAAGTACCCCTTTTCCCAGACCATGTCCATCCCGATCCACATGTGGCTATTCTCTTTACCTATGTTATTGCATCAGAGAATACGATTATCATTAGATAGTTGCTGACTTAACAATGCAGGAGCAGCATGAGATCCCGGGGAGCCGCGGGGAGGCCAACTTCGTGTGGAAGTGCAAGCTCTGCCAGGTTCGTGTGATTTTCCTGTAACCACATTTCCTTTTCTTCCCTTTTTTGTCTTTTATCATTTATTTTCTTATATCCATGAGTGCAATCCCGTCTTTTTCATCTTCTACTGTGGATCTTCAAATCTCAGAAACAAACTCTAATGCATCCCGCTGGACGGAGTACTGACTCGCATCTTGAATGTTTAGAAAACACATTCGGCCGCTATCATGGCAGGACCCAACGCCTACGAGCCGGATGACAAGCCCAAGGAGCAGAAGATTATCGACATCGACTGCCGTGGCTTGGAGTTCATCGAGTTCAAGCCGGACGTAAGTTTCTACATCCATCAGACCCTTTTTTTTCTTTTTCTTTCTGTCGACAAACATCAAAGTCTTTTTCTACTCTGTTCTGTTCTAACGACGGAATTAATTAATGCAGGGAGAGTGGGAAGCCACAGGGGTGGAGTCCTCGACTCCGTTCTCCAGCATCGACCTGTCCGAGGGAGAGTGGTACGATTATGACGAGAAGGCGGGTGAAGAGGTCAACATTAAGGAGGTGAAGTGGGATATCCGCAGGGCTTGAGTCATGTTAGGCGTTCATTTCTGGGGCACTGGTGTATGGGGTATGTGATGGGGAGGGGGAAAAAAGAGCCCTTAGGCTCAGCTTTTTCGGTAGCAATAATCTGCTACCGACCTGTGTAGTACTTGTGTATTAATCGATCAATGGGAATGATGAGTTACGAGCAACCAGAAGCCTGCAGCTGTATGTTGATGTTGCGGGGTTCCCCCGAATGGCAGCACACAGATACAGTGATGCCCGTCTTAGGAACTTAACAACGCATAAGCCTGGGAATTTCTTAGATGTTGGTAAGATTAAATAAAAAGAAATGTCATGTAGACAGTAGAGGCCGAATGCATATGCTGCGTACAGCGTACCTTCGTTGATGCCTTAGGGCGGTCACCCAAGCTCGATTGCTGATTGGTCCGTCCCAAGGCATCTCGAAGAACCAGCATCATCACATTTTCGCGAACCCGACCTCGCGGCCTTGCTTCCCCAGACCCTCTCTCCAGCCAGCTTGAACACGCGAACAGGGACAAAAAGACCGACCTGACCGCGATCCCGCAGTTGAGCTTTCTGTACAGCTGGCTGCCTTGCTATCCAGCTCTCTTTGCGCCGTGCGCCCCTCCTTTTTTGGGCCCCGTTTAATATACGATATAGGAGCGCGCCACGATGAGTGTACGTTTCAGCTCCCCATCCTTCCTGTTCCTGTTGTTTGCGAAGCGGGATGGCTTCATTTGCTCTATTATTCCCCTCCTTTTGATTAGATTAATCACTGACAATGTACTGTCTACAGTTCCAACCCGTGAACCCTCGGCCTTTCCTGCAGGCTAGGTATGTCGTTCTCTCTCTGTCTACGTCTCCACAGTCGAACCTCCCATCTGCTTTAGTCCGCACGCAACCGCAGCAATAATGATCAATCCCTGTTCCGGTCACACGTGAAGACTTTTTGAAAGTATTTGTCCTGACGTTTGATTTCTATCGTGCAGAGTCGGCACCGAGATGATCATCCGTCTCAAGTGGGGTCAGACGGAGTACCGGGGCAAGCTGGAGAGCATTGACTCGTACATGAACGTGCTGCTGAGGGATACGGAGGAGTTCATCGACGGAAAGAACACGGGAACACTTGGTCTTGTGCTGATAAGGTGCGTCTTTTTACTTTATTCTATACTTGGTTTTGTGCCCGCCCCGTTGATAGGAAACGGGTGTCATTTGTGGGAATGTTTAAATTTTGCTCCTCTATTCATTTCATGAATGAGGCGGAAATGGAATGCTGACCATTGCTGGATATAGATGTAACAACATCCTCTGGATGGGAAGTGCAGACTCTGTGGAGATGACTGATCTGGGGTTGAAATAAAACCGTGCCAAAACGCAAAAAGTGCGATATTTATGATTTTCGAAACCACGGGAAATCAAGAAACTGGGAAACTTTGCGAACGCCACAGGGGCTCAACGGCCCTCCTCTACGCAACGAGGCGTCTATAATGGCTTTTGGAAAAATCGAGCTCTGCGGAGTCTGCGCGGACTCCATGATTCAAAATTCGAGACTGCAGCAGCTAACTTGGCGGACTGGAGGCGTTCTCATTCTGTTCAATGAATGATGGATTTGTGCTCCATGCCTTGTTGAGACTCGCATCGACTATGCTGTAGCTGCAGGCTTGTCAGTACAACTGCATGCTAGGACCGGTCAGCGGTCTTCTTCATCACGATTGCAGCTTATATGTCTCAGCCATGTCATATCACTTTACTCCATAGTCATAATTCAGTCAGCATCGGAAGATCACCTCGGTCAATCTCATATGACTTTGTATGTGGGCCTCAACATATTGCGCGGTATGTGCATACCACGTGACTCGTATTTGTGTACGCGCACCAGCACATTGATGTCCGTATCCAATGTCATAATCATCATTTTGCATAATGTATGGCATGCATAGAGCGCAGATTATCGAAAGCCAATGACGGAATTCGTGGAGCGCATCTGAGGTGCACGATGAAGTCAGAGTTTGCGCCGTCGATTCATCTGAGGGCCTGACGCAGCACGTCACTGGTATGTTGGCATGCAGGCTGTGTGGCGCTCAGGCAGCAGAAGGAGGGGGAGAAGGTAAAAAGGTGAGCAATAAATGATTGTGCACAGCCATGTCGACTGCTTATCTGCGGCGAATAGGCGGAGATAAGACACCGGAATAGGAATCTCGCATCCAAGAAGAGAGCGTCAGCACAAGTCAGTAGACACAATACTTGTTTGTATGCACCAGGCATTGACTGGCAGCGAAGCAACTGTGGCCACTGGCTTCCTCAAGGAATGTTCGAGTGTGGCATGGCTAAGACAGATCAGGATCAGTCGTCCATCGACTACATAATAGAATAGATCCCAGACTCTCCACGAGTCGTAGAAACAAGATAAGATGGCAAAAATTCCCAGAAAGAAAGAAAGAGCTGGCAGGTTCTCCAGACATCCATACCTAGGTAGCAAGTTACCCCGTGACCTGTGAACGGCGTGGAGTATGGGGTACTCCGTTTGCCGCACACATGGGGAAGTCCATTTGACTGTGTGCTTCGTTCACACTCACCACTCAACGTCATTGTATCCAGCGGGTTCAACACAGATGCTGCCGCATGTGACTGGCAGCGACTGGCGCCACTGGATACATAACATCCGCAGAGGCAGGATGGAGTCTTGATGGATGTGCACCCTTTTTGATCGCCACGCGCCGTTGACTTGACGAGACGGCGGGTGGGCCGCTAACTCCCCCGGCTGGCGTGGCCGTCCACCGCCCACGGGCCACCCTGCTGTCCCTGCGACCCCACAGTCTGACTGGATCCCGTTGAGGAAGGTTGTCAGGCGCACTCTAGAACGACTCCTTACGCACCAGTCGCTCCAAAAGGGAGGGTTAGCAATTCCTACTATTTGAGGCCAAGGGCCCGTACTCCAGTCTCAAGGTGCACAATAGTGACTAGTCTGTCCGAAAAAGACAAAGGCGCCGGCCCTGCTTTTCCTTCCCGGTCTGAGAAGCCCGTGAGAGTTTCACCTCCCGGCATGGTCGATACGGAAGGATCCATGGGCCCAGGGACTAGTAGGGGCAGCGTTCTTAAAGACAGAGGCCTCCCTCGTGTCGTACTTCTGCTTCTCATGCTCACTTCACTGTACTACTACTACCAACGGCCGCACAGGGCATTCGGAAATTATGTCCAGGGGCATCGCTCTATCTTACACCTCCCCTGTCGCTTAGTACCTGCGGTACTCCCGGTCGCTATCTGCTGATCTCTTATTCGCTTTGATGCCTGCATTAATTCAATCTCATCCCATCTTGTTCTGTGTACAGGACTACACAGCCGCTGATCAAACGTGTGACCTACCAACTCTCTTGCACAAATCGCACGCCTCCCTTCCATCAGAGAAAATCTTTAATCAACGCTCTCTGTCTGCCCTCCTCTTCTCTCGTGAACGTCCAAAAATGCCCGACACAGCCTCCAGATTCATCGAGATCCTCGACCCCGAGGTGGACCACCCCAGATTCTCCGAGTCAGACGTCAGGCTCGAGGACGTACTGGCCGACCACGAAGCCTCCGTCCGCCGATCGCGTTCTTCTACCCAGTCTTCTAACCGGAGCCAGGGCGGCCTAGATAACAGACGCCGCTCGGATAGGGACGACCATGTGTCGCCGCCCTCACCGCGATTGAAGCGGTTCAGCAGGAGATTCATCCTGGTAGGGCGATGACCGTGTGGAGTCGTGGTCATCTTTCGCTTCGAACCTTGTTCTTTATTTTCATCCAAAAAAAAGAGACCAACTATCCCGGCAGGGGCGGATAGCAGGATTGGGTCTCGAACGACGATAGACGGCAGCTCTTATTTTATTCTTCGCCTTTTCTAGGAGAAAACGGACCCGGCTTCATTCAGATGCAAAGATGGTGTTTACGAGGCGCAACCTTCCTTGGAGAGATGGGTGTGTATAGGTAATAAAGGGACACGGCTGGATATATGTATTACGACCCTTCTCTACGACTGGGCAACGATTTGGTTTTTGCCTCCTCTGGCGCTCCTTCGATACCCCAGTGTTGTTTCACAGAATCGTTTGTTGGGAATTTGGGTTCTGGATTTCGGATCGCTCTGCAATTGGAAAGGGACTGTGGTGGGAGTGTGTACTTGATACACCTAAGGAGTTTGTCTTGTACGGATACCGGTTAGGGTTGACATGGCCAAGAGAGCCTATTAATAATAAAATAAATTGAAATCGCTCGGATTTCTATTCCTGTTGCATATGAGAACTGTTGGCTGGTGTTCGTCACAGGTTTACTACATAAAACACAGGCTGCTCGGAGTAAATACTGACTGGCCGACGAGCACGAGATTTTGACCGACTACTCCTAGTCTCGTCTCCAAAACTGCCGCTAGGAAAGCGCGCACCCCTTTCGCGCTGAGATATTATTAAAATCTAGAACCCTGTGAAGGGAACTCCCGAGAGCGGAAGAGGGCCATCCACAAACAGCGAAAATTTCCCGTCATGGGACAGATGATAAAATCTAGATTTCTAGAGTTTCAGTTTTACCCCTCCTCCAAGTCCCCACAGATTTAGTCCAGACCTGGCACCTATGGAGTACTGTGTAAGAGAATCCGAACTTGCCCACACCGATCTGCCAGTAGTAACCCAGTAGTACCCGAAGTCCCGAACGGCGAAACGCCCAATCCGCAGATTCGGATCTTCGGAGTCCTACTCCGAACTACCTAGTACTGTAATCTAACCAATCTCATTCTCGCTAGACCGGTTTTAGCCTGAGCGTGGGCTGCCAGCCTGCCGAACTCCATTTGAATCTGAAGTTTCAAGCTTTGCCCGGCACGTCTTGGCTCCAGGTCACGACTGGCAGTGACTCAGTTCTCAGTTCTAACTTGTCCATACATACAGCTCCGTACTACGTAGTCAGTTAAGTATAAAATTTTTTTATCGCTCGGCTCCGCGGAGAGTATTCCGCAGGACTTCACGATGGGGAATTAGGCATCTTTGCGTACGGTGCGGAGTAGATAAACTGCGGTTTATATTTATGTCTTTTGTTTTATTATAGTATTAATAAAAGACCCTAATTAATGAAGAGCCTTGAAAAAAAAAAAAAAGATTGTTGGGAAAATTTCAGGCTTCCAATCACGATGCTTATTTTTAGGTTAGGGAAACTTATGGTCGACTCCCGCCTGCTTAGTCAGCAATCCCTTCAACAGTAACTAAGTGGTGACTGCACTGCACTGCAAACGTTAACGCGCATCGCGTGCTGCACCTTATCGATTCGATAGATTCTATGCACAGAGGGCAGATAGCTGGGTGTGTACTGCGTACGGAGTACGGAGTGCTGCGTACAGAGAACAGGAACAAGTACATACATGGGTTGTCGTTGAGCAACTCGTTCGTCTATTATAATAACGATCCTGACTTCGCGCTAGCGAAGCAAGGTCTGGCCTCGAGACTCGATACATCTGACTTCTTCCTTGGAAAAGATTGAGACGAGGTCGTCCTATCAAGTTCTCCCGCAACGCCTGCAGCTTTCAACAATCCGAGACAAGTCCGAACGCACGGGACAGTTTCACTGAATTGGAAGAATCCGCCGCGCCAAACCCGTCAGGGACCCAGCAGCCGGTGACTACCTAGTCAGTCAGCCAGCGGCTGTTATCGCTTTATCGATCTACAGGTCGAGATCGACCAATTGGTTGAGCTTGATTGATTGCATTGATTGGATTGGATTCATTCATCATGTCGGTTTCTGGCGCGGGGGCGGCGCCCGAAGGGAGGACCAGGACGCCGACGGTGTTTGAGCAGCAGAGGGAGGAGCTGGTGAGGGAGATTGCGGTGGTGAGTAGTACCCCATATCATTCTACCTATCTATCAGCAAAGTGGTTTGTCTGTTTGTGTACTGTACATGTGCAGTGTCGATTGTCTTACCTGATATGATTCGGTCTCGTTTGGAATTTTGATACCTTTTTTGTTCGATTCCTATCTCCTGGTTCTTCTCCTATCGTCATTTTTCTTCTTTTGCGTATTCTTTATTTTGATTTTCATCGACTTCGATAGTACATGTATTATGTGGATGGACGAGATGCATACATATGCACGTCCATTGAACTCAACATTTCCAGATTCGATTCCGAAGTTCTGTTCGATATGGATGGATCCGACGCCCCTAGCATTCATTCATTATTCATTCATCCTTCATACCCCTACCGCCCCCTTCCTTCCTGTCTTCCTTCATACGCTGTTAATGTTGAGCACTGCACTCAACTCATATGCATGCATGTTCCGTTTCATATTCATACGGTAGTCAACCATCATGACTATGTTATCGCGTCCACCTCCTTTTCCTTCTCCCTTTCTTTCCTTTCCTTGGGTCAAGTCAAGTCCAAGGATCCGACACGATACATCCCTTGCTTCTCTACCTGGATCAAATTCACAGAACAGACACTGACCCCTCCATTTTTTTGTTGTTGTACTCCAGGGCATGGAACAAGTCCTCCAAAACATCAACCGTCTGAACCGGAACCTCGAGTCCATCATTGCTGTAAGTTCTCTCTCTCGATTGTTTATCTCATCACAACTCACACATATTAACCCGCTCGCTCTACCTCTCCACAGGTCGGCAACGAATTCAGCTCCGTCGAGGCGCTATGGTCGCAATTCGAGAACTTCATGGGCCGGAACGAGGAAGAAGAGGGCCAGAGTGGCGAGAAACGCGATGAAGGGCAGCACCATGAGGGGGACAATAATAATAATGAGCATACTCAAGCAGAGGGTACAGGAGAGGCAGCTACGACAATGCACAAGGACTAGAGTGGAAATTGCTGATTTGACATTGATATGACGTTCATTGCATGTTTCTTTCTGCTCGTGACTTCGTGTTTAGATACCAGGGACTCTGCTTTGCATGAATATGGGGGGTTTGAAAAATCTCGAGAAACCGTCATGACCGCATGGTTGCCGTCATTAATCAGAACCTTCATTGACATTTAATTACACGTGAGGTTCCCTGCGCCATGAACACCTATCCATGCATGCATGATGTCCGCCAATGGTCCAGATTCGTGTGACGTAACAATCAGAACAGGAAATGCGAAGGGGCAGAAACAGTCAAAGGGGGGAAACGCTCATATAATAATTAGCAGGAAACACGTGGGGGCCGTAAGTGACGTACGTTTCGAGCATAATGTTCCAGGGAAACAGTATAGGGGGCCAACAAAACGAAACATAGAAACCAAAGCAAAGGGGCGTTCTTGATAGGGCCTTAGTGGGCTCCGATTCAAATGAAAATGTTCATATCCAGCTTGCGTCAACATTTCATTTAGGGAACGAAGGGGGGGGAGGGGGGGTACAGGGGTGGCATGTCGAAGCAACCAGGCTTATCCGACACACCGGTTAATGTCAATAAAAAAAGCAGAAGCCAAGGAGAAAAGCCAAGAAGAACGATCTACAGGATCTTGCAGCTGCGCTTCTTGGTCTTCTTTCCTCCACCGCCTCCGCCAGAGTTGCTGCCGTAGCTGCTACGACCGTTCCACCCTTCCTCTTCTGCACTGACAGCCGTGTTGACCGCCAGCTCAAACACCTCGTCCACACCGCGCATCTCCTTGCTGCTGCACTCGACGTATACGGCACCCATCCGCTGGGCCACCGCCTGGCCCTGCTCCGGGGTGACGGGCGTGAGGCCTTGAGTCTTGAGCAGCTCAATGCAGGTACGCTTTGTGCGGAGGTCGGATTTGAGACCGACGAGGATCAGGGGAGTGGTGGGACAAAAGTGGAGTACCTCCGGGTACCACTGTACCGAGGATCAGCCCGGGTCTCTCTCTCTATATGGAAAATCTGGAACGCTAGTCGAGGCTAACTTACCTTGTCCATCACGTTCTCCAGAGAGGCTGGACAGTCAATGGCAAAGCAGACAAAGAGGAGATCTGTCTCTGGATACGAAAGAGGTCGAAGTCGGTCATATTCTTCCTGGCCGGCGGTGTCCCAGAGCGCGAGTTCCACGGTCTTGCCAGAAGGGCCGTGGATGGTCTGGGTAATGTAGTTCTCGAAGACGGTAGGAACGTATTTCTAATGAATTATAAGTTATCATCCGTGCTCCGCAGAATCTTGTATTGCAGTATAGAATACGACATACCTCTGGAAAGTAGCCTTGCGAGTAGCTGATGAGCAGACAGGTCTTGCCGCATCCGCCATCTCCCACAACAACAAATTTCTTCGAGTATGCGGGTGGTTGGGTGATGATTGTTGCCTCTGACATCCTCCCTGTCGACACACTGGTATTTGTGCTCGCTGATCCGTTGCTAGCTCTCATGCTGTGGCTACGATTGCGGGAACGACGCGCTGAGCTCGAGGAATGGTGAGAGATTAAGGAATGACGCCGCACATTGTTACTCTGCTCCTCGTACACGCGAGCGGTCATGGTGGTAAACCTGAGGCCTCTCCTCAGATGCAACGATTCGATGGCAATCAAAGACGAAAGAACTCTTTGAAATTCAACAGTGAATTAACGGAAAATCGAATCTGATGAGACTGATGATGATCCTTCAGTGAATTGCTTGTTTTGCAGAAAACGATACGTGCCGCACCGATCCTGAGGGAGAAAGTAGGAAGGGAACGAATCCAGAGATGGAGAGGAGATGGATGGCCAGATCCTGGCAAGTATTTGTGGAGGATGCAGCGATCTATGGAAGAGCTGATATGAACCCGGAGATGCCTGTTTACCATGGCAGGGCTGCCATGGCAACGGGACGTGCACCCGGAGATGGGCGGGTCGATCTGGGCGCACCAGCCAGAGCCCGCTCCGGGATGCCCTGGCAGCGACTCTCCCGGGCGAGATGCGATTATTTTTAGCAGGGCGATCCGCGATTGATGAGTTGTCGCTGTTCCGCTGGGGCCATCTCGTCGGAGATTTGGCCCGGTGTCGATAATCCGTCGTGTTATGACCCCCAGCGCTAAGCTTGCTAACCCGGCGATAATATCTACCATCGCTGTACTCCATGCCTGCCCGGTATACACATGCATGCATACATGCATACTCCATCCAGATGATATCTCTATCGAGGTATCCGCAGCCAATGCTTTCTGCAGCTAGTCCTAGGTCGAGATCTCCTTGCTGTGATCGGTTCTTTTCTAGAAGTTCTAGAAGCAGCCGCTGTCCGTTGCGCAGCCATGCTTGTTATGCCACGCGAGGGAGGCTCGTGGCAGGACGTGTACAACATTCCATCAACCTTGTTCACTCGCTCCCCAGAACTGTTATAAAGGTTTTAATGTCGGCCCTCCGTCTTGCCACGTGCTTGCAGGTGGCTATTGGGAGGTTTCAACGCGCTGTTGAACCTCGGCGGGCTTGAATGCAGAACGTGTCGTTAGCTGCGGCTACAGAGAAGGGAAGGCCGGCGGTACAAGATCGTTTCTTTGATATTTGGCGCGATCAACCAATTCTACGCCCGATAAGGCCCAGGGGTGTTTTGTGTTTCTAGGTTTGTTACTTATGAATGTGGCTATACTGTGTAGATACCTAGGGTTACCTAGGTAGACACCATTTTTGCGCGGTCTCATCCACACTACGTCCCGTAGAGGTACAGTAGAACTCGACTATTAGACAGAGTCAATTGGCCTAAATCCTATTCGGATTTACTCAACGAGATCGCTTCGGATCAAAGAGACAATTCTTTAATACTCTACTGTCAAGTACCGCATCAATCTCCTCAGGTTGCGACCGAATGCATCCAGGACGGCGTTGACTAAGCAAGGGCGCCTACCACGTTGTCCCAAGCCGCGGCCAAGGCGACGCGCACGAGCGCCCGCGGGAAGCTCACATCTTGACCACCATCAGCGACTCGGTTTATCAAGGCCTCCTGAAAAAGCATCGGCCCGCGCCCAGCTCTCTTTTCTCTTTCACTCGCTCCCCCTGACAGCCACCCGCGGCGTCCAAATGCGTTGACGTTGTCGACCGCGATACGAGAGGTTGGATGACGGGGCTTCTATGGAGGGCGGAGAGAGCAGCATTCCCACGAAGAGCACGGTCGCAACAGCATGGCTAAGGAGGAAAACGGACGGCCCGATGCTGGGCTGAGGAGTCTGAACCACTGTATGGACGGACCTCTCGCACACTGTCCTTGGTCAATTCGCCAGATGGATCTCCTCAAAGCTAACTCGGATGTTCCGACATAGACCAGAACAGGCTACCCCCATGGCGGTACTGGCCTCGACAAAAACTCCTTCCCCTGATCCGGTACGAGACTCCGTACCTTGCGTGGCTCCAGGACAAGATACGCACCCCGTCTCTCGATTCCTATTTCGCGTTCACAGCCAATCTCGGCACTCATACATTTTTCATTGTGTGCTTGCCGATTCTCTTCTGGTGCGGACATACTAGTCTGGGGCGTGGGTAGGTTCTCTAAAACCAGCAGATGGCGTGGATGCACGATCTACGGGAGAACAGCGTCGGTTGACGATTTGTGCTTGTCAGGATCATACACATCCTAGCTTGCGGTGTCTTCTTCAGCGGGTTCCTCAAAGACCTATTATGTCTTCCTCGACCGTTGTCACCACCCTTGCAACGTATCACCATGTCCGGTTCGGCCGCTTTGGAGTACGGTTTTCCTTCCACTCATTCTACAAATGCGGTCTCCGTTGCCGTCTACTGCCTCTCCCTTCTCAATTCGCCCGATACGACCGTTAGCACTGTGAAGAACATAATACTTCAGGTACTTCTGTACATCTACGCCTTCTCTATCGTTTTTGGCCGCTTATACTGCGGTATGCACGGTTTTGTAGACGTCATCGTTGGCAGCTGTCTCGGTGCCTTTATCGCGTTCTTACGGTATTCCTACGGAGAGATGTATGACCAGTGGATACTCTCGGCAACGGTAAAAGAGGTGGCCATAGTTGTTTTGATCATTCTTTTTCTAGTTCGTATCCACCCTGAGCCGGCAGATGACTGTCCTTGCTTCGACGACAGTGTCGCTTTCGCCGGGGTGATGCTGGGTTCTGAGACTGCGTATTGGCACTATGCGCAGACAAGCTTCTCGTGGACGGAACCGACTCCTGCTACTATCCCTTACCGGCTAGAAAGCATCGGTTGGTTAAAGACTATTCTCCGCATCGTGGTTGGGGTGCTTGCCATCTTTGCTTGGCGAGAGGTTATGAAGCCGTCTCTCCTGCGAATTCTTCCGCCAATTTTCCGGGTGCTGGAGAAAGTGGGACTCATTCTTCCCAGGAGGTTCTTCACCAAGGCATCGTAAGTTTCACTGTCTAAGTGACTAGCTCTTCACAAGCTGACTCGTCCTCTGAAGTGAATACAAGAAGATTCCTGGCCATCTTAAGGACGATGACGTGCTTCCGAACGTCTCTGAGATACCCTCGATTCTTACTTCTATTCGCCATCCCAGACGGCGAGCTGTGTCTGTTGGCCCTCAGTCAGAAGCAGATGCCTATGAGGCACTGGCGTACCGTGAGAAACGCAGACGCGAGAGCGTCTCCTCCGACCGAAGACGGAGTCCTAGCTCAAACAGGGTGTCGCCAGCGGCGGAAACAATCCAGAAGGCGCAGTCTAAGTTGGCCGAATATGAGCATATGATGGGAACTGGCACTCCACGTTACAGTCCAGAAGCGACGTGTGCAGGGGACAGCAGCTCGGGGCTTGCGCCGTCTCCACCTGCAGGACCCGATTATGGACCGGAGGGACCGGATGAAGAGGATATGTTTTCCAGGATCACGAAACCTCGCGTGCGGTACGACGTGGAAGTCGTGACGAAGCTGATCGTATATTCAGGTAAGTGTCACTGCCTCATTACGACGAGTCTGCGCCCTTCAACTACTAATGAAATTTCCTCAGGAATCTCCTGGCTAGTGATGGAGGGGAGCCCCCTGCTGTTCGAGTTCCTGGGTCTAGGTGTGCGAGACGTCGAGTGACTTGTCGGGTCTGGTTCCAGCTGGCTGGCCGGATAGGATGACTTGCTGGCGCTCGAGGATGCTGCGTAATTATTTCTTGTATTGATATCATCAAGTTGATTTTGAAAAGATAGACTCCTGTCTGTATATTTAATCAAGTTGCACCGATTGTGCCAGCGGAATGAAAAGTGCCATCTGCATCGTATCCGTTCCAGATCGACCGTCGAGGCCGTTAGCAGGAGCTGTCGCCGACTCAGCCCTACCGGAAGCTTTGGCGCGGGAATCCCGGTGACGGGGGCGGCACCGCGGGGGAGCGTTGCACGTGACCCGCTGGCGCGCGGGCAGATCTCGCAGCGCGGTTCCTGCAGCGCTTCCAGGCTTTCTTTCCCCGTAAACTCCAGTTCGCGACGGGTGCTGAGGGCGAGGAACCTAGCTCCTCAGCGCTCCGCCGAAGCTCCAGAAGCACCTCGCGCTCCTCCGGTGTCCCAATTTCCGTTCCAGGAAGACTCCAGTGCCTCCCACGATGGATTCACTTGATGGAGCCTGACTCGCGTTGTTTGCCTCGTCCCTCATCTCCTTCACTCTTCCCTTCACCTCTCGTCCTCTTTCACCATCTCCACCTTCACTCTTCCAACTCCGTCACTCATCACCATTCACCCTCTTCATCCGCGCGCATATCCATGCTCCCATCTTCTCTCTAGCTTTCCATCTTCTCACACAACCCATCTGCTTGGTCGTGCTGCATCTTTCTGCTGCTATCCACTTCCAGAACATCTCGTCGTTGCACGTTCGTGACTCTCTGCATCAATTGTCAATCTAAGGCGAGTCTCTCGGAGCTGTCTTTATCAATCTCCTTGGCTTCGAGGTGCCTACGCCTTGCAACTATCTACTTTCCCTCAACGCGTCTCTGTCTGAATTGGCCACTCTTCTCGACAACGCGAGTCCCGCGAGGTTGTCTTTATTTACCTCCCTTGTCTTGGGATCTGAACCTTGGCTACGCGTCTCTCATCTTTCCAAGCATTCCCCTCCTCTTGAGACCTCAGCGACGCGTCTGTCTTAACTTGCTTCCGAGATCTACGCTTTTGATACGGATACGGCCATCTTAATTTGCCTCTCGTGTGATCTTCCATTGTCAAAATAGTCCACGAGTCTGGCTTCTATCTCTTCTTATTCTAATAGACATTCCGTGTCTTATCCACCTATCAAAGTCGCCGATACTCGTCTGACGGTTTTATCTACTCTTCTATCTTTGGTCTGTCTTGGCATCATGGATGACGATGTTGTATCGGATTTTGGATCGGATGTCGAATCGGATCGCGTGCTGGATGACGAGTCGGACTCGGATGATGACCACTGCATGATTGATGTTGATGACGAGACGGACCACGAGCCATCATCAGATGAGAACGACACTTTGCCAGACGATGATAATATGGAAGACGCTGGAGAAGGAGTTCCAAACAATCCCAAGGATGTGACGAATGCCATTCCCGAAGATGGAAGAGTCCCATTCTACCTCGAAGGACGACCTATTGCACGCCTCAAGGGCCAAAAACCTCGCGAATTTCAAGGTGGAATCCAGGCTTTACGATCTGCTTCGTCTCCCAGAACATATAACCGCAGCCTTTGGATGAAGCCTCTCTGCCCCACATGTGGTACCTACAAATCTTGCCCTGTTGCACCACGAAAGCGAGTCCTAAATGATCCGGATACCAGTGCGGTAGATATCATGGCTGATAGTCACCGAAGAGTTGCTCTCTATCGATTCCGCAAACAAAAGTACAAGCGTCGGACCGAAGCGGCGGACATGGACCATAACATGGCAGACGCTGATCAAGATGCCAGTGCAGAAGCCACAAAGAATATTCCCGTCCCTGCTCCACAAGCGACTGTTTCCAAGTTGTCACATGCTCAAGCTTCTACTGGCCAGACTATTACAAAGGGTGGAAATGAGACCGCTGCTGAAAACTCTTCTTCATCTTACCCACAAACAGTTTACCCTCCCACCGTCACTTTTAAAAATAACTGGCCAACTGAAGGCTGGGGTCGTATGCATGAGCTTTGTGATGCTGCGAAACAGGACGGTATCAACGCACTTAAAGAGACCATTCACGATTATATTCCCGGCGGCTGGCCAGCTACTTCGAAACAACAACCTCTATCAGTTCCTGCCCAGGACGCTTTCTGGATTTCTGATGATGACAACGGTCGTTTCAGAGATCAAGTCGCTCTTATGTCTGGCGCCCTACCGGAGACTCCGAGCAAGGCATCTGGAACTGTCGTTCCCATTTCGCCTGATGGTACACAGATCCCACAAGTGTACAGTCTTGACCCTGAAGACAGGAGGATGAGGAAGATGTCAGTTGTCTACGACGGGCGAGATGTCACTCTCTTCTGGCGCTCTCACTGGCTACCTCTTCACAAGATTATCTCAAAGACTCTTCGTGCGAAAGGAACCGTGGTCAAATTTGTCCAAGGTGCTATGGAAGTCGCAAACTCGTTCAAACGACGGGCACTTCAGCTTTTTGAAAGGCGCGAGCAAATCGAGCCGTGTCGGTCGCCCAGGAGGAATGTCGGACCCAAGCGAAGAAGCCTGCGTGGTCTCTCAGAGGAAGAGCGCCATAAGGAGAAAAGTCGCCAATGGCGGGAAGCGAGAAGAGCATCTAAACCTGCTATCGAACCATATCCGTTTCCGGCGCTCTCTTCTAGCATCGCCCCTGCTCATCCAGAGGATAAAGCTGAAATTTCTAAGAGAGACGTCAAAAGAAGCTCAATGACCCGTCCTCTGCCCCCAGTTAAAGATTCCCGCATATCAAAGAAACGAGAGAGGCGAGTTCAGGCCAGCAGCACTACACCCAAGTCCGCAATCTGCCGCATAGCCGCCGGGTTGAAAGACATCCTCCATCGCATTTGTGGCACAAAGTATCCTGGTGTTTCGAAACCCGTCAAACTTGAACCCCGCCACCGCCGCAAACCACGAAGAGGGGAATGGGTTTTTTTTCCAAGTAAATTCGTGCTACCATGGCAGCGCTATCTCAAACCATCTGTACCGACGACTCTGGTTCAGCCGACAGAGAGACCAACCGTTCACGATATTCCTGCACAAGAAGAACATCCCGTGGCTGAAGCAGTTGCTCCGCTCGCACCTGAACCTACGGCCAAGGTCACTGAGGCGAGACCCGAACCCGCACTGCGTGTTGACCAACCACCTACTACGAAAATAGCACCTCGCGTCGAGCCACTTCTTCGCACTGAGATAGCACCGCACCTGCGTCCTGAAAAAATTGTGCACAAAGATCTCGCCCCCATAACGGAGCCTGTTGTTGACCAGGCAGTAACTAGACGACCTCATCCCGAAGTTGAAACCGCATTGCAGAATGGCATTCCCGAATGGCTCAAGTTTGCTACCCCTCTCGGGAGACCTGTTTCTGCTGTTGAACTCTTCAAACCGAAGCGTCGCCCTCTGTCTCCATCGCGCGAAGAATCTATTTTTGCTCCTGAATGGCGCAAGATCGAGGAACTTGACAAGGAGAAGCGACGTGAAGGCCGCCGCATCCGTCCAGAAGGACCCGCTGTTAGACCACTCTCGGCCAAGTGGGAAGCCCGTCTCAAAGAAGCCATGGCCCAACCCAACAACCGTCAGCTTGGGACCACATTAAGTGGCGACCCACTGACGAAAAGGGACCTTGCGACTTGCTACACGCACATGGCCTGGCTTAACGATGAGGTGATCAACGCGTACCTCGCCCTCATCGTCGATTACCTGCGGAGGTCCACGGGGAATGCCGGCCGGAACGTCCAGCCGAAGTTCCACGCATTCAACACCTTCTTCTTCTCCAATCTTCGAGACAGAGGGTACGAGTCAGTCCGTCGATGGGCTTCTCGCGCCAAGATTGGAGGGGAGAAACTCCTCGATGTGGACACGGTTTTCGTTCCTGTCCACAACAGTGCTCACTGGACCTTAATGGTCATCCGGCCGTCCGCAAGGACGATTGAGCACTTCGACTCGCTAGGCTCCTTGTCGCTCGCCCACGTTAACAAGGTCAAGGAGTGGCTGCGGGGGGAGCTTGGATCCCTTTATAAGGATGAGGAGTGGACCGTCCTCCCATCCGCCTCCCCGCAGCAGGACAATGGCAGCGACTGCGGGGTCTTTCTCCTATCCACGGCCAAAGCGGTGGCTGTGGGCCTCGAGCCCCTGTCCTACGGGCCTGCTGACATCGCCATGCTCCGAAAGAAAATCGTTGCGGAGCTGATGCACGGCCGGCTCGAGGGGGAGTTTGACCCCGCGGGGGAGTCTGGCGAGCCGAGGCTGTAAGCCGAGGAGGGGTGTTGGGTGCGGGTGGTGACTTTGTGCTGCCCTTGTTTTGTTCTTTTTTGTTTCATTTTTGTGCTGTACTTGCATGTAGGGGCGGGGGACACCAGACAGCATTTTTGGGCGTTCCGGGTTTTAATTTCCTTGCATGTATGGGAGCCTGCATTTGTGGCGATGTGATTGGAACCTATTTCGTAGGTCCCTCCATTGACCCGTTAGTGCGACTCCCTTGTTTTGCCTGTGGTGGTGCTGACGGATTGTGTGGCTTTAAAGCCCCTCCGTCGTTCATTTCTTTGTTTCTTGTTTCGGTTTTGGGTCGACTTTCCTTGCATGTAACGGACCTGCATCCTTGGAGGGTGATGCGATAGGGCTCAACCTCGTTGGGACCTCCATTACCCCGTTGGAGGCTTCCGACACACTGTCCGTTTCTCTTTTGCTTGTTTGCGGTTTGGGCGTTCTGCTTGTCTTTTTCTGTTGGTGTGTCTCCGACCACCGTCCCCTCCTTTATACATCATGTACTCCCCCCCCCCCCCCCCATGTAATCTTAATTTCTCAGTCTGGTGTCCTCCGTCTCAGAGTTGTGTACGGGCGTTGTTGGCTCGGATGTTTTGTTTTGTCGTGTTTGTCCTGGCGTGGCATTGCATGGCGTGGCGTGGACATTGGCATGATGGTGTGATATGATATGCGCCCGAGCTGGTAGATAGATAGATACCCCTCAGTCGAAGCTCCGGCTCCTGACAACGTCTTGATTGCTGCTAATTAATCTGCTCTCATGTAATAGAAGGAACAGCATTTTTCGGATTGTTTTGTTGATGTTGCAGGTGTGGTCGTTGGGCTTGTACTGCTTTTTTTTGTCTTTTCTGTTAATGTTTTTGCTACTTTGTCTGTCAGAAACGACTTAGGTACATTATATTGGGAGAGATGAATGCAAAAAGAAAGAAATGAGATGATAGCGAAATCTTTCTCCCTTTTTTTTCCGTTCCATTTTATTCCTTTAGAGATGCATTTGCTGCTATATGCATAATTAGTGTGTATTGTACAGGACTCTATTATACTATACTGTATGTCATATGAGTTGCGGAGTATTTATCTGCCTGTATGGTACAGTACATGTACAAGTAGATTGATCGGTTGATTGTGCTGATGTTTTTACATTCATCTCCTACTTTCTCTCTCTTGCCATGCGCGCCAGGCGATGAAGACTACTAACATATATATCAATGGGTCGGTCTAGCTTGCTATGATGCTACGCTCCTCTTGGGGGTATACTAGAATCTAGGAAATATAAAAGATTATTTGCACCGTACAGTCCAGTACGATAATAAAGCTCGGCTCAAAAGCCACTCAAGCTCAGTGTTAATCCCAGGCCCAGCTTTCTCATCCCCTAAAAGAAAATCCCCATTCACGCCTAAAACAGGCACCTACGACCATAGGGTGTGGAAAACAGGGCTTCCCGTCCGCTCAGCCGTACTTAAGCCACACGCCGGGCGGTTAGTAGTTGGGTGGGTGACCACCAGCGAATCCCGTCTGTTGTAGGTTTTCTTTTTCCTTATTTCGGAAACAATTTTATTGCTACGATCTTTTTGACTGATGCACTTGTCTGTGGTAATTTTTTTTATATATATACGGCCGTTGGATTGATTGATTGATTGAAGAGTGGTGTAATGGCATCACGTAACGTGAAGCAGTATGTCCTTCTGTCTATGGATAGGTCGGACTAGGCCAAGTACATTTCTGTTTACGGTCCAGCCTCTATTTACAAATAGGGAAATAAGAATAACAAGAGCGGTAATAACCATACAAGAGCCAAGTTGTGTTCTTGCCGACTGGATGACGAGGACGAAGGGCGCGCCGGCAAGGAACCTGCTGGATGACATAGTTGGCCATCGGTGAGATATATCATGGTATTGGTTGTCTTCAATCCTTACTCTGTGAGGAGGCAGAAAAGTCCCACAGCAACTCCGGGACGCCATCATACTTCACGTTGTCGATCCGGCAGCCTACCCTGCACTTTCTGCTCACGTCGCGAGGTGCATCGACATCGACCGCCTCCGCCTTGAGACTCCCCGACAGGATGTGCAGGCCGTGATTAGGGTGCCTCCTCTTGGGTATCTCATCGGTTCCGTTACTATCCTTGGAGATGTTGTACGCGACTTCGATCCACTCGATGCCCATGTGCACGCTGTCGCCGACCTCCATGTCGCCCGTCCAGTTGCCGCCGTCGCTCCAGAGGTTGACCACCAGCATGCTCGGGTTGTAAGGGACGGAGTACGTCTTGCTCTCCTGATGTTCACCGTTCACGTACCAGCGGGAGATGTCGGGGAACCAGTCGAGACGGTGCGTTGCCCACGAGGTCCAGGGGACAGGAAGATCAGCAATTGTGCTGGCACCGGGGATCATGTCATCTGTGACCGGATCGTAGTCTGGCTGGTTGGCGTAGTGGACCCGATACGGCGGATCCGAGGTGAGGATCTCGATGTCCGACTCGCTGGTGGTCGAGTAGTAGGTGAAGATGCCTGCACAGGCGCCGTCTGACGGCTTTCTCGCGGCGGCAGATGATGATGTCCCTGGATCCGGTTTCCGTGAAGGGATGTTCTTGCTCTTGCCGTTAGCAACCTCTGACAGAGGAGGCTGTTCAATGACGCCGTCTCCAGAGAACAGACGCAGACGAACCCGCACGGAGCAGTACAAGACATTGTGGAGACGACTCTCGATCTCCGCCGTCGACGAGTAATCTTTCATTCTCGTGGTGCGCATGACGAGATGCGTCCTATCGTCGTCATCGTCATCCCACGAGCTGCCGGTGATGAAGACGTTCTGCTCCGAGTTGGCGATGGACACCGGGAACAGACGCGACCCGTCGCGGCCCCAGTCCTGGATGACCCAGTCTTCCGCAAAGGGCGTGTCGCTGAGCAGGATCGGTTCACGGTGAGTATTAACAGCGGTAGTAGCTTTTGAACTGCCGTGTTTCTCTTTCTTCTTCCTTGACGAAGTCGCATTCTTCATCACGGGAAGAAACTGGTAGTCCTTCGCGAGCTCCGGGTCCAGAGGCACGGATCGGAAGTCCCAGAAGCGGTACTCCTGGAAATATCCCGGGTCAGGGCCGGAGACGAGATAACATTCACATTTGGGGCGGTTCGACGGATTTGCTCTCGCAGCGTCTGCGGGTATGCCCGTTTTGGGGAAGGGGAAGGGCCTGCCTCTGGCCTTTTCTGCGGCTTGCGATGTTGATATGACTGCTGCCACCGCGATGGAGATGCGGACGAGGGAGGCGAGAGTCCTCATCGTGGACAGAGTGAAGATATCCCGTGCTTGCCGCAACGTAAGAAGATACGATAAGTTATGGACCGACCGTATCTACCTAGATAACATGGTAGATACTCGTGGAGTCGAAAGAGGAAGATTAAAAAAACATAACGATGCGGGTGTGTTGGATGCTGCATATCAAGAGATCATTGCACAAGGCAGGTGCGTCATCCAGCGATTTCCTGGAGGAGACGTCTCGAATTGGGATCTGAAGAGAAGATATGGCAGGGGCACCGCATGGAAGAGCGTCTTGAACCACGCCCATCCATATCCAGAGACATCGGCTGTTTGCTTCGAGATGATTTCCCTGGGCGCAGATTTCATATCCAGAAGCGGAGTATGAAGCGAGAACAAAAGAGAAAACAAGACCACTTGCACATAATAACTGGAATAACTGTATGCTTGTTGACTGTCTCAACTAGAGATCTGAGAAGCATCTCCCACGATCTTATTTAGATGTTAATCCATCAAGCAGATGAAGCAGATAGCGGAGATGCAACAGCAAGGTGGACATCATCCTATCCTCAACGGAGTGAAAGATATCGTTGGACCATCTCTGTTGCTGTATTCGGACAGATCGTGCCTCAGGCAGTAAAACCGGCGTATCAGCGGTGTACGGCGTAACGCTGCAGGATCAGCTGGCTGGCGCCGGCTCTCCCAGACAGCCAACCAGGAGCGGTTCTGACGCGCGGAAACCAGAGGCGCTGCGGGCGCCGCGCGGTGGTTGGTTGCCTCGCGGACGGCGGCGTCTTCCCGCAGCGCCAAGCCCCGCGCCCGGCCATGTGCGCGTACGGTCACAGCGCGTAACATACAAACTTCTCCTCGTTTTCTCTCTTTTCACGACCAAAACTTCAGAGAGAGCCATGAGAAAAGCAGGTGAGTCATCTCTGACGGTATATGAACTCTGCTGATTTTCTGGTGTCACGGCAGCCTCATCTGGGCGCTGTGTGGCGATGTTGGGAACTGGCCGGATGCGGTGTCAGGCTGCTGACCAGCCTGTGTCGACCACGCCTCCTGACCACCTCCCGCCCTCCCCTCAAAAGCACCGCATCCTCGCCGTCGCCGTCTCCATCGCCCTCCTCGCCATGCTCGTCGTCGAGATGGATTTTGTCACTGTCTAGAGACGCTCCACGTTCGCGTCATCCATCTCCCACCGTCCACCTCCCCATCTCCATGTCCACCACGCTCGAAAAAGGTCTCTCGCGGGCCTCCATGTCTGTGTCCAGCCCCCGGCTGTCCGTCCATCGAGACGTCACGCCCCCGGCTGTGTCTGATCCAGCCCTTTTGCACATCCACGACCGCATCAACCAGCTCGACTCCCGCATCCTGGATCTGCATTCCGCCGTCCTGACCAAGGATGGCTACGTCGACCGCCGCAACCGCGAAGATGAATACATCCGCCGCGAGTTCGAGAACCACTACTCCATCTCGAGCCGCATCGATTTCAATGTGTCCCTGCTGAGGACCGATGTCGAGCAGCTGAAGACGGGCATCTCCCAGCTCGAAGCGCGCATCGGCCAGCTGGGCACCGATACCGCCTTCCTGCGAAGCGACATCGACCGTCTCCGGAAGGACGTGGACGACGTGCAGACTAAGATCGAGCAGCTCCAGACCGATGTCTCTGGCTGTCGGATCGAGATCAGCAAGCTCCAGGCTGCTGTGAGCCAGATCCGCACCGATCTCATGACCCTGCAGCACGAGACCTCGCAGCAATCCAGCACCGTCTTGAACCGCTTCTCCATGATGGAAAGGCGCATGAATACGATGGAGGGGCGCATGACTACGATGGATGCGCGCATGAAGCATATGGAACGCATTCGGTTCAACTCTCTCGCGCGCACCATACATGCTCCGATCACCCCGGTTCCGACGGTGCAGGAGGATGGCTCTCTTCGATACCCCGAATACTTTCCCAAGACCGTCTGGCGGTTCTGGTGTTTGAAGAAGAAAAGTCGACGTGAGTGTTTAGAAAGATGTCTACCTGCTGTAAAATTCTGACAATTCAAACAGTCCATCGACTTGCGGAACTGGCGGAGTTCTACCAACTAGAAGGCTATCAGTATTGGGGTGCTCATGACGACTTCGCCCCCAGTGATAGCGATTCTAGTGACTCTAATGACTACCCGCCCAACCTGACCCGTGCAGAGGCCGCTTGTCTGTACCCGGAGGCGTGTCACCAGGCGTTGGCCGCAACGTTGGGTCTTGTCTACTACAAGATTCGGAAGGCAGTTGGTGAAGGGCCAAATTCGCACCTGGCTCTCCGTCCTCCCAAGCGTCTCCAGGAGGAAGTGGCCTCGTCGACTTCTTCAAAGCAGAAGCCCGCGAAAGTGGCGCGGCTTCCCAGCAACGCGCCTCCCGCGACGTTGCATAAATTTGTCACAAGACCGTCCCCCGAGGCTAAGTCTCAGGCCTCTGAGGAGATGGACAAGATTGGCTGGAATACGCATGTTTCTGAGATCTCGGACGAGACGGAGAGCAAGATCCGGGGCATTGTGACTAATGAACTCAGCGCCATTCTTCGCGCTGTGGAACGCCGGCGCGTCAAGTTGAAGCCCAGCCGTTCTGAACGGGGCAACGTGTCGCCTACAGAGTCAAAGCACAGCGTCCGAAATGGGGAAAACCAGGCAGATGCAGCTCAGGAAGTTGAAGAACCGACGCTACCGAACACGGTGTCGACCGAGCCTATCTCTCCTGTAGCGCAAAAAGATGAGCTCCTCCCCGAGACTAGGTCGGACGCGAGCAGTCCTGCTTGAGGCTTTCACAGGCAAAGGTTGGAGCTAGCACAGCATTTGCGATTCTATCGCTCTTGCAACTACGACAAGCATGCGATTACCTGCTAGCCGATGTGTGAAGTTGGAGGGCAGCATCAAACAACACCCCTTTCAGCGGGACCTACTACCAGTTCTTCTGGCATTCGCCACAGTAATGTCCGACTCACTATGTGGACAAACAGATCTTCAAATCACATGATTTAACCATCTATGGCAAACATTTATGAGGCGTTTTTGGGATGATGACTTGAAGCAAGATACCCCTGTCATCTATGGATTTTTGGATTTGGATTTGGTTACTGGTTACTGGTTTAGATCGTTGACTGGATGATAGGACAGACGTTCCTCTGTCAATCGACTGAATGAGATCCTTTGATCGTTCCGTTCGACGTGAGCGAGCTCCTGATTCCCGTAGCGTCTATCCCATCTTTAACGCTCTACGAGCTGAAACCATGAGTAGTACATTTCGCGAGATGATTCGAGGCAACGCGAGTGCCGGTCTCGAACTCCTTTGCTCCTCTGTAGACGTGATATTGGACCGGTGCCCTACGTAATGATAGTTAGGTGGCAGCTCTTTCATCGCCAGCTCATATCCACAGACCTCTGTACGAATATTTGGAGATGCATGCAGAGCAACATCTCAAACGGAGCATCAAGACGGAGTAAGTGCAAGCGTAGACAAGGCCAAGTCTGCTGACCAGACAAAGTCAGGGACCGGTCATACATGATCTCTTGTTCCCCATCTCCTGGCTTTAGGTATGCACTCACCGCGCTTCGAGCCCAATCTGAGGTGGGATTAGATTAGACTGGTAGGTTCGTCGAGTCCTGTTGCTCTGTACAGTACAGTACAGTTCAGCAGTACACTGTAGGAAATGCTAGGTACGTAGGAAGGTAGGTAGGCAGAGGAAGGTATCCCGCCTTGTACTTGTCCTTTTGCACGTCCGTAATTATAGCTAGCGTACTCGATAGGTTAGGTACTGCACATGTACATACCTAGGGAAGTGCCATGTTAGGTATCTCACGGTCTGATCAGATCAGATTGGATGGCACAAACGTCGACCAACTTCTGTCGACCTCCATGCTAAGACGTACTGTGCGTACCTAATGGTCATTACACTCCAATTGGGTCTAGTCCTGCTCTCTGATGGACCGGGCGTAGACGATGGGGATATCGCCTGTCAACTGACAAACTCTCCCTGTCCTCCCCCGCCCGCCCTTTGTCCCCGACGTCTCCCCCTTCCCTGCCCTCTCTGTGTCTCTCTCTCCCTGGTTCCTAGTAATTATAACTTATGGTTATATTTACTAATAGGATTATTATTATTATTATTCCACTCGTCGAATATATTAGTAGACACTCTTTCCTTTTTCCCTCCCATTTATCAACACCGTCATTTTTCTTTTTTTTATAATGTACTGTACAGTATTAAGCTGGTCTTATCCTTGTTCAGCAGCAGCAGCCGCCGCCGGCGCAGGCGCTCCCATGAGATCCTGCTTCAGGACCTCCAGGACCTTGGTCTCGTCGATACCTGCTGCTGCCTGTGCAAGCTCGTTCCCTGCGTCATCTTCATCTTCGTTCTCATCATCGTCATCTTCTTCATCTTCGTCGCTCTTCTGGCCCTCCTCCGCCTCTTCCTCCGGCGCCTGAGTCCGTAAGTACTCCTCCTCGAGCATGAACTTCGACCCGGCCTCGGACTCCGAGCTCGTGGAAAGAAGCTCCTCCGGCGAGTACGGCAGCACGTACACAGTGGGGAACTCGAGGACCAGCCGGTCGCGCAGGGCGGAGGCGACTGTTGCCGTGGGAAGGAGGGGGATCAGGACGGGCTGCTTGGTTGTTGTTCGGGGGCGGTGGAGGTAGAAGTAGAGGCCGCGGTGGGGGTGGGGGGTGGTTGTGGTGGTGGCCGGGGTTTCGGGGGAGGTAGTTGTTGTGGTTGTGTCGCCGTTTGAGGTCTCTGGACCTGGCTCTGGTTGTGATTGTTGGGTTTCGGGCTGGGGCTCTGGTTGTTGTGGTTGTGTTTGTGCTTTTTCTTCTCCTTCTTGTGGTGGTGGTGGTGGTGGTTCCGGAGTGACTGTTCTTGATGAGGGAGCGGTTGTCTCTTGGGCGCCTGGTTGCTTTTCTTCAAGGTCTGCTTCTTTATGGACCTGAGACTCGGCCGGCGGTTGATCTTGTTTGTCTTCTGCTGGTGCTGTCGGGGGTGTAGTAGAATCGGTGGTCTCTGGCTGATCACCACCGTTGACTGGTACATGATCGGTCTTGTCTCCCTGCACATCCTGCTGCTGATCGCCACGGCTCTGCTTCTCCTTCTCCCTCTCCTCCTTCGGCGGGGGATACACCCTATCGTAGGCCTCCGCGACGGTGCACGTCTCGAGACAGTTCCTGAGCGTCTTTTGCCCGTCGGGGGCGATCCACTCGATCGTCCAGCTTAGGCATTTGTGTCTGTACGATAACTCGGTTAGCTATCTCCTGCTAACGTCAATATATAGGAATACGACGTACTTCGGATGCCACCTCGACGTATTCTGCTTATTCCTCGTCATCCCCCTCGGCGCCCTCATGACCCTGACCCTGCTCCTCTCCGCACCGCGCAAGAACGCCGCCTCGCCCTTGACCAGCTGTTCCTGTGGACGTTTCCGCTTCTTGCCCGCCCCGGCGCCAGCATCATCTCCATAATCGTGATCAATCGGAATACCCCGATTCTCCGCGTCCCGCTCCGCGCGCTCTAGGCTGCGCTCGATGCTCGTGATGAAGTTGAAGTCGCGGTCAAAGGCCGCGGGCGTGGCGAGCTCGCTGCGCCGGACGTAGGCGGCCGGGTCGCGGACGCCGGAGCACTGCGACCAGGTCTTGTGGCGCTTGGTGCAGGGGAGGGAGCAGGTGCGCGTGAAGCACCGGGGGCAGCGGTATTTGGGGGGGTTGATGTGGCTGTTGGTTCGCAGTTGAGGTTAGAATAGTCTTCAGAAGGCAAGACGGGAGCGGAGGATGGCATCTTGACTTACCATATTGTGCACAGCTCGCTGAGGGGCGTATCCCCTTGGGTCTCCGACATCTTAGAAGCAGGAGACGAAAGTAGAATGTTGGATAAATGTCTGGCTGCTGGTTCTGCCGCTTGACCTCATCGACGCGGCGAGCTGGAGCTTGGCTGCAAAAACAGCCGGAGAAACGCTCGGCCCGCTTATCGATAAGGAGCCGACGGGCCGGTCCCGTGGCCGATATCTCACTCCATCAAGTACTCCGTACAGACTGTTATTCGCACGATGACAGGTACGGAGCTGTCTTTTTCGTTGCTCCTTTCCAGGCATGCAGAACTTGTTGTTGCATCCACGCTGGATTGGAGATCTATGGAATCAAGATCCCTTCTTATAATACAGTACAAAGACCATCAAATGAAGCCAAACGCCAGACGAAGGGAATTGAACAGAGATTAGATTTCAAACTTGGATCTGGTACAGTTTTTAGCAATTACAGCAGGACGGCGTACATGTGGCCTTGTCTCACTGTCCCCTGGGTGCTCATTCACCGGCAACTCTCTTTTCCTTTTCCTTCTCCCCCCCCCCCCCCCCCCCCCCCCCCCCCCCCCCCCCCCCCCCCCCCCCCCCCCCCCCCCCCCCCCCCCCCCCCCCTTGCCCGCTCACCCGCCCACCCGTCCTTGCTCCCCCAACCCTGACAACTAGGCGCCCTCCCCTTTCTGTTCTTCATTATCTTTCCGCCCTCTTTAGCGGAATACAGAAAGAAAGCAATGGCAGTTACATGATGAAAGCTGATCAGTTGATATAATAAGTAGCTAAGAGGCGCAGTCGATCGATTATGCTCCTACTCCCTCTTTTGTTGATGACTATATGCCTACTTATATCGCGAGGGATATTCTCAGCGAACAATGCAGCTCTATTCAAATAAGTGCACTGAAGCAGGCGGAGTGAAGCGTCCTGAGCCGACGCATCTCCGCTCAGGTGATACTTGCATGTTATGTCAGATATGTAGAATACATGGTTAACAAGACAATCCCAGTTGCAAAGGGGGGATGGGAGGGGGCCCATCAATGAACAATTTCAGACTGATTCTCAGTCCATTATCAACAACTTACTTTATAAATCCGGTGAACTTTATGTTATGTTAGCTTCATCCAAAGTTGCCCAGCACTTATCAAGATTTTTCAAGCTGCTCTAGTACCAATCCTACACTATACCTATCCAGGGTTGAATTCTCAGAGAACAACTACGATCGGCAGAACCACGCTACGAGATATTTACAATCATGTCTGTCCTCATCTATTCTGCAGAGCTAATATTACCACCTCAGCGAGTGGCTATCTGCAGAACGCTGGTTCATTCTCTCTCTCTCTCTCTCTCTCTCTCTCTCTCTCACGCTTTAGTGCATACTAAGTCCCAGATAAACAGAGTACATAGCACAATGTGGACCTTCGGAGGAGATAACACGGTGACTTGGCTCGGCCTGGACTCCTAACAGCATCAATCTCCCGAGATGAGGGACTCAAGAGGACGACATATGCAGTGATTTCCTCGCTCGTCCCAGCCTGGCGGCGAGACAAGCTTCCAAGTGGGTTGGGTGCTATTTTGTCCTGACGACCGACAAGAAGCCGTTGGCATTGTGCATATCTTCTTTGCAGGATATACAGCAGCAATGCTACATCCTGGAATCTTCGAGGTCGCTGTCGTCGCATCTCTTCCAGCTTGTGCATCCATACAGCAAGAGAACGTGCAAAGCCTGCAGAAACAGAACACACGGCGGGAAACAGCAGGCTGCTTTAGACTCGACCTGTCCGATTGATTATTAATTAATATTCTTCACCGTCCAGGCCCAAGGGACCAACCACCGGTAGACTCGGATCTCGAGCCCCTTCGACATGTGCCTCTTAGCCGTCTTGCAGGTTCGATCTGTTTCCCTACGACTAGTCTCTATTTCATTCGATTGTGACGCATGAATGCATACCGCATATAGCTCTGCTGACTGTTCGTGGTGTCTTTGGGATGTCCACGGATCGATCTTTTGCTAGTTGAGTCAACCTCAACCCCGGTGACTGACTCCAAAATATAAGGGCAGGTAAAGAGAAGGTGCATAGGTAGGTAGATCCAACCGCAACTATCTCTACAAGAGCAGAAGACACCATGCCAGCAGATCCGGTCCCAGGAAGCCGTTCAGGATCGCCATCGTCGGCGGCGGTATCGCCGGGCTCGTTACGGCTCCCTCACTGCGCCACCACTGCCACGACCAAGATATCAAGGCCAACGTCTACGACCAAGCGCACCTGTACAAGGGAGATCGGCGCCCGGGTTGGGATGAGCCTCAACGCGGCAAGGATCCTCGACAAGATCGGACTCTTTGACCGGGCGCACGAGATCACTGGTAATGTCTGGCTATCCTTCCGCCGCAACGATACCGGAGACGAGATTGTCACAATCCGTGAATATGAGGAGGGAATAGTGATGCAGGCACCAGTGCATCAGGCCGAGTTCCTGGAGCTGCTGGTCCGGGAGATCCAGGCGTGCGGAGCATCGACCCTGCATATAAAATTGACAGTGTCAGAGTCTGGAGGTAATCAATGATCACCATACTTACTACACTGAGCAGCCTGAGGAGAGATTCTGATTGTATTTTCCCCCTAAGGCTGCGGTGAATCGACTACGGTGACTTTTCGCAGACGGGACAACTGCGGTGGCCGATCTGGGTATCATGCATTTTGCTGCGAGTTCCCTCTTTATTGCCAGCATATGCAAGCGTCTGATAGACACTACCACCAGAATTACGACGCACGCTACAGAGGAACAGCCGTCTACCGCGGCCTGTGTCCGATATCAAAGCTGGAAGAGTGGTGACCACTTGAGTCGTACTCAAATGCCTGGATGGCACCGGGGAAGCATCTTCTCGTCTATCCCATCAGCCGGAACAAGATCCTGAACATTGTTGGGTTCGTGACCGCGAAGCAAGGGACCTGGACCTGGGAGAGGCCAAAGAGAGCTGGACGCTCGCCAGCGACAAGGCGTCTGTGAGGATGGAATTCGACAGGTTTGACATAACCGTCCACCACATGATTCAGCATATGAACACGAACCCGCTCAGGTGAATTTCCTATGACCGCCACCGGCTCAAGAGATGGGCCTTTGCGGGCGGGAAGGTCGCTCTCGTGGGAGACGCGGCGCACGCGATGGTCCCTCGTCAAGGCGAGAGAGAGAGAGAGCATCAAACAGCATGCAGAAAGATACCTAGGTACCCAGATACGCCCATCCTCCCTTCCAATACTACCAGGAGGTACTTACTCCATCTAAAAACATACACACACACACACACACACAGATACATATCCCCCATCCCCCATCGACCCCCAACTCCGCACCCAAACCCTCCCGTGCCCAAACTCCTCTCCGGGGGAACCGTTTTCCGCGGGCGCAGGAGCCAGGGCACGGATTTCACATACAAAGTGGGCCGAATAGATTTGCCCGTTTTGTGGGCTGTAAGAGACTTTGTCATTCTCAACCTGGGCAGGCGCCCACTGGATAACTGGCCAGTTGACTGTCGACCGCTTGGCCAGTTGGTCCCATCTGAGATGGTCAGGGCAGGGCCCGTGTTTAACCAAGTACTATATCCGCCCACATTGTATGTGAAATAACACAAGACAAATTTTCCCTCGCAGCAGCATTTGGGCCCCCGAGCCTTTGCACGCAGAACTCAGTCCCAGACGACCTCGGAGGGATACATGTGAGGGTGTGGTGCACTTCACTTTTCACTTGAAACAAAACCTTTTTTTTTGGCGGCGCCGTCTGTGGATGTACAGTACATGTATGTACACGTACATTGTACATACATACCCAAGGCTCTTCTTGGGGGTAGTACACAGTTGCTAGGTAGTTGGTTAGCTAGTTGGTTGGTGGCTTGGGCGCTGTATGTTCGGGGCCTCGCGGCGCCTGGGTTTAACTGGCTAACTAACTATCTAACTACTGTCCTGGCCCCTGGGGTTCGGGGGTTTGGGGGCTCTGGGTATGAGGCGGGGGCGCGGGAGGGAGGGCAGGAGGGCGTGAAGGGGGCGCTGGGTCGGTGGGATGGGAGGGAGGGAGGGAGGGAGGA